>Ga0209404_10000692_pt1 | contig 25794 bp, 32 predicted proteins | sample TroAtlMetagenome_2_FD_187447 | JGI IMG/M metagenome (GOLD analysis project Ga0209404, IMG submission 187447) | Marine eukaryotic phytoplankton communities from Atlantic Ocean - Tropical Atlantic ANT8 Metagenome (SPAdes) (version 2) | ecosystem: Environmental > Aquatic > Marine > Oceanic...
ATCACGCACGGACGGACGCAGTTCCAGGGGTATTTGCCGTGCCACAAATTATTCACGCCATGAATGTAAATGATTTACTAGCCGACATGTATGATATCCGTAATATGGCTCATTTACATGGGTTCGGCTCACTACCTAAAGACAACGAAGGTACAGAATGTACAATTAATGATTGTATTGAACACATTATCACCAATTTAGAATTATGCGAGTCTTAGTTGCATGCGAGTACAGCGGTGTAGTCAGAGACGCATTTACAAAACGTGGACATGATGCCACCAGCTGTGACTTCCTACCATCGGACAGGCCAAATGGTAAACACTACCAAGGTAATATGTTCGATCTCATTTATCCACATAACGTCTATGACTGGGATTTAATAATTGCCCACCCTCCTTGCACGCACCTTAGTGTTAGTGGTGCTGCTAGATGGGCTGAAAAGGTCGAAGACGGACGACAACCCGCAGCAATTAGATTTGTTGAGCGTATATGGGATTTACATGACAAAACGGGTGTTAAGCTATGTATTGAGAATCCCGTGGGTGCTTTATCGTCACGCTCCAAACTAGGTAAAGCTACGCAATATGTGCAGCCGTATATGTTCGGCCATGCTGAACAGAAGAAAACAGGGCTGTGGCTGCGTGGTTTACCCAAGCTAGAAGCTACTGATTTTGTAGATGTGTCAGGATTACCTAACAAAGTACGTCAACGTTTACATTATCTCCCTCCCTCAAAAGACAGATGGAAACTACGTTCTACCACATTCCAAGGAATTGCTGATGCTATGGCTGCTCAGTGGGGTTGACGTTCTCCTTCAGCATAGCTAATATGTTGAATGAGGGTCTCACCCTCCTGTTCACCATCACGGAGCTGCACCATGCAACCCAAATCACGCACCTCAACATGTGTCAAGTCAATAGATGTTGACCCACTAACAGGCACAGCTATCGTTGAGTTCTTGACAGATACACGCTATGAGTACACCAACGTATCTCGTACAGCTATCGCTAACTTACTCTCACAACCTAATATGAGCCTTGGCTTCTGGGTCAATGCTAACTGCAAGGCTAAAGGTGTTAAGTGCAAAGAGACCACACCAGTTTCTGTGTACAGACACAAGCTCGCTAAGGTTAGAGTTATGAAACAACCTACACTTCCAGCCATTTATTCATGAGTTCACACACTATGACTGTTACATTCGACAAGTCTGTATCCTCCTCCATTCTGGAGGCTGGGTACAACTACAACCCATCAGGCAACAACACCATAACTGTTGACTTCGATCAAGATGGTAGAGATATCTACGAAATCTTAGAAGATGCGGGTCTGGGACATTTATCAGATGAGGTTATTTACACCAACTATTATGCAGAATGTCTCTAATCCTATCTATGTTGCTTATAAAGATGGGAAAGCAAAACAATGCAAAGAATGTGGAGAAATCAAATTACTCGAAGAATTTCCACTATTTAGCACTCAGGGAGCAGGTCGCAAGAATACTTGCAAGAGTTGCTCCAACAAACAGGCGACAGTCAGACGCAGACTGAGACGCACTCACCCTGTACCTTCAGCTGGCGACTGTCCCTCATGTGGTAGGCATACCACCAAATGGGTACTCGATCATGACCACAAAACTGATAAGTTTAGAGGTTACATATGCGATTCATGTAATGTAGCCTTTGGTAAATTTGACGATGACCCAGCAACTATGCACCGCTCACTTACATGGCTACAATCACATGGCTAATTCCACCACCAAAACTGACCAGTACATCAAGACCTTTGATGCTGTTGATGACCCAATCGTTTACACACTCGTACGTGTAAGTCCATACACACTGGAAGATATGTTACTAGGTGTATTTGATAGCAGAGAAGCTGTACTATGTAGGCTTAATCGCATCATGGATAGACCTTCAAATGATGAACAGTTCAAGATTGAAACACACAATCTCAGAACACTCAAGCAAGAAAAGGATTTAGACAGATGAAACTAGAACCACAACCCCTAACAATTAGGGACATACGTGAAGCATCTACCAACTACTTACGTTTCGTCATCAAGAACGGAGAAGCTGATGCTACTACTCACGACATGATGGAAAAAGAGTTGTATGTTCGAGAGCAAAGGAGGTCAATTACATGAGTACTCAACACCACGAAGATAGGCTACTGGACATATTCCAGGAAATTAAGGAGGCTTTCCCCTACCTTAATGAGGACAAGCAGATTGAGCTTGCCAACAAGCGATTCGAGGACGAGCTTATATGAGCAACTTGTTTGAACAACTGTTTGCTTGCTGGATAGTTCCTATGACCTTAATCACCATCATCACATCATGCAACCGCAACAACCCCCCTTCTGATTCATACAGGTATTCATTATGGCAAAGCCCGACCCATTTTCAAATAGAGTCCGAGAACTCAACAAGTGGAAAGCTACTGACGAGTTAACACAAGTCACCTTCGATATGGGCCACGAAGCAGCCCTCACTTGGGATTTACCCGCAGCCTATGTATGTGTTGTCCGAGCTGTAAAGCAAGACGGCACTATACAAGAAAAGGCATACCGACAAGCCAATGCAGCTAAACGTTTCATGAAAGGTTTACTCCTAAATGATGATGACTACATAGTCATGACAGGCACAGCTGTAATGGATACTCAAACTGAAATACCATGAATCCACATGACCTCTCCGAAATCCTAGACAGAATGGGATACTGGATCGATGATGACACTGGAGAAGTGATGTTAGAGGTAGACCCTTGTGGCCCTCCCATCATTGATAACCTACTCGTCACGCTTGCTGCTCAAAACAAGTTAGTAACCAAAAGGAATGAGCAGTGGGAGCTAGGTTTTTACTTACCAAATTGGAAATGCTTCAACAATATGGAAGAATATTGTAAGGTATTTCCTCATGAACAACAATGTAAATCCTATGATGACTAATTTGACACAACGACAGATCGACCGCCTTGACGACTACGAATACTCCCTCTTTCTCGCATATGGTGACCAATTCAAACCTACAAAGACAGTTCCTGCTAGAACAGGAAGCGATCAGCTGTGGGAGGCAAAGGCTGCACGATTCCATAGAGAAACTCGAAGACAAATCCTACGCTTCCGCAAGCGTGTACGGGGTGTCATCAATCAGAGAAGCACTGCCTCATTTAGTGAAAACTGTTGATGAAACCTTTTACAAACTCAAGAATGGACAAGCTGGTAAGTATTACGCTGAGATCAGTGAACATCTAGACCAACTTGAACCACTTGCAATCTCAACCATTATCCTCAAGATTACATTTGACAGGGTATTCAGCACACTTAAGGGAGCTAACCTCATCACACCTACAATAGTTGCGATAGGCTCGGCACTGGAGGCAGAATGTAAGTTCCGTTGGTACAAAGCAGAATATCCTGGATTGATGACATACATTGAAGACAAGTACTTTCACGAGGCTTGTGGCACAGCACAGAAGCAGATCATTGCGAGCCAAAAGTTTGGCGAGCGTGGTATCCGATGGAAGGGCTGGAGTATCAAAAGTAAAGCATCACTAGGAAGATGGGGGCTGTGTATAGTTATGGAGACCACTAACTGGTTCACCATCAACAAGCGTAAGACCCACCGCAAGCGTTATGAATACAGGGTAGTACCTACACCTGAGTTCAATGAGAGACGCACAGAGCTAATTAAGTCAGCTGAACTATTCGCTGGCATACCTTGGCCCATGCTCGTAATCCCAGACGATTGGGGGTATAATGAAGAGGGTGAAATCATCTATGGTGGCTACCTTACCAACCGTATGATGAGAGGTCATGACCTTACAAGAAAGGGCAACCCCACCATAATACACGGAGAGACCCCAATGAACTTTTTAAACAAGTTACAGCGGGTGAAATACTGTGTAAATCTTCATGTACTGGAAGTAGCAGAGGAGATGAGGAGTAGAGGTAGAGTAATAGGTAAGTTTATACCTATAAGCCCCGCCACTAAACTACCACGTCCCGCTGATGCAGATGATAATGAGCAATCTAACCTAGCTTGGAGACGAGCTATGGCAGAAGCCTATAACGCTGATCGTATCAACTTCAAGAGATCGGTCAGAACCAGAACACAACTAGAGGCAGCTGAGAAGTTTAAGGACGATGTCTTTCATCTCTGTTGGTCGTTTGACTACAGAGGGAGAGCATACCCTATACCAGCCTTCCTCACACCACAAGATACAGACTTTGGTAAAGCTCTACTAAGGTTTGCTGATGAGGCTAGTGTGACAGATGAAGCAGAGTTATGGTTGTCTTTTCAAGTAGCCACAACATTCGGCCTCGATAAATGCACACTAGAGGACAGACACCAATGGGTGGCTGAGAACATAGACCTCATCACTAAAGTCGCTACTGACCCTATAAGATACTTGTCTGATTGGGAAAGTGTTGACGAACCTTGGCAATTTATGGCTGCTTGTCATGAGTATTACCATTGCTGTATTAAGAAAGACAAAGAGACTACAGGGCTAATGGTTGCAGTAGATGCAACATGCTCAGGATTACAGATACTAGCAGGTCTTGCTAGAGATCGTAGTACTGCAGAGCTTGTGAATGTCGTACCTAGTGAAAAACCTAGTGACGCATACCAAGCAGTGGCAGATAAGGCTAAAGAGTTTCTCCCTACGTACATGCACCCTTGGATGGACAGAACCGTGTGCAAACGCACAGTGATGACCATACCCTACAATGCTACTAAAGATAGTAGTCGCAAGTACATACGTGAGGCATTACGTGAGAAAGAAATAGATCCAACTAAAGATGAACTAACTCAGATAGTCAATGCTGTCTATCAAAGTATGGACTCAATAGTTCCAGGACCTATGCAGGTAATGCGATGGATCAAGAAGCATGTCGGACTTTACATCAGAAATGGTGCTAAAGAAGTTCAATGGGCCACACCATCTGGTTTCATAGTTAATCAAAAAAGAGATGACATTGAGACTACAAGGATGGAGCTACAGCTACTAGGACGTACAAGTATTAGACTACCTAATGGTAAATCTAAGCCAAGTCCTAATAAGCATAAGTCAAGCACTGCCCCAAACTACATACATTCATTCGATGCTTCGATCCTTCACAGATCATTTACAAAGTTCGATGAACCATTCACAGTTATCCACGATTCTGTTCTATGCAGAGCAGGAGACATGGGAACACTCAATCGCCTTGTGCGAGAAACCTACACCAATATCTTTTCTGAAGAATGTTGGCTCTCTCGATTTGCAGAGACCATACAAGCTTCCGAACCACCACCAATCGTTGATACATTAGACCCCAAAGTCGTTTCCAATTCCACCTATTTTTTCTGCTAAACATGGCAACCACCTACGTAACACCAAATCCTGTCACACTTGATGGCTTCCAAGCTATCCTTAAAGCAGGTGAGTGGGGCTACAAACTATCCGCACTTGTAAAAGAGGATCTTGTAACCAAACTTGAAGAAGAGCGTGAGTCAGCTCTAGAATGGGCTAGAAGCAAGGCAAAGAACCCTAAGAGGGTAACAGTCAAACCTGAGCCTTGGGAGGAGCTAGACAACGATAAAGGTACATATCACATCCGTTTCAGCTGGAGAGATGGCGACAAGGTATTTCCTGTTGTTGTTGACACAGAAGGAACACAGATAAAAGATACAGACACACCGATTTACAGCGGGAGTAAAGTTAAACTAGCCTTCTTCCAAAAACCATACGTCCTACCAAGCGGTGACATTGGTACATCATTAAAACTAAAGGCAGTACAAGTTGTTAGTCTTAACAGCGGAGCTGGAGTCGTTGACAATGGTGACATGTCAGTAGACGAGGCAGCCGAATTGTTTGGTAAGGCTAAAGGTTTCAAGGTCGAGGAGCCAGCCCCAGATGCAGCACCATGCTCTGTTGAACCTGACGATGACTTCTAATGAGAAGTAAGTTAGAGGAAAACATAGCAGAGTTGTTTGAAGAGCTTAACGTGGATTATGAGTATGAATCTGAGAAGTTATCATACGTCATTGAGGCTAAGTACATTCCTGACTTTAAGGTTGGGAATGTCTACCTCGAAGCTAAGGGCTACTTCCCATCTGATCAAAGACGTAAGATGAAGGCTGTCAAGAAAGCTAACCCTGACTTAGACATTCGTATCATCTTCCAGAACCCTTTGACCAAGATATCTAAACACTCCAAAACATCTTATGCGATGTGGGCTGAGAAGAATGGATTTCCTTGGTGTGTATATTATGCAATCCCTGTTGACTGGATCAGATGAACATTAATTTACCATTCGCTTATGTCACTGGTAGCGATAAAATTGAATTTGATTTTACTGAGCTACGCAAAGACACACGTTATGTACTGAACGATGATCAAGTGTTACGAAATGAACAGCTTGATTATTTGAAGGGGAAAACCCCAAAAGAAATGGTAACTGATCATTTTAGAATCTTAGAGGATTACAAAGACCTCAAGGATTTAATTCTAAGAATGTTCAGTAGTTTCTGTACTGCAACTTATGGACGACCTTTTAAGTTCAAGATAAGTACTTCTTGGCTTACTAAATTACAGGAAGGTGATGCCATACAACCACATAATCACGGTAATTGTTTCTACTCTGGTATCCTGTACTATGGTGACAATTATGTAGATGCTAGTGGTTTATGGTTAATGAATCCTTTATCAGGTACTACATCTAATCAATTCGACCTTGGTAATGGAAGTCATCCAACACATGATTCCATGTATATAACTCCACAAGAGGGAGGACTACATTTCTGGCCATCTTGTATACTACATTATGCCAAGAGAAATAGAAGTGAGGACAGAGTATCATTAGCATTTAACTTTATACTTACTGAACCCGTTTACAGTTTCGACTCATCATTTGACCCTAGATGGATTTAGACAATGAATCATCAACCTTCCTATATCACACAAGCTGTCCTAGCTGCGGTTCATCAGACGGTAATTCCGTATATGATGATGGACATACTTATTGTTTTGTATGTAACCACTTTGATAGCGGGCAGCCAAGTGATGATTGTGAACGACCGCCCCAAAAGAACCAAACTATGTTACAAGGTCATCCTACCAAATTAAGGAAGCGAGGTCTATCAGAAGAGACCTGTCGTAAGTACCGTATCCACAAGGATGGAGAGACTCTACGCATGCACTACTTCAACAAGGCAGGGCAAGTGTGTGGAGCTAAGGTTAAAACTAAGGACAAAGGCTTCTGGATGGAGGGTAATAATACCGACCATCAACTTTTCGGGCAAAATTTATTTCCCGATAAGGGTTCAAGGCTTACTATATACGAAGGCGAGCTTGATGCAGCCTCTGGATGGGAAGCACAACCCAAGTGGCCTCATGTATCCATACCAAATGGTGCAAAGGCTGCGAAGAAGGCATTGCAGAGGGTGCTAGACCTCCTTCAGAACTATGAAGAGGTAGTACTGTTCTTTGATAATGACGAGGCAGGTAGACAGGCAGCACAAGAATGTGCAGAACTGCTACCCCCTGGAAAAGCAAAGATTGCAAGGCTTGAGAAGTATAAAGATGCTTCTGATGCACTACAAGCTGGTGATGGTGAAGCAATTAGACGAGCGATCTGGGATGCAAAGACTTATAGACCAGATGGTATCGTTGATGCTAAATCCCTGCTTGATGTAATTACCACACCTACACCCCCCGCTGATCATGACTACCCATTTCAAGGACTACAGCTCAAGTTGCACGGCATACGATATGGAGAGCTTATCACGATTACTGCAGGTTCTGGCACAGGAAAATCCTCATTCTGTAGGAGTCTTGCAAGTCATCTTCTCAACAAAGGAGAACGGGTCGGCTACTTGGCACTTGAAGAATCTAACCGTAGGACGGCACTCGGATTGATGTCTTCACAGCTAGGTAAACCTTATCATCTTGGAGAATATGAACGAACAGAACTCGAACACGCCTACAACAGTACTATTGCTAATTGGAATCTTTTTCTCTTCGATGGCTTTGGTAGCTACGACCCTGATACAATCTATTCACGCATCGAGTACCTTGCCTGTGGACTGGAGTGTCGTATTATATTCCTCGATCACCTCAGTATTTTATTGAGCGGATTGGATGGAGATGAGAGACGTATGATAGATCAGACTATGACTAAGCTACGCTCACTTGTTGAACGTACAGGCATTACACTGTTTCTTGTATCACATCTCAGACGTACCCAATCAGATCAAAACCATGAAGAGGGAGCTCGGATTACACTTGGACAACTAAGAGGATCAGCTGCTATTGCTCAGTTATCTGACACAGTAGTTGCTCTTGAACGTGACCAACAAGACCCAAGCAAACGAGATACTACAACTGTTAGAGTACTTAAAAACCGTTACTCTGGAGAAGTTGGTGTCGCAAATGAATTGATCTATGACCTACAAACATGCACCTTTGAAGAACGTGAAGCTACGCCCGACTTCAACCCAGCAACAGACTTCTAGAGAGATCAACCTCGCCTTTGACATCGAGACCGATGGCATTGAGTCCAGCCAGATACACTGTATAGTCACACAAGACTTAGATACAGGACATGTGGAAGAGTACAATGATCAACCATCAAAGAACTACAGCGTTGTCAACGGAGTCTGTGAGCTAGAGATTGCTACCAACATCATCTCACACAATGGGATTATGTATGACGTACCACAGATCAAAAAACACTTTCCGTTTTTTAGTGGTAAAGCAAAGCACTGGGACACACTTATACTTAGTAGGTTCTTTCATCCTGACCTACTAGACATAGACCTCAGACGTAAATGGCCTTACATGCCAGCTCGTCTGTATGGTTCACACAGCCTTGAAGCATATGGTTACAGACTACGCTGCTTTAAGGATGAGTTCGGCAAGACTACTGACTGGAAAGACTGGTCACAGGACATGCAGGACTACTGTAAACAGGATGTTGCTATCTTATGTAAATTATGGTCGCATTTTCAGAAATCGCTGAAAGCGTTGTCTTAGAACACCAGATAGCACAGCTAATGGCAGAACAAAAGACCACTGGCTGGCCATTTGATGTACTCAAGGCACAGGAACTAGAGAACCAACTACTCACCGAGTTGGAAGGACTCAAGAAAAAGGCAGAAAACATATGCCATTTCGTTCCACACAACTTGTTCACTCCAAAGAGAGATAACAAGAAACAAGGTTACTTTGCTGGCTGCGAAATGCAACGGCTAAAGGAATTTAATCCTAGCAGTAGAGAACACATAGCATGGTGGTTCACAACATTTCAAAGTTGGAAGCCTACCAAACTCACACCGACTGGTAAAGCAGTCATTGATGAGACAGTTCTCAGAGAGATAGGAACAGAAGAGGCATTAGTATTTCTAAATATTCTGGTCATACAGAAGAAGTTAGGAATGTTATCACAAGGAACTAATGCTTGGTTAAAGTTGGTCAAGGATGGCAGACTTCACCACTCTTGCTTTATCGGTGCGGTGACTCACCGAATGGCACATTCACATCCAAACCTGGCACAAGTCAGTAGTGATGCGGATTGTCGTGAATTATTTGTCACTAAACCAGACTGGAAACTAATCGACAGTGACCTAGCTGGTATCGAGCTTAGATTATTTGCACACTACCTCCACAGATATGATGGTGGAAGATATGCAAAAATCTTACTCGAAGAAGACATACACCAAGTTAATGCAGACAAAATCGGGATCTCTCGCAGACAAGTTAAGACAATTACATATTGCTTCTTGTATGGAGGTGGCAACCAGAAGCTTGGACTCTCTTATGACAACATGTTATCCCCAGAAGCTGCAAAGAAGAAGGGGGCAGAGATTAGGAGAGCTTATCTGGATGCTGTTGAAGGTCTTGAAGATCTGGTTGAAGCTACTCGTAGAGTTGCTGAAAGAGGTAGCATACGTGCTATCGATAAACGCCCGATCATTGTGGACAAGGAACACAAAGCCTTGAACTGTCTTTTGCAGGGATCAGCAGCGGTCATCGCAAAGCGGTGGCTACTACTAACACATCAGAAGCTAGGTCATTTGACCCATGAGCGTTATGCTTTTGTCCATGATGAGCAAGTGTTAGGAGCACCCGTAGAAAATGCGGAGCAAATCGCTGACGTATGCAAACTATCTGCACTATTAGCTGGTGAATACTACAACATACGACTGCCAATTGAAGCTGATGCTCACATTGGTAACAACTGGCACGAGGTACACTAATGCTATTAATTGACTCTGATTTCCTAGCTTACAAGGCTGCACAAGCCTGTGAGATCGGTATAGATTTTGGAAATGATGTCATCATATCTCAGTCACAGTTCAGTGATGTTCTCAGAGTATTTGAGAGGGAATTGAACAAGGTAACTAAAGCTATGATGGATGATGACTTTATACTATACTTTTCAAGCACTAAGAATTTTAGGAAGAAAATTTTTCCCGATTACAAGGGACATCGAAACAAGCGTAAGCCCCTTGGCTATAGACGTTTAGTAAATTACTGTAGAAAAAACCATAAATTTAAATTAATCGAAGGGTTAGAAGCTGATGATACTATTGGCATCGAAGCAACTCAGTTTGCAGACCCAAACAACATTGTTGTCAGTCCAGACAAGGACATGAGACAGATACCTAGTACGCTATGGAATCTAACAGGTGATGTTGTTGAGATAACTAAAGATGATGGAGACCGTTGGCACTTAGTTCAGACACTTTCTGGAGATCCCACAGATGGGTACTCTGGTTGCCCTGGAATAGGAGTCAAGCGAGCTACAGAGTTATTAGACAAGAACGAAAACAAGTGGGAGGCAGTGTGTAAAGCCTATAGAGATAGAGGGTTATCAGACGATGACGCTTTGCTCAACGCACGTTTAGCCAAGATCCTACAACATACTGACTACGACTATGACCGCCAAGAACCAATCCTATGGGCCCCAGTATTATAACAGGGGTACCATAGAGGTTTGGGATTTTATCCGAGACCAACAATTAAATTACCACCTTGGCAATGCTGTTAAGTATATCTGCCGAGCTGGACATAAAACAGATCATATAGATGATCTAAAAAAAGCTATTCACTACCTCACCAACGAACTAGAGAATCTCACACCGAATTAATTATGTTAAACGATTTGTTTCCACACCCTTTGATAGCTAGAACTGGTAGGATAGATAGCTGGATCAAGAATCCAGAAGGACGCTTACCTGTCAGCTGTACAGTATTTGTAGTTGAAGACAGTATCGAGGGTGATAATGGAATAGAAGCGAGCTGGCGTTTTGTTAGTCACGCTTTACGATACGGAGCAGGTGTTGCAGTACACCTATCCAAGCTTAGACCTAACGGTCACACTAATGAGAAAGGTCTTGTTGCAAGTGGCCCTGTATCATTTGGTAAAGTCTACTCTGCTCTTAATGAGACTATTAGGAGAGGTGGAATATACAAAAATGGTGCATGCGTTTTGCATTTAGACCTTGATCACACTGACATCTTAGAGTTTATTACAACACCGAGGCATGAACTACCTTGGGTTAAAAGGTGTGTTGATCTAACCCCAGCGATGTGGGAGAAGACACCTTATAAGAAAGAGTTACTAGAAGGAATTAAATCTGGTGACATCTGGCTTAACAAAATTAAATACCAACATAATGAGAGGATTTTTTCGAATGTCTGTCTTGAAGTTTACCTGCCCTCACGAGGCACTTGCTTGTTACAGCATGTCAATCTCGCTGCCTGTACAATCGGCAACCTACAAGAGGGTTTCGTTACAGCTATGTCCGAACTGTGTGATCTCCATGCACGGACAGGTGTTGGAGAATCTGGAGAATACCTTACCCCATCACTTGACAGACAAGTGGGGCTTGGGATGCTCGGTCTTGCAAACCTCCTCAGAAGATACGAAATAACTTACAAAGAGTTTGGTGAAGCATTAGAAAGAATTAATACTGGCCTGACACCACGAGAAGGGACTGCAGCTAAACTAGCATTTGCTTTAAAGCGGGGAATTATAGCAGCATCAGAAGTAGCACATACACATGGTATGGACAGAGCTTTTGCTATTGCTCCTACTGCATCATGTAGTTACAACTCAAAAGATCTTGATGGATTTACTGCTTGCCCTGAGATCGCACCACCTATAGCTCGAAGCGTAGACCGTGATAGTGGTACGTTTGGAGTAACATCTTACAATTATGGCGATGTGGAGATCGCCTCAGAGGTTGGCTGGGACGCATACAAGCGTGTAGCAGACGGCATTATGACAATGCTCCAAAAGACTGGACTACTACACGGATACTCATTCAACTCATGGTCAGATGTTGTTACCTATGATGAAGCGTTTATCCAAGAGTGGTTAGATAGTCCTCAAACATCTTTATACTACTCGCTTCAAGTCATGGGAGACACTCAAGATAAGTCTAGTGCATACGCTGCACTCGATGAAGAGGATGTTGACACTTACTTGAACGGTATACTCGAACCAATTAAGTGCATAGGTTGTGAAGAATGAACCCTTATGATAAGTTATTACACAGGAAAAGAAAGTGGACTCCCGTTAAACCGACAGCGGGAGCCCTCCTTGACGGTAGTGAAGAAGCCATCTACCGTGCTTTGGCAATACGCCATATGGAGCTACCAGTTGGTTCCTTTATTACGGAAACCCTTAGCAAAGAGGTTCCCGAAAGTGCTAGAACACTTCTCGAATCCAATGTAAAGGATGAAGAGAGACATGACCTCGCTCTAGGATATGTTGCAGAAGTCCACGGACTAGATGACAAGGCTGAGAGAGAGGCAAAGCTACTACGTGATGCGTGGATAGCTCACCCAGACCACACTATACTCAAAGCATTGGTAGCAGAACGTGCAATATTCTTTGTTATTTTACCTTTCAATAGGTTTTGTGGCGATGCTGCTCTTAGAACGGTATCGGCTGATATCTCCAGAGATGAACAAGTCCACGTGGCAACGAATAGCCTTGTATGTGCTGATCTGGGGTTACGCCCTAGTGCTTCTTTGGATAAACTTAGGAAAGCTACAATTAATTGGATCTTTGAACCATTGAAGACCACAGCAAACAACCAATATTTGAACAGAAAATTTTGGACTGATTCTAGTGATCGTCTAATGTATGAGGGTAAAGCCCCAGAACTTTCTGACACTAAGCGAGGCAGGATGCCCGCATTTTTTGAGCATGCAAACACCAACTTACCACAGTACTCTTGACTGGGGACGGATCGAGAGGATCATTGATGAACTCGACCAGCAGTTTCCAGATAAGTTTCCAGACCACAACCTATCAGAGAAAGCAATATCTTATAGGGCTGGTCAATTATCAATCATAAGATTATTAAAAAATAAAATCAACGGAGAATAACTATGTGTGTCCCCCAATTATTTGGCGGTGGTAGATCAACTCCACCACCCCCACCAGTACCAGCCCCACCAACTCCACCACCAGCTCCACAACAGCCACAGCAAGCCCCCACTCCTCCTCCAGAAGCTCCTACACCTACACCTGTTTCAGAAGATGAGACAAAGAGAAAGGCTAAAGTAAGAGCTAAGAAGAGACCTGAGAAAGGTAGAGGACAAAAAGGAACTCAATCCTTACAGACTCCAAAGCCTGAGAAAGGTGGACTCCAAGGGCCAAGCACAGGACAAGGAACTAATACTGGTCAATCATGAAGAACGCACGGCAACGATACAACGAGCTATCGAGTCACCGTGAACAATTCTTAAATGTTGCTTATCAATGTGCAGAGTTAACTATACCTACGTTGTTAATGAGAAACGAAGGTGATACATTGTATAATGATTTTGCAACCCCTTGGCAATCAGTCGGAGCGAAGGGAGTTACCACGCTGAGTTCAAAACTTATGCTGGGACTCCTCCCTCCTTCTACAAGTTTCTTTAAACTACAATTAGATGATTCAAAGTTAGGTGTAGAAATACCACCCGAAGCAAAGAGTGAATTAGATCTTAGTTTTGCAAAGATAGAACGTATGATAATGGAGAGCATAGCTGCCTCCACAGATAGGGTTCAAATTTTTGCAGCATTAAAACACCTTGTTGTTACAGGTAACGCTTTGTTATTTATGCACAAGGATGGTATGAAAGTCTATCCACTCAATCGTTATGTAGTTGAAAGAGATGGCAATGGGGAAGTAATAGAGATAGTAACAAAAGAAAGAGTCAGTAGAAAACTATTAGGTTTACCAGAAGAGGAAGTAGTAAACAAACCTAATGATGATTCTAAAGGTGACGCTAAAGGGACAAAAGATATAGATGTTTATACATGTGTGAAACTTATTGACAACGGATGGCGTTGGCATCAAGAAGCTCAAGATCAAATCCTAAAAGATAGCGTAGGTAAAGCTCCAAAGGGTAAGACCCCCTGGCTACCACTGCGTTTTGTAACAGTGGACGGAGAAGATTATGGTCGTTCTAGAGTTGAAGAGTTCCTTGGGGACTTGAAATCTTTAGAGGCATTGATGCAAGCTATAGTTGAAGGCAGTGCAGCAGCAGCAAAAGTTGTCTTTACTGTCTCACCCTCATCAGTTACCAAGCCAGCTTCATTAGCTAATGCAGGTAACGGTGCTATTATACAGGGCAGACCTGACGATGTAGGTGTTGTACAAGTAGGTAAAACTGCTGACTTTCAAACAGCATATCAGATGGTTAACATGTTAGAGAAGCGATTAGCTGAAGCTTTCCTTGTCTTACAAGTACGTCAATCAGAACGCACCACAGCAGAAGAAGTGAGAATGACACAGATGGAGTTGGAGCGTCAGCTTGGCGGTCTCTTCAGTCTGTTAACAGCAGAATTTCTTATACCTTATCTTAAACGTAAGATGCACACCCTTACTAGATCAAAACAAATACCTAGTGTACCAGCTGGTTTAGTAAAACCAACTATTGTAGCAGGTATAAATGCTTTAGGTAGAGGGCAGGATAGAGATTCACTTATACAATTTATAACTACGATTGCTCAAACAATGGGGCCAGAAGCTATAGCCCAATTTATGAACCCTGATGAAGCTATCAAACGTCTTGCAGCTGCACAAGGTATAGACATATTAAACCTTGTCAAGAGCTTAGAGGAACGTAATCAAGAGCAACAACAGGCTATGCAAGCACAACAGATGCAATCCTTAACTGACCAAGCAGGTCAATTAGCTGGTACTCCCATGATGGATCCATCTAAAAATCCAGAAGTCGTTGACGCAATGAACGCAATGGTCTCTGGAGGTACACCACAACCACAATAACTATGGCAGAAACAATCCGCTACGACACTTCCGAAGATCCTGTAGTAGCAAATGAAATAGCAGAGAAAGAGGCAGAGTCTCTAAAGATTGGCGAGGAGTTAATGAGCAAGCAAAATAAAATGCTTGCTGGTAAATACAAATCCGCTGAAGATTTAGAGACTGCCTACCTCGAACTACAAAAAAAGCTAGGTAATTCTGATAGCACATTAGAAACGGCAGAAGCTGAAACTGAAACTGAACCCGCACAAGAAGTTGAATACTATGGTGATGATGGTTCAGTTAACTATGAAACAGCTAATGACATGTATGGCGAACAGTTAAGCAATACATTCAAAGAAAATAATATAGATCCGTTTGCAATGAGCAAACACTTTGCTGACAATAACGGTACGTTAAGTGAAGAGATGTACGGACAGTTAAATAAAGCAGGTTTCTCCAATGAGATAATTGATAACTATTTAGCAGGTGTTAGGAGTGAAGCTGGTGTAGAGAAAGCAGAACCAGTCTTAACTGAAGCAGAGATATCTGAGGTTAAAGCTGTTGCAAATGGTGAAGAAGGTTACCAAGCTCTTATGGATTGGGCTGGTCAAAATTTAAATCAAACAGCAATAAACGAGTACGATGCTGTACTCAAAACAGCAAACAAAACAGCAATTAAATTCGCAGTATCAGCACTTATGGGAAAATACGAAGACTCACAAGGACGTGACTCTAAGATAGTTACTGGTAAAGAATCAGCTACTGAGACTTACAGAAGTATGGCAGAAGTAGTTAGAGATATGAACAAACCAGAATACAAATCTGATGAAGCGTTCAGAGATGACGTTATCAGAAAATTAGCAGCCTCTAAATTAAAAGTATAGGAGATTAATTATGCCGATGGGTAAGGGTACTTATGGTACTAAAAAAGGAAGACCTCCCAAGAAGAAGGTTAAGAAAAAATAAATGAAAGACGGAACTGGAAGAGAGTTTGACGATGATCTCACAACTTTCTTAGAATGGTATCTATCTGGCGGTTTACAAATCTTTACCCCTTTAGACAACTCAATACATTTTGTCGAAGGGTTGACCTCAACATGTATTTATAGACATGGTCAGTATCAAGTTGAATTTGTAACTGTTAAACCAGATACTTATATTCCACCACATACTCATCCTAATGTTGACTCGTACGAGGTAGCACTTAAAGGGATTGAGTTTCATTCTAATGGTGGAGTTACTCTCCCAATGTGGTTTGCTAACCAACCCTCTCCTGACTCCAACCTATCTGCTGCACACTACCTGTTTGTCAGAGTTTTACCTGATGATGAACATTCGGCTAAAGCTGGCCCGCAAGGTGGTTGCTTCTTATCAGTCCAATGCTGGTTGAATGGTGTTAAACCTTCTGCCGTAGGTATGGACTGGAAAGGTGGGAGTAGTATGGGAGGCTCTCATGACAATCAAATAACATCGACCGAAGAAAACACAAAATGACACCACAAAATCTATTTCCAAACGAAACACCCCCAAGACTTATGACACACCATAACCACGAAAACGACAAATGGCATGTAGCTGAAGAGTTAAACGGTAGACTAGCTATGCTAGGGTTTGCCATTGCTATTGGTACCTATATCACAACAGGCCAGATACTTCCAGGAATTTTATAAACATTGTGAAGGACGGTATCGCAAAGTACGGTGATGTTTTAAGTGAAGAGTATTGTAGAGAACTTGTTAATTATTATGAATCAAATTCAGAACAGGCATACCAAGGAGCAGGTACAGGAGATCATTTAGGTTCTAACCTATACTTAAGTGAAGGTAAATACGTAGACTTTCTTTTGAAAAAAATAAAAGAAGTACTTTCAGAGTATGTTAAAGACTACACGTTTGCACACTTCTCTGGAGATGATGGTTTTTTGCTAAGGAAAATATATGGTGCTACAAAATTCCATTCCAATGGTCTATTTGGATCACATGATGACGGCAAACTAAGAACTGTTGGTCTTACTATCGGATTAAATAATGATTATGAAGGTGGTGAATATAATTTCCCTAACCAAGAACTTACCACAACTCTACAACGAGGTGAATTGTTAGTATTCCCTGTATATTATACTCACCCTTATCAAGTATCTGCTCCAAAGGGGTATAGATATGTAGTTCATACGTACCTTAACCAATAAAGCGGAGGCTCGAATCGTATCGTACACCTCCATTAACTTTTCTTTTTTGATTTAATGAAAAAATTTATTGTACTTACAGCAGCAGCTGCAATGTCATCACCAGTTCTAGCACGTCCTTACGTTAACGTAGAGACTAGAGCTAAGTTCACTGGTACGGATTACACATCAAGAGCAACAGACCTACACATAGGTTATGAAAGCAAAGTGAATGACTTAGCTTGGTACATCCAAGGTGGTAAGACACTTAATGCTGCCGATGGAGCAGACTCTGATTCTAACTGGTCTGGTAAAACAGGAGCTAAATTACCTGTAACAGATAAGTTAGGTATTTATGGTGAACTAAACTTCGCACAAGTTGAAGATGCTGATAATAACTGGGGTACAAAATTAGGAACTAAGTTTACTTTCTAATGGCAACAATCCAACTCAATAGAGAAGCAACTTCCAGTAACTGGGAGAAGTTTTGTGAGTGGGTAACTAGCACCGAGAACCGTCTCTATGTGGGATGGTTCGGTGTTATTATGATACCTTGCTTACTAACTGCTGCGACTTGCTTTATTCTCGCCTTTATTGCTGCACCTCCTGTGGACATAGACGGCATACGTGAACCAGTATCTGGCTCTTTACTCTATGGAAACAACATCATATCTGGAGCGGTCGTACCCTCCTCAAACGCAATCGGACTACATTTCTATCCCATCTGGGAAGCAGCAACACTTGACGAGTGGCTCTATAACGGAGGGCCATATCAACTTGTCATCTTTCACTTCCTTATCGGTGCAGCATCTTACATGGGACGCCAATGGGAACTTAGTTATAGACTAGGCATGCGTCCTTGGATCTGCGTAGCTTACTCAGCTCCATTATCAGCTGCCTTTGCAGTATTCTTAGTCTACCCTTTCGGACAAGGGAGTTTTAGTGATGGCATGCCTCTTGGTATTTCTGGCACTTTTAACTTCATGTTCGTATTCCAAGCAGAGCACAATATTCTTATGCACCCTTTCCATATGGCAGGTGTTATTGGGGTATTCGGTGGGGCTCTTGCCTCTGCTATGCACGGAAGTTTGGTTACGTCTTCTCTTATTAAGGAGACAACTGCTCAAGAGTCTCAGAATTACGGTTATAAATTTGGACAGGAAGATGAAACATACAACATCGTTGCAGCACACGGCTACTTCGGGAGGCTCATTTTTCAATATGCAAGTTTTAACAATTCTCGCTCTTTACATTTCTTTTTGGCTGTGCTCCCCGTGGTTGGCATATGGCTTACCTCTATGGGGATAGCTACTATGGCATTTAACCTTAACGGATTTAACTTTAACCAATCGGTTGTTGATTCTAATGGTAAGGTTATCCCCACATGGGCTGACATAGTCAACAGACAGAACTTAGGATTTGAAGTTATGCACGAGCGTAATGCTCATAACTTCCCGCTAGACCTCGCATAATGTCACGTCCGTTCATCCTTAACTGGACGCATGAACACCACAGCATGGAACGGGGTTGTGGTATATGGGAGATTACAATGCAAGTAACTTACGTATATCGTGGCATTGCTTACACAAAATTTGTTAAGTGAAAATTAATTCAGTATGGGCAGGGGTCTTCGGACTCCTTGTCCTTTTTACTTTTATAGAATGGTCACACGTTCTATATCATATCAGAGAAGAGACACCTCAGAGTCGGATCTCTTCTTAATTGGCAATGAGCCTCTACGGAGATACCTCTTGCCGTCTAGACGGTGGGATAGACCACAACAATCAGTTTGAGTCTTAGCTGATATAATTAAGATTCCTATAATTCTAGATCTAGAGACGATAATTTATACCTAACGGAATAATGGCACAACAGTCAACTAACAATCCTGCTTCACAAACCTTTCTGGGTAGGATTAACACAGCCACAAACGCTACCAATAACAGAGATTTATATTTAAAGCTCTTCTCAGGTGAGATGTTTACTGGCTTCCAGAGGGAGACAATCGCACGTGACTTAGTCATGAAGCGTACACTCACCAATGGTAAATCATTACAATTTATATACACTGGACGTACAAGTGCGGAATACCACACACCAGGAAATAGTATATTAGGAAACTCTGACAAAACTCCTCCAGTAGCAGAGAAAACAGTTACAGTAGATGACCTACTCATCTCCAGTGCATTTGTTTACGAGCTAGACGAGACACTTGCTCACTATGAGCTTAGAGGAGAGATCTCTAAGAAGATCGGTTATGCTCTTGCACAAAAGTATGACAGACTAATCTTCAGAGCTATTGCTAAAGGTGCTAGACAGGCATCTCCAGTATCACTCAGCAACTTCGTTGAGCCTGGTGGTACACAAATCAGAGTTGGTGCAGGTTCTAATGCTGACGATGCTCTTGACGATCAAAAGCTTGTAACAGCGTTCTATGATGCTGCTGCAGCTCTTGACGAAAAAGGAGTTTCTGATGACGGCAGAGTAGCTGTCCTAAACCCACGTCAGTACTATGCACTTATACAAGGTGCTAGTGACAACGGCTTGATTAACAGAGACGTACAAGGTACATCTTTACAATCTGGAAATGGCGTAATTGAAATTGCAGGTATCAAGATCTACAAATCAATGAACGTTCCATTCTTCAGCAAGTATGGTACTAAGTATGCACCTAACAGTGGTGCTTCAGCTGCTACTGACCTTGATACAGTAGATCCTGGAAATACAGGTGATTTCGTATCTGAGGCAATCGAAACAGCTACAACAGTTACAGGTAACAACTATGGCCCACGCCAAAACTACGGTGCTGCCTCTAACTTTGCAAACACATGCGGATTAATCTTCCAAAGAGAAGCTGCAGGTGTAGTAGAAACAATCGGCCCACAAGTTCAAGTAACTTCTGGTGATGTTTCTGTTGTTTACCAAGGCGATGTCATCTTAGGAAGACTAGCTATGGGAGCAGATTATGTGAACCCAGCTGCTTGTGTAGAATTGTTCGCAGGAACAACTACAAAGCCAGCCGCTTTCTCATAAGTTTAACTTTATACGGGGGCACTCGCCCCCTTTTTTTATATGGCACAAATATCTTACGGAGTGTCTACCGAACTAGATGCTGTAAATGCAATCCTGATGAGCGTTGGAGAAACCCCAGTTAATACATTAACAGTGCAAAGCCCCGAAGTGGCTATAGCACAAAAAACTCTAAGGCAAATCTGCCGTGAGACACAAGCTGAGGGATGGACGTTCAACACAGAGAACCAGTATCCTATAGAATTAGATACCAATAACCAATGTATTATACCAAACAATGTTTTACAAATAGACCTTAACATCTTTGAGCATGGTAAGGATTATGATGTTGTCAGACGTTCTGATAATGGTATTATGAAAGTGTATGATAAAAAGAATCATACTTTTACTTTTGAAAATTGTAGTAAATTATATTTTGATATTGTATGGATGTTAGAATTTGAAGATATACCACAAGCATTTAAAGATTATATTACTGTCAGATCGTCCAGAATCGCCTCTAACCGTATGGTAAACAGTGCAGAGTCTGCTAGGTTACTTGAATCAGATGAAGCTCTTGCAAGGGCTGCTGCGGTGGAGTATGAAAACAGGCAAGGAGATCATAATATATTTAATGACTATCAATATCAACAAGACGCTAACACCGTTTATAGACCATTTAAAGTACTAAGAAGAAGGTAATGGCAGCAATTAACCAACGTATTCCTAACTTTCTAGGGGGTGTATCTCAACAGCCAGATAAAATTAAATTTCCAGGACAGTTAAGAGTATGTGATAATGCTGTCCCAGATGTTACTTTTGGTTTGAAGAAACGTCCTCCTGGCGAATTTGTAGGAACCCTAACCAATGCTAATGCAGACGGTCATTGGTATGACATAATAAGAGATGGAGATGAAAAATATATTATACAGATTACACCTGCTAACAGTGGAAGCATGCCTATAAGGGTATGGGATCTTGCTGATGGTTCCGAAAAATCTCTGACAAATAATTCTGGAGATTCTATATTTAGCTATTTAGCTGGAGCTACAACACCTTACTCAGTTAACACAATTCAAGACTATACACTTATAGCTAATCCTAATAAAGTCGTAGGAAAGACAACTGCGAACACAGGCACACCAATACATGGAGGAGACTATTCATATGCTAGGTTGGATACTGTTGCTTACAATACTGAATATATATTATATAGTGGTACAGCTCCCACACCCAATACTTACTACAGGGCTACTTCTCTAAAAGTAGATGTTCTTGGACTTGTTAATAAAATTAATGTAACTAATGCTGGTTCTGGTTACACCTCTGATCCAACTGTAACAATCTCAGGTGGTGGTGGAAATGGAGCTACAGCAAAAGCTGAAAGAGATGCAAATGATGAGAATATCGCAAGAATTGTAGTTACTAATCCTGGATCTGGTTATACATCTGCTCCTACTGTTACTATTAGTGGAGGCAGTGGTAGTTCTGCTGCTGCTACAGCCGTGATATCTGATGGCCCTACATGGAATGGTGGTGATAAAGACCAATCTAAATCTGGTACATTAACTTGGTCATTTAGTGGAGGTCAAGCTGTTGATGATACAGGTGCTAAAGTAAGTGGCACAAATATTACAGAAAATATTGAGGGCAGTTTACAAGTTAACGGAAATAGTTATGTTGAAAGTAACTCTGAAAATTTTCAACCCGCAACTTCTTCCTCCTCCTCAGATTTTCTTGGATATACACAGAACTACAATGTACGTTATACAGCTACAATTACAATGAAGAGTGGAGGTATAATTAAATCAACCACTAAATCAGTAGCAGAAGGTATGTACATAGATGTAACTTTAGAAGGTATAGATTATCGTATTTCTGTTGAAGCTGTAGAACCAGTCACAACTTATCAAGAGGTAGCTGGTATAGCATATCACAAAACACCTAAAAATCCAGACGGTGGTGCTATCTCTATGGCTACTATTCTTAATGGACTTAATGGATCAGTTAATAGTTCACTTGCCAACGTAACGTCAGAAGTTATAGGTAGTGGTTTGTTTTTGTATGGTTCGGCTGCAGATGGTGTAAACTTTCTCGGTGGTGCTGTAAATGAAAACATGAGTGTCATTGGTCAAAAAGCACAGGATGTCACTAGATTACCTGCTATGTGTAAACAGGGTTATGTAGCTCAAATATCTAACACTTCAGATTTAGAAACTGATGATTACTATGTAAAATTTGAAGCTAATAATGGGACATCTGGTGCTGGTAGTTGGGAAGAAACTGTAAGACCTCATAACTTTGATGGCTCTGGTAATGATGATATGTTAAAAGGATTTGATCCTGCAACAATGCCACACGCTCTTGTCAACAACCGTAATGGTACATTTACATTTATTAAATTAGATGAAGCAACGGCTAACTCTAATAACAATACAAACTATTGGATGGATAGGCTTGTGGGTGATGATTCATCCAACCCATACCCTACCTTTACTGGTGGTACAATACAAGAAATGTTTTTCCATAGAAATAGATTAGGTTTTATTTCTGGAGAAAACGTAGTTATGAGTCAGCCTGGAAATTATTTTGATTTCTTTATTGTATCTGCTATATCTGCTAGTGATGATAACCCTATAGATATAACTGTATCTGATGTTAAACCTGCATTTATTAACCATGTCTTACCTATACAAAAAGGTATGATGATGTTTAGTGATAATGGTCAGTTCTTACTATTTACTGAATCAGATATATTTAGTCCTAAAACTGCTAGGTTAAAAAAAGTAGCTAGTTATGAATGTGACTCTTCCATACAACCTGTGGATATGGGTACATCCGTACTATTCACATCAAACGTAGCAGCATATGCCAGAGCATTTGAAGCTGTTATTATAGATGATGATACGCCACCTACAATGACCGAACAAACTAGAGTTGTTCCAGAATTTTTACCAAAAGATATAACTAAATCTGCCAATTCAGCAGCTATAGGTATTGTATCCTATATTAAAAAAGGAAGTAATAATGTATTCCATTATAAATACTACAATACAGGTAACAAACGTGAGCAATCAGCATGGTATAGCTGGACATTAACAGGTGTAGCACACCATATATTATACACAGGCGGTAGTTTCTTTGCAGTTACACTACATGATGGGGCATATAAACTATGTAGATACGAATATGTAACAGATGCAGATAGTAATAGAACCTATGTTTTAGGAGGTACTTCCAGTGATATAGGTTCTCCTACTAAAACTGCTAGACAGTTTGAGGCACATTTAGATAATATGACTTTAGCTACAAACGTGGCTGGGTCAGCTCAGACAACTACAACTCCAGAAAAGACAGTACTAACTATACCATATACGCCCGCAAACACTACAGATTTGTTTATGGTAGGTTTGTCTGGTAACGATAGCGATGGTAATTCCATAGCTGGTATAGTAAGGGCAGCTGATGCTGTGGGTACTAATACAGTTACATTTAATAACATAAATTTACATAGTGCAGCAAAAGTTGCTGTAGGCTATAGATACACAAGTACTATTGAACTACCAACATACTATTTAGAAGCAGCTCAAAACGCATATGACACTGATGGAGATGTAAGAATATCTGCCATCAACTTTGAAATGGGAGTAGGTGGCCCTATTGAGTTTCACTTAACATCCCCATATTCATACACAGATGCTAGTGGTAATGTTACAAAGGACATAGATGATTATGTACAATATGAGTCTGGTGTATTATTTAATTCTGGTGTATTTGATAAGCCTCCTGCAGACTTAGCTACAAGTGTGCGAGTGCCTGTACAACGTAAGAATGAGAAATATACACTTCAAATAAAAATACCCGACCCTTTCTCCACCGCCATTATCTCAGGAAGCTGGGATGGCATTTACCACAATAGACGACATGTACGAAGGTAAGTATATTCAGACTTGCACACCAGAGTTAGCTCTAAGTGTAGGTCTGAACTTACGTTATGAAGATAGACGTGAAGCTGAAGAGACCTCTGGTTTATGTGCTGAAGCATCTATAATACAATCTTATTATAATTCCGAATACTCTGTATTTTTCAAGGTTCCCAACGGCAAGGCTGCTGGAGTGGCGGGAGTAACCTCACAGAATCTAATATGGATGCTATGTACTGATGCTAGTACAGAATATCCACATACGTTTGTAAAGGAAGCAAAACGCTGGGTTAAAAGTCTACCCAATCCTTATCTATGTAACCAAGCAGATATGAGGAATGAATCACACATAAAATTATTAAAACTTTTAGGTTTTACCTTTGTCAACTATTATGTCTATAACAATGTACCTCTCATAACATTCATTAAACCATGTGTACAGTAGTAGCCTTTAGTGCAGCTGTAGGTGGTCTGCAAGCCGTAACAGGCATACAAGAGCAGAACCGCCAACACCGTGCTCAAGTCGATGCTGTAAATCGTAGTAACCAGATGGCTCGTCAGAAGTATCTGAACGATATTACCATCTCTGCCTATAACGATCAACGTAAAGGTGAAGTATTTACAGCTCAATTACAAGCTGATGCAGCAGCTAGAACTGCTTATTATCAGCAAAAAGATATAAATGCGGTTGAACATAGTAGAGCATCTGAAGCTGCTCAAGCTGAGTTACGTGAAAAAGTAAACAAAACTATGTTTGAATCGCAACAAAATTTAGCAAAAGCTATAGAAGCTCAGGGATCGCTGTTAGCTAGTGACATGCAAGCGGGACAATCCAGCATGTTAACTGTTGACGATGTTGAAAGAAAATTTGGTATGGAAGCTGCACAACTTGATGCAACCATATTCGATGCAACGAGAGCCTATGGTGTCAAACAATATGGCATTGATTTAGATAATTATGCCTCTGACACACAAGCTTACAACTCTATAACCACATCTGCTCATGTAGCTCCTTCAGCTTCATTTATGGAGATAAGACCAACCGAACAGAAAGCTCCACCTAAACCTTCCGCACTTGGCCCAATACTTAGTGGTATAACTACTGGATTTAGTATGGGAACAACCCTTGGAGGTGATGGTTTCTGGAAAGGGAAATTTGAAGAATGGTTTCCCAAAAAAGGAAAATAAAATTTAATAACAATGGTAACATACACAGGAAGTTCCTCAAATTCTTCCTATTCTAGACGTAGCTACAACAAGAAACTTTCGAGTGATCTTGCTGACTATGCTAAGGCATTGGATAAGAAACGTAAAGAAGAGGTACAAGGATTTAAGCAAGTATCTACGGATCAACTTGCAGAGTTAGATAGACAAGATGGTGTCCAAGCTAGTAATGATAAATACCAACTAGCTCAACTAAGTAAACACAGCGAAATCAT
>Ga0209404_10000693_pt1 | contig 25785 bp, 47 predicted proteins | sample TroAtlMetagenome_2_FD_187447 | JGI IMG/M metagenome (GOLD analysis project Ga0209404, IMG submission 187447) | Marine eukaryotic phytoplankton communities from Atlantic Ocean - Tropical Atlantic ANT8 Metagenome (SPAdes) (version 2) | ecosystem: Environmental > Aquatic > Marine > Oceanic...
AATGCAGCCGTAGCTGTGGATATTGCAGCACTGACTGTTAATGGGTCTATGGTACACCTCCTTAGTCAGCGTCTTTAATGGTAAGTGTACCTGCTTTGACTTGTTTCATAGCTTCGTCATAATAGCGATTGCCTACAACTGTAGGAATAGACAGTATTCTGCCATCTACAGTACATGATATGCTAATATACGGCTCAGTCTTTTTCTCTTCATCCATGTAATCTTTAACATATTTTGCGTTTTTAAATTCCATTTTATAACTCACTTTCAAAAGCTAAATAGGCTGATGTTGAATCCCTAGCTATAGCATTAGCTCCTCGTCCTGCTGTTAAAGTGCCAGAACCTGTTGGAAAAGTTACAGCACTCCCCCAAACACTTGGATTATTAATTGTAGGTACATCCGAAAGAGCAACAGTATCTATAGAATAAGCATAAAATGTATCTGCCGCTGTTGTTTCTAAAACTGGAATATGGTTCATTTCAACAGGAAAATTTTGATGCAACCTAGCGGCAGTAGCGGAGGCATTATGCCCTGAACCCCAATACGAGTAAGCACTCCCTGCTTGCCGTTTTAAATAGTACCTTTGGCACTTTCTAAAAGTAGCCTCATATGGTTCATGCTCAAATTCCGTAGCCTTCTCGCCAATCTCAAGTTGCACTCCAGTAAGGAAGAATGTTCTGCTAGTGCTGTCAAAGAAGGAGGTTGCACTACTATTACCACGATTTGCTGTTGTAGCACTTGCCCAAGCAGATGAATTTGTAGTACCAGATGTAAAGTTTGAACCATCGTGTAGATGTATTGCTAACTGAAGACTAAGAGCATTATCATCATCTAAAGCACCTGTAGTATCAGCAGGAAAAGTTAATTCTACTCTACTCCAAGAAGTTGTAACAGAAAATGTTTTACTTATTTGTCTAGTATTATCCGCATCATATAATTCTGCCACATAGGTTGCACTAGCATTTCCTTTAACATAAAAACTTGCTGTTATAGGTTTTGCATCTGCTGTTCCTTTAGCAATAGACTGAAGATTTTGTCCTTCCATCCTATGTTGCAAATGGAAATACTCAGTAGCCGCTACTGATGTATCAGCCGTAGTACAGCTTAATTTTAAACAATTAGCAAATCCACTAGGACCATCAGCAATTATAGCACTTGTAAATCTTCCTGCGGTGTTGCCTAACGAATGACAAAATCTGTCAGCAGTATTATAAGTAGCACCATCCGCACCAAGACCTGTAGTTGACGTACCTCTTTGTGCCACGTTCATATTTCCATTTATGATAAAATTCTTTGCCGCTAACGAGCTACCATTGTTCACATTGGCAATTAGTGCCGCTAGTTCTGCCGCTTTACTCATGCTAAATCTCCGTGTACCGTAACGGCATTATCTGCATCTTGTGCAGTACCATTATTATCTGCAAAACTTATCCTATAGCTAGATGTTGCTCTTAATTTATTCCACACAATTCTAGTATTATCTTCAGCACCAGTAGGCACAGCAGAAAAATTTGTGTTACCAAGATTAGTGCTTACAGCATAACTATAATCCCCTGTACCATTATCTGTACCACCAGATACATTTAAACTATCTGCAGGACTTGCAGAACTACTGGCTAACACCCATGATTTAGCTAAACCCTGCTGTAGATTAGTCGTAGTGCTATTACCTTCACCTGTGACTGCAATGCTACCTGCTGTGCTAACTCCTGTGAGTGTATTTACTTTGAGTTCAGATGCCATTACTTAGCCTCCAGTACCGCTATACGAGCCTCTAATTCCTGTATGGTTTTAACAAGAAGTGGTACTAATTTTGACTGGTCGATGCCTTGTGGCTCAATATTTCCATCTTTATCTACAGCGTCTTTTTTACCAATAATAGCTTCTGGCACAATGCTACTTACTTCATGGGCTAAAAATCCATCTACTGTTGTATCTTTGTCTGCCTTGAAGTTAAACCTACTTGGCTTGAGTTGTTTTAACCTTGATGTAGCATCCCAATCTGTAACTACATTTTCTTTTAAACGATAGTCTGAAGTTGTATTGAAGGAAGTTGATGAGCCGTTGGTAGTTATTGAACCTATTGCGGAACTATCTCTATAAAAATACATCAAACCACTGACATTAGACCCAGTTTTGAGATACATAACTGCATATCCACCTGCTGTATTTGTATGAAAATATCCTGCATAGCCATCAGTTGTTCCTGAGTCAACCGCAAGTTTAGCATAGCCATAAGCTACTCCCATCTCTACAAGGCCTGCACTGGTTATTCTCATACGTTGTGCAACACCCGCACCAGACTTAGCAGTAGCAAAAACTAACGTACCTACACGACTAGTACCAGTTCCATCAGCATCACCATGAACACCATAAATAGCCGAATCAATTCCACCTGCACTATTTTCAAAGTATAGGGTAGAGTAATTACCATCTGTCGTACCTGTGTTTTTAAGAGATAATGCCGCACCTGCACCTGAATCTACGTTAGTGGTGTTTTCTGAACTTGCTAAAGTAGTATGTGTAGTTGCAGTAGCCGCAGAAGTAGTCCCTAACATTAATCTACCAGTGCTATCAATACGCATACGTTCTGTATTTGCTGTCTTTACTGCAACAACATCGTTTGTTGAGAGGTCAACTCCGCTATCGTTGTCTCCACCTTCGTTATGTATTTTGTCTACTCTAATTTCACTTGTCATTTATTTATCCTATTAAATATCCTTCAAAACAAGGGTCGTATTGGGGGTTTGTATCAGAGTATGCAAACTCACCACCTATATTTACTTTAATTTCGTCACCTGAACTTAATAGTGAAGTGGAGTTTCCAACAAGAGTAGCATGGAAATTAGTAGCCGCACTATAAAAATAAAATCTACCTCCAGGCAAAGCACTACCATTCAAAAGAAAATCGCCATACGGATACTCACCAGCGGTATTTGCACTACCAGTGTTATTAGTAGAAGTCAAACACCTAAACATAATATGATAAAGACCAGTAGTAGGGACAGTAAATATCCCAGTTGATGTATTATAATTCCCACCAATATCAAAGTCTTCTGTTTCAAACACTAAAACTCCAGTGTCACCATGACCACCAGTTGAACCTGCAATTCTAGCTCTAAAAGCAGGTCTATCAGGTGTTAAAAAGCCTTGACCTGTTCTACCTTCAATGTTGTCTAATACAAGTTTACTTGTCATACTATACTCCAATGTCCTGCAACAGTTACAGTGCTGGATGAATTAATTGTTATTGGTCCTGCCGATAATCCATTTGTACTACTATCTATACTTATATCTGTTTCTACTGTAGCACCATTAGTTCTGATGATTGAGTTGTTACCTAAGAATGGATAGCGTGTATCTGCCTGTGTCTTAGTGTAGCTATCAGCTACGTCAAACACATCGTAGACTACCATCTCAACTACGTCATTAGCTGATGCTGAACTTTCTAGTACAACTGTTGTACCTGTCGTAGCGGTATAGTCGGTTGAAGGTTTGAGTAACACCCCATTTTGATAAACGTCCATATACAAACTATCTGGATAGCTAAGTGTTAGCGAATTGCTATCACTGCCACTAAAAGAAGTCTGTGCTGCAGTCGCTTGGTATATATAGCGATTACGGACTGAGTTCTTTGGTGCTTTACCTATGTATGGCATTACTTCTCTCTATCTGCTCTGTTCTTATAATCACTTCTTGCCGTAACTAATTTTACAAAGTCTGCTTGATTGCTTGGGATTGGGTCTGTAAAACTACTGTCGTTCATCAGATTTGTTGTCCACTCTGACTGCATCCTTTTCCATGCGTTATTTACTTTTCCTGTCATTGCCGCTTGTAGCCACGCATCTAAGTCTAGTAAATCGTTTTTTAATATTGTTTGTTCTGTGTCTGAAAGTTCCACAGTTAATGTTAGTTTTGCCATTTGTTTCTCCTTAACATGCTAAAAAGCCACTAAAAAAACTATTAGTTTGTACATCCATTTGTGAAGACCCTGAGTTATGCAGGTCAAGCCTAACATATGCTGTGTCACTTGCATCCATGTCTGCTAAAATAGCTAGCTTAAATACAAAATAATGTAAGTCACCACTAAAATCTGGTTCTATTATGTCGTAGTAAGTTCTGTTAGATGTAAGAAGAGTACACTGCACCCAACTAGTAGCAGTATCCAAATGTTGAACATATATATGAACATTTAGCTGATATCTACCTGTTACAGGAGCGGTAAAAGTATTGGATGCAAAATCTCCATTTTGGTCATATATTTCTGTTCCAAATACTATAGTCGTATCTGCATTTATTGGAATATTATCTTGAGAAGATGCAGGTTGTACTAAAAAAGCAGGTTGTAATGGCTTGGTCATAATACCATCAGTATCTAATACTAAGGTATTACTCCCTGCTAGAGTTGTCTGAGTACCTAGTCCTCGTCCTGTAACTTGTGTTAGTGCCATTTACTTATCCTTATGCGTAAGGGCTAGTACCCAATGTGCTTGTATCCCAAGCTGCTTTTAGCTTGGTAATATTATCTGCCGCATCTATAGCAGAGGTAGATGTTGCATCTCTCAATGCTTTCTTCTTTGTAACACACGCTGATTGTGCAGAACTATCTCCAGCTTCTAATGCTTTCATATAAACAACATCTTCAGCGTCTAATAGAGGTTGACGTACACTCCTAATTTTGTCTTTGAAGATAGCTTTTGCCTTTGTCATATCCTCTGTAATAACATCACCGTTCAGGACCCACGCTCCTCGAAAGTGTCGGTCAGAAGGTTTCGTTACACTTGAGGCATCTGCCGTATTGCCCTTCATGTCTGTGATATAAGATTTCGTCATAGTTTTACTCCTTTATGCCGCTACTTCATTGTTTATAACAAGATCCTCGCTAATTTGCCAAGCATTTCGCCATTCACGAGTTCCAGGTAATTGATCTTTCTTACAGATCACCATCTTGGGTTTGTTCGATTTATCCCAATCTCTCCACACCGTTTCTGGTATATCCTTCATTATTAAATATTCTATTGCTTCTTCTTCTGTCATAGCGTCAATAGGTTTCATATTGTGTAGAAGCTCTGGACCTCGTGTATGCTTTACAAAGTCAGGCTTGTTTTCATCTTTCTTCAGTTCCCAATAGGATTGTACTGGTGGTAGTATCCCACCCTGTAATGCACAAGCCATCCAGTTAGGGTCTGGGTGTGTAACTTTAGCAGGGTTTTCCATATCGTTAGGGTCTTCCCATACTATGCAATACTCACTCCTGTAAGGCTCTAGCTTTTCTTTCGCCCAACATAGACGCTCCCACAAGTGTGTGCCTTGAAACTCTGGTGTTTCTATTGTCATGCTAAGTCTCCGTGAATTGTTACTGTAGCTATTACAGCATCAGCATAGTTCATAGTATCATGTCTATTAGTGGCATGTCTCATACTGGTAGTTGTAAATGTGTCATCAATTACACCGCCAAGAAAACCGAAGTAGCTATTTACTCTAGCAAATCCACCATTCGCTTGGTTTACAGAAGCCATAGCATTACTGTAGGTATGAGTGTAATCTCCTGTTCCATTATCTGTTATTGAACCAACATTAAAGCTGTCTCTAATTGCGATTGTGCCTGTACCATTAATGTTATTCCACACTTTAGCCACACCATTAAATACATAACTCGTATCTATAGACTTCTCAGTGCCAGTATTTACTTGGTCAGACGTTGTGAGCGTGTCAAATGCTATTGTTCCATGTGCTACCATTATGCTAAGTCTCCATCTACACTAACAAAATTTAATTCCGCATCTTGATAAGCACCTCCTGACTCAAAAGAACCTAAACTTGTATTAGAAGCTGTATTACCTGTCATGCTACTATGAGATGTTCCCACAGGACAAAAAGCCGATGAGTTGAAATTATTAGTAGCATTATACGCATTACTATTTGCAGTAGGACAATGATTTGCACTTGCCATATTTGATGTAAAATTTATATCGTATTGACCTGTTCCTTGGTCAGTTAAAGTACCACAATTAAAGCTATCCCTGTGTGCGATAGTTCCAGTGCCGTTAAAATTAGTCCACGCTTTAGCTAATCCCTGTTGCATATTCGTAGTTGTAGAACCACCTTCGCCTGTCACCACGATAGAACCTGCGGATGTTTTGCCTGTTAGTGTGTTTAGTAAGAGTGTACTCATGTTTTATCCTATTAAATACCCACCAAAATGACTACTCGTACCTGCCGCTCCTCCACTTCCAGGGTAATAACCAGAAGCTGTATCATCCGCATGATAATAATATGCAGCAACAGTATCATTTGCAGCTAAATTTAATACATCATAAATTTGCCCTGTCCGTGACATCCCTGTACCACTAGAGTCAAGAATAAGATTACCAGAATATCTAGCATCATTTTTATAAAGATATATATACCTTGTACCACCAGAAGCATGAGAATAAGCTATTGCCCAAAAGTAATACAAACCTGATACTGGAGCAGTAAATTTGTAAGTACTAGTATTATAGTGACTTCCAATATTGTAATCTGTAGTATTAAAAGCCATTATTGTAGTTGTATTGTGAGTTATTTCAATCCATGAAGTTCCTGAATTATACGCTCTAAATGCAGGTCTAGCAGGAGTTAGTACTCTACCACTGCTATCCATTGTTAAACCATCTGCACTGCCTCCAGAACTTCTTATAGCATCTACTTTTAATGTACTCATAGTACTACTAGCCTCCCACCTGATTCAATCGTTAGTGTTACACCAGAAGCAACAGACAAAGTTCCTGTTGCATTAGCGTTTTCAGTTGCCAATATAGTAAGATCAGAAGTTAGAGACTGTGCATTAGTCCTAAACAAACCCCCTGCCTTAAAATTACCTTTGTTTTCTGCGGCAGGTGTAACTGTCTCAAAAGTTCTGCCAAAGAACATTACAAAGATGTTATTACCTGAATTAGAAGAAGGTGCGGCAGTAAAAGTTAAAGTTACTCCATCAGGTACGGTATAAGCTCCAGTAGGCTCTTGAACCACTCCGTCTACGGAAACCACAATATCTTGCTCAGAACTTACCGTATTATTTAAAGTGAAAGTAGTAGTGCTACCATCCCCACTAAACTCTTGTCTTGTAGGTAAACTAGAGAAAGCCGTTGATGGACTTGTGCCATAATAAGGCATTAGCTTGTAATCTCCATAATTGATAGCACAGTATCTAGTGAGTCTGCGGTGTTAGAAGCAACTTGTAAGGTATCTCCTGACTCCATAATAATCTTATTACCCCCCATATATTCAAAACTAGATCCAGCAGGGATCGGTATGGCCTTTGCCAAGAAAACAGACTGACCTGCCATTAGTTTTATATCGGCTGTAATTTGGCTTGAAGTCGTGTTGGCTAGAGTTAATCCTATAACAACCGTTGCGGTAAGATTTGTAGTATTTGCCGTATACACGCTCATTAGTGCATTAGCAGAAGTATTGGCTCCACTATACACTTTATTTTTAAAGGTATTAGCCATTATCTACTCCTATGCTACATCATCTAATAAAGCCGCTACTATGCAGTTTGATGTTCCAGATGCAACTAATGCGTGAATATCTCCCACTATTTGTTTTGGCAATCTAGCACAAAAAAACTCATTCTCTCCAATATGAAATGCCTCTGTTGCGGTAGAAGAAGGAGTGCTTCCGTCTATTGTTAAATACACAGTGCCAGAACCTACATTTTTTACAAATAAAAACATGACTAAATCATTTGTGTGTATAGCCGTTAACCCTGTATCATCGTTAATAGCGGCTCTAGGAATAAAAGATCCTGCCATTAAATCAGTATCATTGGTATCTACGCTAGTAAGTTTATAGTACCATTTTTGACTAGCATCATCACTCCCACCTGGAGTCGGACTTACTGTCATTGTTGACGAAAATACTTTTGAAATTTCATCAGGTAAACCCTGAACTTGTATTGTAGCTATTGCATCATCTGCCATTTTTACCTCCTATATCAGCCCAAAGCGATGGCAAGTGCTGTGGGATCGTCCGTAACGTATCCAGCACTCGTTAAATACGTTTTTACATTAGATAATGCCACCTGTCTCATTACTCCACCTGTACCACCATCATTAACAACAAGATTATCCGCGTCTAATAAAGTAATAGTATCCGTAGACGCATTACCGTCAATTATATTTAACTCGGTTGTCGTAACACTAGCACCATCCAATATCTCTAATTCAGCCTCAGTAATAGCCGCACTACCGATTGTTAGTCCTGTAGAGGTCAAAACTCCAGCAATAGATACGTTATTACTTGCATCTTCAATAACAGACTTTTCAGCAGGTAACGTACAGAATATCTGCCTTGTTCCAGCACTCCAGTTCACTGCACTATCACTATTGCTAGATTGTAAGATAGTTGTTCTAGCTAAAGTTGTGCCACTAGAAGCATAAGTTCCTACACCAACCTCAAAATTGGTTCCGTCAGTACAACAATAATATGTCGTGTTGGTGTTGCCAATAGAACCAAAAGTTTCAAAACCAGTTACGGCTCCTGCAAGGGTATAGGTTCCTGTGCCTGTAGTAGTAGTGGTTTCTCTTACACGATCAGCAACGACATGAGCCATTATGCAATCCTTATTATAGCGTTAGAAGCATCTGCTGTTGGAAATGTTACAGTAAATGTACCAGAAGTAGAAGTTTTGTTACTTGTAAAATCTAACACCGCTACGGCCTTGTCACTGTTAGTATCGTTATAGATTAACGCACCCATTGCAGTAATTGTAGCCGTTGTAAAGCTTATATCTGAAAAATCAGTAAGAGCCGTTGTTCCTGAAGTAGTCGGTGCAACTTTTGTTAAAGCTCCTCCACCAGCAGTATAAGATCCGCTATTTGCCACTTCGCCAGTTGTGGTGTATGCAGTTGTTGCGGCCCCTAAAGTAGCCGTAGTAGAAGATTTTCCTCCTCCACCCTCTGCGTACAAGGCAAGCTTAAAAGCATTGCCGTTAGTTGCAAAATTATGTGTGCCTAACATCAGTTCTTGCTTAAAAGATGTACACATTGCTTGAGTAATTGCCATTATAGCCTCCTTATGATATTTGCTAATTCTTTGTTACCAGTTTGTTCAATTACTTGAATAATTGTAGCACGTTCTTCTTTCTTTGCCAAATCAACATATCCTCTAAGTAGATTTCTTACACGATCAGCAAACAAACGAGCTTGTTCTTGTATAGCAGGAGGAGCATTATCTGCTACATATACTATTTTATCCGTAGCCATATCAGCAATCTGGTCGCTTGAAAAACCACCATTTTGAGAAGTATTTACTTTTACGTTACCTATCTCTGCTGCATTAATTTGAAACATGATTATCAACTCCGTTTAGTTTTTGTATATCATGTCTTCCAAAAAGTATAGGCTTATTGTCTATAGGCTCTGGTGGAGCAATTTCAGACTGTTTTGTAATTAAAAGACCTTGTTCGTTAAATTGTTGAACCAAAGGATCGTCTAATCTGTGATATCCATACAATTTTTCACTATCAGGTACATTCGTATCTAACAACCCGGATCTGTTAGCAACTTCTACTTTTATACCTTTTGACACAGCCGTAGCACACCAGAACTCTGTGCAAGCTCTGCCAGATTCTGCCATATAGATATTGTCCTTATATGTATAATCTATCCCATAAAGGCAAATGGAAGAGACATTACGATATATAGCATAACCAATAGCGTAAGGTACAGTGTTGTTAAAATAACAAAGATTGGTAGATTTAATGACCTCTTCGAGTGGATATAATTTAAGATTTTTGACTCTTTTATCCAGTTGGCAAGTGTAGATAGGATTTTTGTTCTTTTTAAGAAATTCATTGGCTATGCCTGTTTGCAGTCCTGCGTTATCCGTATCTAGAAAACGGGATACAGGATCCATCATAAAGGTCTTGTCCACATGAATTATTGCACCAATACAATTAATCCCCCAAACTTCATCAAACTTTTCTGATCTTATTCGAGCCGCTATGTAATCTGCATAACTTCCTCCAAGCCCAATTATCGCTACTCTCATGTTCTTGGTCTCTCTGGCAGTCCTCTCCTGTACGAATCTGCATTTTCTCGTGCTTCAGCGAACTCTTTTAGTCTTAATAAAGATTCTGAATATCGATCGCTGTACATTTTCAATACATCTGCTTCACCCTTCATAAACACATAAGCCTCCATCAGGCTTCCATATAAAAGAGCATTAGGAGCGTTTGTACTTAGCCAGGTTGTACCACTATCACTTCCAGCAGTTAAACTAGTAGGTCTATAATAATAATGAACCTCAGTAACATACGCAGCATCTGGAGTTGGGGCTATAATAAAATTAGAAGAATCGAATAAAGCATAATACTTTGGGGTACCTGTAGTTGATGAGTTAGGATTATACTCTTGAATATAGTTAACATCCTTCTGTAACAAAAACTCTTTAGAACTAGAATTTGTTATAGAAACACTAAAAGCTGATAGAAAGTCAGAAGGCACAGCAAGATATTGATTACTTATAGTCATCGATGCTGTAGCGTTTTTCCTAAAGTACTCCAAATCTACTGATTTAAGAATCCGTTCTTCTGCCGTTTTTATAAATGTATCAAGGGTTGCCACAAAAGTAGTTTCTGCGTTATCCGTATAACTTTGGATGGCTGTTTTTAGTCCTGAATATGTAAAACTCATGATGTAGTCACCGTAACTGTTCCAACTGAAGCCGTAACCTCAAAAGATTCCAATAATTTACCAATTATACCATCTCCACTATTCGTATAAACCACAAAACCAGTAGTTTCTGTAGCAGTATCTGGTCGAGCGTTTCTAATAGTCTGAGCGTCTGCTCTGACCCTTTTAGGCTCTAGTTGCGGATGTTTAGGCTCATACTCATCTTTTCCAACAAGAGAACCATTCCACTCAAATCTCATATCCCTTAATCTGTACCTAAATCCAGATCTATCCGATATTCCATAAGCATGCTTTCCTTGTGCAAACCCTGCCATTATACCCTCATATAGTCCATTCCAGGCTGAAGCTTCAAGGAAACTCTATCTTCATCCTCATCTGCGGCTCGTTGAAATTCTTCTTCGTAAATAGACTTTAACATCTGAACTCTCTCAGGGGCTTTCTTTATCGCTATATAATAAGCTAGTCCAGCAACCATACAAGGTAAAAACCTAAACGGAGCATCCGTAGTATTTTGCAACGCATCAACGTCCTGAATCCTATTTACATAATAATAAACTAGGGTATCTGTAGAGTCATTCGGAGTTGGCCATAGCGTTATTGATGGGGTCACTTGTCTATTGTAGAAGTACTGTGTTGGTCTGCCTGTATTCGTTTTATTCGGTATAGCTAGATACTCACTCCTAGACATCTTACTAAGAGAAGTATCAACACTACTACTATTCCTTACGACCACCTCTAACAAATCGGTGTAGTTTGATGCCAAAGAATATGCAGCAGTACCAGAAACAAGAGACAAAGTAGCTTGTGTAACCGTCCATAAATTTAATCCCCTGTTTGCCCAATCAGCAAACATAAGGTTCATGGATCTTCTTGCAGTACGAGCGTCATAGCCAGTTCTTACTTCTAAACCGCAACGCTCATACGCTTCTTCAATTATCTCAGCGACATCAAGGTCAAAATCTCTAGAACTGGACGTTGTCATTTCTTCTTTGCCCTCTTCTTATATGGCCCTCTTTTCTTACCTTTTGCTTTTGCCTTCGGCTTTTCTTCCCAAGCCTCGTTTTCTGGTGTGCTAGGATCGTCAGCTATAAAATGCCCTTGCTCATTCCTTGCACGAATTTTAGCCCTAATTCCAAATATATCAGGCATCTTGGGAGTTTTAAACCTATAAGAAATAAGTTTATACCAAGTTATAAGCAATCTACCCATATTCTTTTCGCAACTCTAAGACTACACTATATGTATCGCCACTAGAGTGCCCCACAGTTGTAAACTGCATGTCTCCTGTCTTTCCACTACCAGCATTGTTTGTAAGACCACCAAAAGAAGAATAATCATGATGGCCAGACTGATTCTCACCTAACTGCATAGCAAGAACATCACTAGTGGCATCAAAAAGAATATTCACTTTCATACCAATGCACTGCCACCATATCTTTTGTATAGCAACTCCTGTGCATGTTGAGCCATCTGCTCCAGCTCCTAAAGCACTAACGTCAACTTTTGTAACTGCACTTTCTCCAGTTCCATCACTAACATTGGTAAATTTCATGACGGCTGTCTTGACACCGTCCTGTATAGTTTGACTTGTTACTGTGTCAGCCATTTAAATCTCCTTGTAAAAAGGGGGATTTCTCCCCCTATAGATTAAGCCTCGTATCCAAACAACTCAATAAGCAACTTACCTGCTGTATAATCAGCATCAGTTGTTGCACCTAGAGTAAGATATAAATACTCATCAGCAGCTGGAACTCCAGTAAAAGTAACAACACTACCAGTCGTTGCGTCACCTGAATTTACTAACAATGTTTCTGATAAGCTAGAAATAGCTCCATCTTCAACACCTGTACCCTCAGTTGCTGAGTGTACGTTAATGTCTGGGTCACCACCTGCCGGAGCTTCAAAACAAGTCATGCGACCTGCAAGTATAGTTCCATTTCTTGCAGCAGTTATTTGCCCAATGTGACAGACATTAGATGTACCGTTCACACCAATAATGTCGCCACTTGCTGTTGACCTTAACCCTGTTAAATCAATAAGAATGCTAGTCTTTATTATTCCACCTTCTCGTATAACAGAGCTTCTGTAAATAGTTCCTGTACCACCAGTAATACCTGTACCAGCCTCAGTTGCCATTGTATTAGCATCCAAAGATGCAAAACCTGCCGAAGATACAGACATTTGAGTTGTTTCTGCACCTGTGGTAGAATTTGTAGCTATTGAAGAATAACCACCTTCGGAACGTAAGGTTCCTTTAAATGTTGTATTAGCCATATGTAATCTCCTTGTCTTGGCTATTGTCAGTTACCCAATGTAACTGTCAAGAATAAATCATTATAACAAGTAATTTAAAAAAATAAAGGGCGACTTTAGCCGCCCTTCATAAACATAGATAAAACCAAGCTTACGCTCCGGGAGAACCGTATACGCAACGTGGGTCAGAATAACCAAAAGAATAACGCTCACGAGCCTTATATCTCATGTTACCTGTGTCAAAGTCTGCTTCCATATTAGTTGAAAGAGGTGTTCTTTCAAAATGTAGGAAACCCCTTGGAGCGTCAGTCATAACGAAGAATGCATCGGTATCAGTTAAAAAGTCATTAACTGAGTATCCTTCAGGCAACATTCCCATGTTGCTCATAGCATTTACGTCATTATCCGCTGTTCCGGGACGCAGTGTTGAAGACATTAACCTGTCAGCGATAAACTGCAACTGACGAGGAATAATAAGCTTCATGCCTCGAAGTGCGACCTTCAAGCCTCTTTCATCAGTATAACCAGCGATATCAATGAGAGCGTTCTCAAGAGAAGTCTCATTCAAATCTGCAGCTGTAGAAGGTTCATTTCTCAACGTACCACCATTTGTTAGTGGGTGGTCAGTTGCACAAAGTTCCTTTCCATCACCGCCTGTCACCGTGGAGTCAAAAGCGTTGTTAAGAACAGCAGCTGCCTTAACTTGCTTTGTGTGTGCCATGGATCGTGCAAGAGCACGAGTATAACGAGAAGAAAGTCTGTCATACAGATTATCTTCCACAGCTTCCTCAGTAATTGAGAATGCTAGTGCTATAGTCTCGTGGTTGTACCTAGCAGTGAAAGATTCTACCGCATCATCAAATGATACAGCCGAACCTTCAGACTTAGTTGGTGCAGCTCCAAAACCAGAGAGCATTACTTCTTCTTCAAATGCACGATCTGAAGACTCAGTAGTGTAAATCTCTGCGTGTTGGTTCTCATACCGAGCGTATTCCATGCCAAATAAGGCATTAAGACCAGGCTCGAGTTCTTTAGAGAGTTGTGCTCTAGAAATTGCCATTGATTTAACTCCTTACACAGCAGTCGTAGAAACAGTACCCTGTGCAATAGACCCAGTAGGTGCATTGAAGTGGTTGTTTATACGAACGATTAATGGGATACCAGCAGCAGTGTAATCTGAGTTTGCAGGGTCATCTAGGATGCCCATGATTCTCAAAGCATGCGTGTTGGTGGTTGCTACGGTATTTAAATCCGCAGTAGCGGAAGACATACCTGTGGTAGTTGAGCCAGCGTTACCTGTTGCAAATTGTATGTTCGCAAAAACAGAGGTTCTGACTTCAGCCTCTGTGTTTTGACCAGACACAACATTAGACGTTGCAATAGTGAACAATTGATCTGGATCATCATACAAAAAAGCCTTTACAGGATGATTTGAATCTGCCCCAGAACCAGGCCAGTAGTTAGAATAAATTTTTTCACCGGTAGTTGACGATACATATTCACAGCCGTTAAAAACTCCAACAATAGAGACAGATCCACCAGCAGCAGCTTGCAGATCATCAATAACACCAGCAGCAAGCGGAATAACCGCCATGCCCTGATATATTGGGTTAGAGTTATCGGAGGCTATGCGATATTCTGTCAAACCAGTAGAATTGGTGCTTGAACCAAGCTTGCTATGCGGTCTTAGACCGAAAGCTCCATTAGCATTTGCCATATTATAGCTCCTTCAAAAAAGGGTTTCATTTATTGGAGTCTCCTTGTGATCCTCCAAAGGTTACACGACTTTGCCTATCATTAGTTATAGGCATTGAAGGATGTTGTTCCTTCATTAAGTCAGAATCCACAGCTTGCATTTGTTGGCGGGTCCGGGTCCCGAAATACTCGGCTCTTTCATGTACTGTCTCTTCAGGGATGCGGGCTAGCATCAATCCACCTGTTCCAATCATTCCTGCGTACTTCCCATCTTCGATAGTCGGTACATCCATATCAGGGTACTCATCTGAACGGACGGGTTCCCACCCTTCCTGTAGTCTGGTGTAGACATTTGTTTTGTCGTCTTCACCTCTTACTTCAGTTCGTATCCATCGATGCACATACCCATCTGGGGCATCAGGTGCTTGTAGGCGATTTGGTGGTGCCCACGGCTTTCTGCGTGAATCAGCTTCACGAGTGTTTTGGTTCCTTGGTTTTCTGTCTGTCATCTCTAATCCTTTACATACCTAGCGTATTCTTCAAGCGGAACATTTAACCTTTTAGCCATCGCAATTTGTGATGGCGTGAGTTTGACCGACCTGCGTCCCTGTTTTGTGTTGCGGGAAGCCGAAGCAGCAGCAGGGGCGACCTGTGCTCCATTCCCGTTATTCTTCCGACTAAACTTATGAGGAAACTCATCCTTCATGCGTTTATCGATCTCACTATAGTACTCATCGCTCTCTGGGTCAAACCCTTCTTCTTCAACCATGCGTTTATGAATACCAAAAGCAGCGTAAGTCATTGTATTATCTGACCCAAACCACTCATTTTTTTCTGCCCAAGTCTTCGCTTTTTCAGAAACTTTAGGAGGTTGAGGCTGTGCTTGAGGTTGTTTAGGAGCCTCTGCTTGCACTGTTTCTGTCTCTTTTTCCACTTCATTCTCTGATTTAGCCATCCTATATCGCTCTTGTTCGATAGCGATTTTTGCTAAAGCTTGTTGGGCTTCGACCATTTTATCGGTGTCACCAGCTTCATGAGCCTCTTTATACAGGCGTTTGGCCTGATCTTCCTGACTCTCTAGCCGGGTTCCATATTCCATCAAGTAACCCTGATCGAGATTCTTCATCCTACTTTTAAGATCTTTATTCTCTTCCAGAAGTTTCTGCGATAACCGTTGAGCTTCCTCACGGTCACGTTCTTCCTGACGGTACTTAGAGGTAAGCTTCTTTATACGCTCTTGGACACCTTTACTATAATTCTCTATTTCTTCAGCCTGTGAAGTTTCTTCAGAGCTTTCTGTAGCCTCCTGTTGAGAAGTACCCTCTGGCTTCGGATCTTCAACTTGAACTTCTACAGTTTCTCCTTCTTCAGAACTAGCTTCAGTTTCTATTTTTGTTTCTTCCTTGTCAGTCATGACATCTCCTATATATGGTAAATATCGTCTGGCTCAAGAATAGTTGCGATTATTTCATCATCGTTTAGAATCCGAACTTCACCACCTTCAATCTTAAACCGAGAACCTGCATAGCGTCCTATACACACCCACTCGCCCTCTTTACACCAGGGTTCAGCGTTTTCCCCAAACTTGTTGGGGTCTTTGTATGCCATAGGGCCTACTCGTAGAACATAAGCTACAACCGTAGCTAATGCTTCCCGTTCTCTTATCTGATCAGGAACAATTAATCCTCCATCCGTCTTTACTCGTCCTTGATAAGGCATAACAAGAATACGCCAACCAGTTGGTTGCGGTAATCTTTCAAGCAAGGATTTTTCTAGAAGGGAAGGATCTAAGACCTTATTATTTGCATCAACATAAGCTTTTTTAGCGTTCTGTTGTTTTTCTTCATTTCTTTTCTGCACTATATGGTCAGGAACGTATAATGTCTTCTGCATCGTCAGTGTTTTTCTCCAGCAGGGCTTTAAATTCCATTCTGGCAAAGGCGATGCCCCGTATCTCACCTACCATCATTTTATACTGCTCCCAATCTTTGGGAACATCATTAGCAAGAGCATCTTTTAGTTGTTCTTCACGCTCTCCTAAAACCTTATACATATGTTCTGCATATGTTACAACATCCATTTTTAAAAAGTACCCTTAAAATATTTTAGTTTTTTTAACGCCCTTGGGATAAAGGTTCCAACCTGAGTTTATGTTCATAATAAACCCAGCATCCTTAATAGCTTTATCAAACCGTTTCATAGAACCACCAAATTGTTTATCAAAAGCGTCCTCTTTAACTAGTTCAGGTTTAATTGATTTATTTTTCTTATACATTTGTATCTCCTTAAAAAGTGCCCTTAAACTGCCCACCACGGGAATAACCCTTAGATTTTACCTGACCACCTTTTTTAGCTTCATAGACTTTAGGGGATTCATATTTTTTCTTTTCCTTCTTTTTAAATTTTGGCGAAAAAAGCCAGTTTAACCCTCTACTTGTAAGATTCTTTAATTCATCAAAAGAATAGACCCCGCTACCGTCTGTATCTCCAAACTTCCCTTTTTTAACTTCTATAGTTTTCTTGTTACTTGTAGTCGTATCTGGCTTCTCGGACATAATTCTTCTTGTACGCCTACGCCTATGAGCTTGTTTTTCCTCAAGATCCTGTCTAGCCAGTTTACTGCTCATTAAAAAAGTCCTTTACAGCCTGTTCCTTTAACAGCGGCACCTGTGCCTGCCATAGAATATCCAACACTACCGCCAATCGTATAACCTTTCATTTTAACATGGCCACCGCCCATATAACTGGAGTATTTTCTAGTGGATGAGTCTTTAAAGAAATGCTTTCCACCTTTTGTGTACATATACATTAACCCATCAGAGTCCTTTAGTCCTCTCTTAAAAGCTTCTTCAAACGCTTGGCCTTCATCTATAACTATAATGTTTTCGTCTTTTTCTGCCATATCTTATCTCCTTAAAAAGTTCCTTTAAATTGTCCACCATTAGAATAACCTCTGTTTACTAACTTAATCAAGTCAGACCTTCCTTCGTTCTTTAAACCCTGGTGTAAAGACATTTGATCTGCAAGAGGACCACCATAAAATCTATCTCTAAACTTCTCTAAATCTTCTATAAGTTCAGGTCTTGGTTCTTTTTCTCCTGGCATATCTTATCTCCTTAGTTTAGTTCGAAATGTGGGCCGTCTATAAAAGGCCGTCTGCCTTGCGATCTGCGTAAATCAATATATGCCATCATAGCATCTTCCATGGAATTTTCCCACCCCCTAATATCATCAATATGCCAACTAGCTCCCCATCTTACGGAAACACCTACTTTTACAGCAGCTTCTTGCATAGCATCAGCTAGATCATCGTACAAATTCAGTTCCCAGCTTGCTTTACCGTCTACATACGCCATAAGGTCCACTGCATCACCAGTTAGATGCTTACTTTTAAGTGTTTGTGATTTCCCAGCATCAAACAGTTTTTGCTGTTCTTCAGGGGTTCGGAGGCCATATATGCATCCAAAATCGGTTTTTGTAAGGGTTATGGCCGTTTTTACAACCTCAACCAACTCAGGCTTTACACCCTCTAACTTTGCTAAACTTCTACTCGATAAACTAAATGCCATGTTATTTTCCCTTTTTCTTTGTTTTTTTCTTCTTTTTCGGTGGCTTGGTTACCTGTTTAGGTATTTGTGCCCTAGTTATAGCCATTACTTCGTTAACCCTTTTGTCTTTTCGTATGACCTCAAACCTCCGATTCCGAGCATACCGCCCAAAACAGGAAGAAGCGTACCTACATCAAACTGAGGTAAATCAGGTGTTTCTAACCCAATGTAGGCAAAAATAAATATCAATAATGGCTGGAGTACAAAATGATAAGCAAACGCAATTCCGCAGGTCCAGCCCACAAAGGGTCTCCAACCGCCCTTAAACAGCGAACCTGAAGCCGCCTCTGCCTTATTTATCTCTAATTGAGCAAGCATAGCCTCTTGAGCGTGTTTCTCGCCCATGGTGGCAATTTCGTGAGCTAAAGCCGCCTTTTGGTCTTTATCCTCAATAAACTTGTCTAGAAGACCTGTAACTGGTCCTACTAAAGTTGTTAATACGCTCAAACTGGCACTCCTCTTACTTCCAGTAAATCCTGTAGGTTTTTCTCCTTCTTCCCACCATCATACTCCCAAGCATAGCCTTTTTCAACCATCTCTATGTTTATACTGGTTTCTTCTTCGTGAGAATAAAACCAACCTAACATTCTACCATATTTACCATCTTTTTCTGTTTTTACAATTAATTTCTCGCAACCCTCAAGGCGAGTCTTTAAATAAGCCTTTGCTTCAAGGCCAAAAACTTTTTCTTCAGTGTCTCTGGTTCTACTCTCGGGAGTATCTATACCAGCAAGACGCACACGTTCCTTTTTGGAAAGGTCAAACCCCAAGTCTATCACAACATCAACCGTATCGCCATCAATAACTTTAGTTATTTCTTTAACTGCATATTCGTACATCACTCCTCCTTATTTTTTCTATTTAACACACTCCCTGTCAGTATAGCACCAAACGACAGATGAAACAAACCCCCACCCATTAAAGTGTACGGATCATGGTGGTCTGTCATCTTTCTCATTAATTCCATCTGAAGTTGAGCATTTTCCATTGTGTTCATTGTAGCTATAAAACTTGCTATTTCTGGTCTGTTTACTCCATACCATACAGGAACAAGTACAAAATCAAACAAACATATAAAGAGATAGACACCCAAAGCTATGGATTGAAAGTTAACCTTTTCCATTCTCTTTTGCTCTACTCCAAGCAGTAGCACCCATAAACACGGACACAATACCTAAGTTAGCAACGACATAGGTGCTTAATAATGCAGTGACCATTTCAATACGGCTATCAGGAATAACAGGCGACATAGCCAGTAATATCAGTCCTATGGACGTAATAGAAGAAACCCAACAAATATATCTTTGTTGATTTGCCATTAAATCCTGATCCCTTACACGGATCATTCTTTCTTCTTGTTCAATTTCTTTATCTGTGATTATCCCATCTCCGTCTAGGTCGTATTCGGAAAATTTAGTATCTTTTTGAAACTTCTTTTGGGTCATTTAAACGCCTCCTTCATTGCACTCATCAGGTCTTTGATTGTAACTCTTTTGTCTTTGGGGTCGTAGAGACATACGAGTTCTCTAGGACATGCATCAATACTTTCCATAATTTCAATGCCTCCTGATCCGTTAGCTCCCTCGTAGAGGCACCAGTACTGCCTCGTTGTCTTCCCCCGGAAGCTTTCATGGACTTTCTCGACTTTTTTAAGTCTGCAAATCGTGTATCCTCCGTTGTCAAGGGTTGGCCTCCTATAATGCTCATGTGCTTCTGTCAAGCAAGAGGAGACCGTAAGCAAAAGCAGCGAGGACAGCAATGCCGATACCAAAGGTACAGATGCCAATAGTCCAGAATAAAATCTTTTCTTTACGTTCTTGTGCTTCATAAACTTCCTTCTGTCTACGCTTACGGATTTGCCCTTCCATCTGAATCAATTCATCCCAAGCTTTGGTTCCATGGGTGAACATTATGAAAGTTTTTAGCTCGTCTCGCTGCTGGTCTAATTTTTTCTTGGCAGCGAAGGCTTCTATAGCTTCCTGCTCTATACTCTGTCCATTAAATACTTTAGAAAATAAGGTAGGGTTCTTTGCTCTTTTCTCTATGTTCGCTACGTCTGATACAGCCCCCATCCATTTAGATAGGTCAGCCGTCATAGCCTCCAGCTCTCGACCAGCCATAAAAGCTTTTTTTATCCCACCAAATGCGGCAGTCGCAGTTGAAATGGCCGCACTTATGGTGAGAGGATCCATATTACATCCGCATAATTATACTTATGAGTAAAAGAACAATAGCACCAGAAGTGCCAATAAGGATAGATTCAATACGCTTAACACGGTTAAACAAATCTTTAAACTGAATACTGGTTTCAGTCTCGAGGCGAGCCGTGCGTGTATCAAGATCGTTAACCTTAGTGTTAAGGTTTGTAACCGATGGCTTCATGTTATCCTCTATTGTCTTCTAAGGGTGGATTGTCTCTGAACGTCAATACGTTCTCTGTTAACTTCGTTTCTATCATCCGCTATTTCCTCTTGTAACTCAAGACGTGCGGCATCTGTTGCGGCTCTCTGTTGCATTTTCATTTGCTCCAATAATAACTTTTCCTGCTCCAACTGGGAGTCATTAGCAACTTCTTGTTGTTTAATGGCCAGTTCCTGCATTCTGATTTTCACTAACGGATCTTCGTTTGCTCCGGGTGGTGGAGCAAGCTGGGCAAAGACCGTTTGCATAATTTCTACCTCTAACTGGGCGACTCTGTCCTCGACCTGTTTTGGGTCCTGCAGTGCAGATTCCAACTGATTGACATGGTTTTGTGCGTCCTGAACAGGAACTTTACCCTGCTGGGTTGCTACGTCTAACTCAGTGATCTGATCTGTAACTTCTTTTTCAACCATCATTCTGGCCTTATATGCGATGTGTTCCAGTAGGTGACCGTACATCGTCCCCATTACCTGTGGGGAAGTTAACACCATGGGTGTTTTCATAAACTGTATGTGCACGGCCATATGGGCATCGTGCGACTGATCTGGAAACGACTGTAGTAGCTCACCCCCCAAAGCCCTCGCATTCTCGATTGCGGGATCTGTGGGCACAGGCTTCTTAGGGGGTGGCAATATCTCTTCTATGTTTTGAACCTCAAGAGCCTGATACATCCTTCTATACGCACTATGGAGGTTATGTATTTGAGGATTTGACTGAGCCATTTGAAGCTGTGTCTGTGCCAGCGTTACTCTTTGAGCCATAGAAAAGATGTTCGGGTCGCTAACAGGTATAACATCTATACGTCCATCGAAATCTTGTGCTTTAATTTCCTGTGATACTCCTGCTACCTCATACGGATATACAGGAGGTAGATTCTCCCCAAGTATTCTGGCGAGAAGTCTAAATTCTGTTTTCTGAGCATAATGCAGTCTTTTATGAATCGCAGACATAACTTTCATGCCTCGCTCCAAGATCGCCATAGTTGTGCCTACAGGTGCCTGTCCACTGCCTCCCTCACCAATCTTCTGGTCAGCTATGGAAACAAATCTACGTCCACCTTCAATTAAACTTCCAAGAAGTGACGCTAGAGTATTAGACGGCTCCTTATACGGAAGTGGAATAATAGCATCCCTGATGTTGCCACCGGGGGCATCTATATCTCTAAACTCACCAGGTTGTAACGGCTCGTCATCATTTCTTACCCTTACGCCTCGTGCCTTAAAACCAGCAGGCAAGTTGGCCAGTGTTCCCGCATCAATCAACTGCCTCAATATGCTAGTAACAGCTCTACCCAATCCTCCAAGCATATGCACAAGTCCAAAGCCATAGAACCCTAGTCCAGGCATAAACTTGTAATGCACAAAGTATTGTCTCTTTCTTTTTGCCTGATCACCCTCATCATAGTTTCGTCTGACGGCAAGAACCTCACTGCTGTCCTTATCTATAGTCACGATGTAAGGAAGCTTTATGCCTGTCGGCTCACCGTCAAGCCCTGTGTCCTCGAATCCCTCGAGGTCTATATCAACGTGCATTTCCAGAACCGTATGCACGTCATCTGTGTAGTTCTTGGAAATACCCTCTAATTCATTAACTTTCTTTCGCACGTCACTCGGTTCGTCATCTGTACCAGTAGCTAAGTCAATATCCTTGTAGACTCCTGCAACTTGCATCTTGCGTACCTCATTTGCGTCCATCCTTAAAACATGCGTAACACGAGACGCTGTCTGTAGATCACTAGCAGAATATGGTACAACCAGATCTTGAGCAGGTACGAACTTAGATACGGCTCTCTGTTTGGACTCATCGAAATAAATCTTCTTAAAAGTTGATCCTGAGAGTGGTAAATAGAAAAGCATCTGATCGGTGTCAGGGTCGAACTCTTCCATAACCTCTATCAACTGGTAATTCATAAATTCTTTTACTCGATGTGCCTGTGCTTCTCTCTCACCATTCTGCAAACCAACGAGGTTCACGGTCACTGGACCGCCAGCAGGGAGCAACTCTTTATACGCCTGTGACTGAAATTGTGTCACGGACTCGGAAATCAATGGATGTGTTACACCACTTGCCCCTTCAAAGGGTCTTGTTCTTTCATCGCTCTGTATACCAAGTAAATCCAAACCCTTAACATATGTCTGTTCCCATTCTGACCGGGAATCATAATCCTCATTATAGGAACCAAGAAGTTCCGAGGACAGGGAGCCAAGAGCCGAATCGTCCAGCATCTCTGCAAGGTTTGCGTTGTGATCGTATGCTTCAGCCATAACCTCGGTTATATCACCAGTTATAGACTGAACGATCGCTCCACCCTGACCGTCATCTATAATCTCTGCCCCACCTGAGAAATCCTCGGGTGTTGCTATTTCAACTTCAACTTCTGGTAGCTCGGGGTCTACTCCCCCCGGCATCATGCCAGAATCTACCATAGATCCTACGGGTCGTGTTACCATCAGTAGTACTCCCTTCTTTCGGGTATATAATCCTCTTCATCGTCCTCTCCGTCAAGAAAAATAAATCCTCCTTGTCGAAAACGCAAGATAGCCATAGTCATGCTATCACAAAAGTCGTCATGATCACCATACGGGAAAGCTGCGACTTCTTCAATAACTTCTTCTGCAAATTTTCTATCAGCAGGTGCCCAGACCCGTCCAGCCTCGAACATCGGAGCAGCCATATGCATCCTTGTAATCTTGTCATTCCCCTTATTCGGTGAATAACTCAGGGCAGGTATCCCTCGGTGACGCAATTCATCCATTAAAGGCGTACCTGACGCTTTAGCCTCGATTAATACCATATCAGGCTCCCAGTATTCGTATTCTTTGTACGCATGTTCTTTTAATTCGGGGAAATTCCAGCGTCCACGCTCTGCAGCCATCAGAATTATGTTGTCAGGACCCCCTTCTTGAGGTTGAAACACGCCCCAAGTGGTAATTGCACTGTAGTCAGCCGATTCTTTCTTAGAAAATGCCGTATCGTAGCTCTGCATAATATATTTTACAGGGGGTATGTCATCTTTTTCCCACATTTTCCACCATTCACGCTTTACAATCGCAGATTCTGCTGAAGTTGGCTGTTGTTGCCACTGTGCAGACCATTTGGCCACGGGCAAAGACGCTTTAATCGATAACAACGCATCTTTTTCCCAGAACTCAGGCCATAACGCCTTGTCTGACGGCAATATAGCAGGAAATTCCACGACCTCCCACTGATCGGACATCGCATCACCGCTCTGTGCAGCCAGTAATCGGCCTGTCAAGTCTTTTTTACCCCATCGAGTCATAACCAGAATGATGGAACCACCCGGCTGAAGACGCTGTCGAGGTCCAGAAGTGTACCATTCGTATGCATTATCAAACGCACTCTCGGATAAAGCGTCCTGCTCCGAGTGTGGGTCGTCAATAATGAACAAATCCGCACCACGACCTGTAACCGCTGCTCCAACACCAGCAGCAAAATACTCGCCACCCACGCTTGTTGACCATCGCCCCGCTGACTTACTGTCTTCCTTCAAACCCGTCTTTGGAAAAATGTCCTTATATGCAGGGTCATCGAGCAAATCACGCACTTTCCTACCAAATCGTACAGCCAGTTCCGTATTGTGTGTCGCCTGAATAATCTTCAGCTTTGGATTTCTGCCCAGAAACCACGCTGGCATCAGGTAAGACGCAAATTCCGACTTACTATGTCGAGGGGGCATGTTAATAATTAACCTCTTCAACTTGCCTTGTGCCACAAGTTCAAGCTTCTTCGCAATCACACGATGGTGATACCCCTCTATAAAGTTCTCATATACATGATGAGCAAAAGGCATGAACTCATTCTGTGCCTTCTCCCTTAGACTGATGTTAATCTCAGCCTGTTTAAGTGCTAATATTTCTCGAAGAGCTTCTTCAGGTACTGTTTCAAGATTCATTATATTGTAGACATATAACCTTTTCGGGCTTCTGGAGTCATTCCCAAAAATGCTCTTTGTTGCTCTGGAGACAATGTTAAATAATGCCTGTATTCTGCCTCAGAACTTAACCCAAGTTCAGTCATCATATTTTCAAGCCCACGTCCTCCACCATACTGACCAAGAAAGTTAAAGTTTTGATCTACTGGTTTGCCCACATCGGTCTGAAAACCACCACCTAACTCAGCACCCGAAAAAGGTTCCCCTTCTCGAGGGTTACTTGCTGTAAAATTTGACATTACACCAGCTTTACTGTCAGTATTTGATCCAAAGCCTGCAAAGAGTTTTGCAAACGGTAAGTTACTAATTATACCTTTTGCGTCATCAACAACTCTACTAAAACCTGTGCCTAGCTCCGACCCCATAGACTTAACCTCAGTTCCAAGGTGACTTGCCCTCTCACCAAGGCCCATGGCCTGATAGGCTTTAGGATCTATGCCAGTTCGCATAGCAGACTGCTTCTCGGAAAACGCAACACCATCCAGATCATATCCGGGGACAATGTACTGATAAGCATTGCTAGGTTCAAAGTTAATTATCCTACCCGTCCCTTCTTCATAAACAGGAGCCAAACCTTTTAACTTACCACTTAGACTCATCTCCCTCATTTTCGTAAGATTGGTTAACGCATCATACTGACTTAACCCTTTTTCTACAGTAGGAGACCCAACTAAATAACTAGGCTTTACTAACTGATTCATAGGGGTAGGATCTGCTTTTTTAAAAAAACCCTCACTTTTTGTATTATCTACGTTAGCGTTTTGTGCTTGTGACGCAAGAACAGCGTCACTTGGTCTATCAGGCATATTAGCTTTAAATATAGGCATATTATTATTGGTGCCGACTTTTTTAAATATGTTGTTTGGTGCTATATTAGCACCGCTTACTTTAATCTCTTTTTTTTCAATAGGTGGGTTCACAAAAGGACCTGCCCCACCTCTTCTTGGTGTTGGTGATGGGTTCACAAAAGGACCTGCCCCACCTCTTCTTGTAACCATTATACCCTCACTTCCGAATGAAATTAGAATTGATATTATTTTTTATGACATGAAAAACAAAATTTTACAATACAAAAAGCTATAACCACGGATCACGGCTCTCGGACCAATGAAAATGGATGGGAATGAATTTATAAAACAAGGGTGGGAGGGTGGGAGCCAGGCCGACCCCCCGATG
>Ga0209404_10000695_pt1 | contig 25734 bp, 38 predicted proteins | sample TroAtlMetagenome_2_FD_187447 | JGI IMG/M metagenome (GOLD analysis project Ga0209404, IMG submission 187447) | Marine eukaryotic phytoplankton communities from Atlantic Ocean - Tropical Atlantic ANT8 Metagenome (SPAdes) (version 2) | ecosystem: Environmental > Aquatic > Marine > Oceanic...
ATAATATTAAATAAGTCTAACTGATGAGATTTTAATAATCGAAACTAACTAAGTTCGCTTAGTTAGTCTTAGACAATCAAGTCTAATTAATGAAAGGAAAATATTATGACTACAACAACAATAGCAACAATTATTATAATTGCTTTAGTTTTCGGCGTTGTTTCTGGACTAGCTTATTGGTTAGCAGGACCAACTTTAGAGGACTTTGATAAAAAAGCTGAGTTTTATAACTCACTTACAAGGGAGGATTTCTAAAATGGGAAATAGAGCAGTTATTACAATTAAAGATGATTACTTAAACAAAGAAGATTGGCCTTCAATTTATCTACATTGGAACGGCGGTTTAGATACAGTTCAACCAATGTTAGATGTCGCAAAGGAGTATAGGATTAGATGCGAGTCGCAATATGGCACAGCCAGACTGGCTCAACTATTCGCCAATTATTTTGGCGGAACTCTAAGCGTTGGTGTCGGTCCATATAAAAGACAAGATGTGGACAACTACGACAACGGCGTCTATATAATAGGCGATAATTGGGAGATAGTTGAAAGGGAATACAATAGAAATCCTGAACAACAATACCATGATTATGATGAGATGGTTGAGTCTATTAAAAAGATAAATGACCCAATTTTTAAAGAAGAAAAGTCTAACTGACGAGGATTAAATATCCGAAACTAAGCTAATTAAGTTAGCTTAGTCTTAGACAATCAAGTCTAACAACGAAAGGAAAAATATTATGAGCGCATTACAAAGAGAAATTATATCTCTAAAAAAAACAATTAAAGAAAATGAGGAAACTATTAAAAATGTAAGAAAGCAAGTTTTAATGAGAGAGGAGCAAATTGATATAATCCTTCAATTTGTTGAAGCTAAAGATTTATTTAAAATAAAAAAAGCTATTGGAGAAATCAATGTTGATAACTGGCTTTAAGATTAATAAAAAAGTCTAACTGACGAGGATTAAATATCCGAAACTTAGTTACTGAGCGACCGCAGGTAACTAAGTCTTAGACAATCAAGTCTAATTAATTAAAGGAAAAATATTATGGAATATATATTAACAATAACCAAAGGTGAAAGAGATGAAAGTTCAAAGTATTTTGAAGCTACATTAACCGAGGAAGGTAACAGTTCTAACGAAATTGATTTTTTTAGAAGTAAATCAGAAGAAGCTGTTGTGAAATTTATTAATAAAGTAACGGAAGAATATGGTTTTGAGTATCATAACCTTTACCCCAACGATTATATGCTTGAATATTTAAAAAAGTTTATTGATGGTGGAAATCAAATTTGGGCTATTTATTCAAGATAATCAACAAGTCTAACTGAGGAGATTTTAATAATCGAAACTAAGCTAATTAAGTTAGCTTAGTCTTAGACAACGAATTTGACAATTACACGAATCAATAATATTTTACATACAGGAAAGGAAACTATTATGACAAAAAAATTAATTAAAACCTATAAAGGTAAATTATCTGAGGTTTCAGCACAAATAAAAGCTGAAGCTGAAGAATATAAGGAACAGGAATTCGCTAAAGAAAATCCTAGTTTTGTTAAACTTAATGACGCCATTGTTAGTCCAAATGAGTTACTGGACAGAATGGTTAAAATGGGCAATATAACTAAAGCTAGAGCCGAAGAACTTAAAAGAACTATTAAATGATTAAGATAATTAAATACGCAATACGCAATTTTTTATGCTTTCGTTTTATGTGGAAGAAGAAGTAGTGGGTATTTATCAACAACCAACAGACAAGTTTGAATGTTTTATGTGCAAGAAATTGCAAACTGATTCATGCCCTATCTGTAATAAACAGACCAATGAATCTTGGAAAATAGCTTTAAGTATGGGAAAGGAAAAGAAATGAAAAAAGAAAAACTGTTTAATTGGAAAGTTAAATTGCAGTTGATCTTTGTGGTATTAATGTTGCTGTTACTTAATGCAATAGCACCAAAGCCATTTGCAAAGCATGAGCAAGTTGAATGTATTAATATTGAGCAAAGACAATGAATTATCTTTCGATATGTAGTGGTATAGACGCCGTTACAGTTGCATGGAAACCTATGGGTTGGAAAGCATTAGGCGTTTCAGAAATAGACCCTTTTAGAAAAGCAGTATTAGATTATCATTATCCAGATATAAAAAATTTTGGAGATTTTACGGAGATAAAAAAAGATGACTTTAGAGAACCAATTGACCTTCTTGTCGGAGGAACGCCCTGTGTCAGTTTCTCAATGGCAGGACTTAGAGAAGGAATTACAGAAGATAGAGGAAACCTCGCACTTGAGTTTATTAAACTGGCTCAAAGACTTAGGCCGAAGTGGTTACTTTGGGAAAATGTTGCAGGAGTCTTGTCAAGTAATCGAGGACGGGACCTTGGTTCCTTTCTCGGAGCATTGGCTCAATGCGGGTATGGGTTCGCCTACAGGGTTTTGGACACTTCACTTATCAGAACACAACGATTTCCCAGAGGCATACCACAAAGACGACGGCGTATCTTCGTTGTCGGACATCATACAGACTGGAGAAAACCTATCAAAGTATTATTTAAAAGGGAATCTTTGTCGAAGAATGTTGCGCCTGGCAGAGGAAAACGAATACAAGTTTCCGAAACAGATAGAGGAGCAATTAATACAACTTTCGCAGTTAGATCAAGTTTTGGAGGAGGATTCTTACCAGAACGAGCTTATACTTTAATGGCTTCTGAATTGCAATATGTTAGTTATACAGATTTTTTAGGCACACATTTAAGAAAAATGACTCCTGTAGAATATGAGAGATTACAGGGCTTTCCTGATAATTATACGCAAGTTCCTTATAAAGGTAAGCCAAAAGAAGAATGTTCAGATTTAAAAAGATACGAGGCCTGTGGTAGATCAATGTCTATAAATGTTATGGAATGGTTAGGTAAAAGAATAGAGGAAGTAGAAAATGAATAAAGCTGATACATTTGATTTTGCAAAAGTAGGTGAGTTTGATAAGCATATTAACTTATCAATACCAAATTATACTTCTTTATGTAATATATTCTTAAATATAACAAAAGAATTTATGTCTGCTGAAACAAAAGTAGTTGATTTAGGGTGTTCGACAGGTAAATTTTTATCTTCATTAGATAAAATAGAGGATTGTGAATATATAGGTATAGACACCTTAGATTTTGCTGACAGAAAACAGGATTTTAAATTTTTACAAAAAGACGCTGAAACAATAAAAGACATTGATAGTTGTTCAGTTATTATAAGTATGTTCTTTCTCCAGTTCTTAGGTGAACCTAAAAGAAAAAGAATGTTAAAGTTAATAAAAGAAAAAGTTGAAAAAGGTTGCGTTCTTCTTATATCAGAAAAAGTTTTATTAGAAGATACAAGAATACAGACTGTTTTACATAAAATGCACTTACAAGAAAAAAGAAAAGGTTTTAGCGATAAAGAAATACTTGATAAAGATTTAAGATTAGGAGTTACCATGTATTGCAAAACTCAGAATGAGTTACTAGAAGAATTAAAAGAAATAGGAAATCCAACACAAGTCTGGCAAAGTTACGGATTTGTTGGTTATGTTGTAAAGAAAAGGAGATAACAATGAGAGTAATTAGTTATATAAGATTATCGTCTGAAACGCAGATAGATAATCAATCAGCAAACAATCAGAAAGAGGTAAACACTCTTGAGATCAACAAGCTGAAAGAGTCAAAAGATATTAGTCCACATACACAACCAGAGGTCATTGATGATTCAGGTATATCAGGTCTGTTAGAGTTTAAAGACAGAAAGTTTGGTAAAGAATTATTAAACTTAAAAGAAGGAGATTATGTTTTTGCATCTAATATTGATAGACTCGCAAGAGATAATAGAATTTTTGAAAACTTTATTTATGACTGCAAGGTTAAAGGCGTTAATGTTATTGTGCCAAACACAGGCAACATAGCTAAAAGTAAAGTTGGTCTTGAAGCATCACTACACGCCGTTTTTGCTAAAGAATATGCTAGACGAGTTAAAGAGAATTGCAGAACTGGAACAAAAAGAAAAAGACAATTTGCTTATCACGACTTTCCAGCAGTAAAGAATGGTATGGGTGGTAAAGTTCCTTATGGTTACAGAAAAGAGGGTAAAGGCAAAGACGCAGATTTTATTAAATGCGTATGGTTAGATGATGCAGTTTCTTTAATAAAAAAATTAGCTAGTGAGGGTAAATCTTTAAGAGTTATAGCACAATCAGTTACGGTCGCTTATTCTATGTATGAAGAAGCAGAAATTACGCATCAAACAGTTAATAAAATACTAACTGACTCAGCAGAATATGAAAAAAGTTTAGCAATCAATCAAGAGGTAATGTAATGAAACAAAAAGAACTACAAAAGCAAATTGAAAAAGATTTAGCGAAGCTAGGAACTAAGTATAGAAGCATGGGCGATGAACAAGAATTGTTTTTTATGGCTTACACTTCTGAAACATTTTTAGTGAGTATGATTAAGAATGTTCCAGCTACACAATCGCTAATTATTTTTGTTAATATACTAAAGAATATATTAACTAACTTAGTTGACACTTATGTTCCAAACAAGTAGATTGTTAGAGTAAATTCATAATATTTACACCTTTAATAAATGTTGACGAACAAGGGCAGTTTAATTACTGCTCTTGTTTTTTTTATGGGTAAGAAAAACTTAGCCAAGTCTTACGAGTGGAAGGAAAGGAAAGTTGAAATAACTATCTGCTTGGCTAAGGAAAATAAAAGTTTTTTCTATATGTAGTGATTATTGTAAACTAAGAAACAATTAAACAACACCTTTAATATCTCTAACTAAAGGTTGTTTCCAATCTCTTGCGTATGAACCTGACCGAGAAGCTATAGCATCACCTGCCATTAATAAAACTAAAGCATCGGCAACATCTGGTGAGCGACCAATTCTTTTTTTGATCTGATCTTTTGACTCGACTTGTATTTTACCACCAGCAGTAAATTTATATTTAACACTAATTAAATCAGCAATCATGTATTCATTAGAGGGTAATTTACACATTTTACTCTCTAAAAAAGATCTAAACTTAAACCATAACTCACTTCGCAAATTCATATATGTTTCTTTCTGACTAGGGCTTTCTGCCACATTGATTCCTACAGCGTTTAATCTTCCAATAGCATTAAGACTATCTAAAACACCATAACCCATGCCTATAACATCTATATAGACTTCTACAGGCCTATTTTCTGGCTCTGTAGTATCAAATTCAGCTTGAACTCTGCCGCTTAACTCCATTAAATCTAAACGCTTCCATGTTTTTATATCTGTTATAATGTTTCCTTGTTTTTTAACAAGAACTGAACTATCTGCACCATGTCTTGCTACATCTAACGCCCATATTGTATCAGATATACCATGGTCATTAGGTATTTCTCTTTGTATAGCTGAGTCAACTAACTCTAAAGGTATAATAGTATCATCTGTTTCTTCTGCAAATTCGCCTAATACTCTAACTTTATATGCTGAACTTTCTTCGCCATAACGCATAGCCATTTCTTCAACAAATTCATCTGATACTCTATCACTATCAAAAGCAGATATATGAAAAGTTTTCCATGCACCTTTTAATTTATGGTGCGTATCATAAAATAGACCAGAATTTCTTGTTGGGTTTCCTAATAAAATTGTGTGAACATTATGTCCTGACATAGAACCGGCCGCTGATTCAAACACTTCTTCAGGGATTCCTGATGCTTCATCACAAAGCAAGATAACTTTACCTTGACTATGAACACCAGCTAACGCTTCAGGTTGTTCTTTTCTTGAGGTTCTAGCAGATATAAATGCTTCAGCACTTCTTGATTTTAAAACTATTCTATCACTTTTTACATCAACTAAGTCTTGTAATGGTTGTGGCATTTCACCAATCCATTTCTTTAGTTCGGCAAACAAAGCATCAAACAACTGACCACTTGTTGGAGCAGTTACAATAAGTTTACAATCAAGGTGTGTAAGTAAAGTATGTATTAATATCCAACTTGCAACAGAAGATTTACCAACACCGTGAGCAGAACGAACAGATACTTTTCTTTCGCCAGAAACAATAGCTTCCATTAGTTCAGACTGCCATTTATCTGGTGAAATACCTAAAACATTTTCACAAAAAAGAGTTGGCTCTTTCTTATAAGTTTTAATAAAATCTACAAATGGATTAGGTTGATTCATTTTTATCCTCTAAACCAGCCCATAATACTAGAGAATTTCTAATTCCAAAATAAATAGGTAACGCTTTATGAAGCATTAATGAAGGAAAAACAATCATAGTTCCTGGTTTTAATTTAGGTCTTGGAAAATCATGGTTTCTAAATTGCAATCCGCCACCAATATAATCTTTAGGATTAGTAAGTTCAATAGTTGCTGATATTACTCTATTTGGTGTTTCTGGCCATGCGTTAGAATCTATATGATAATTATAGTAATTTAAAAATTTATAATGAGTAAATTGAATTGGCTCAACATTATTTAATTCTTGGTTATAGAAATTTTTACTAACATCAAACAGCATATCTACAACTTTATTTAATATCTTATCTAAATCTTTGTTTTCGTCTTTATGAAACCATGAAACTTTATTTCTTCTTGAAAAAACTTTTGCAGACATAGTTGTAGCTTTTTCTAAATTTTTCATACCTTCTTTAGTTATAAAATCTATTTCATTTTTATCTAAAATATCTTGAAGTATGTAATAATCAGGTCGCATTTACCACTTATCTCTCGGACAAAAACTACCTTTTAATAAGGTTTTTGCTTTTAAAAAACATCTACAATGATTACAGATATAACCATATTTCGTTTCAGATTTAGCTTCACATTCCATACAGATTTTTAATCTTTTTTTTTGAAGTTTCTTATCAAACATTTTTTAATTCAATTTTGTTTTATCGTATTCAACATGAAAAATACTATCACCAAATGCACCTATAACTCCCATACAAGACTTAGCTGACTCAGTAAATTCTTTATAACCATGACAATCTTTAGGTGTTTCACAGCTACAGCATTTAGATTCATATTCAAAGCAGATTACTTGAGAGCAAGTATCTATCATTAAATCTAAATAATCGCTTTCAGTTATCTTGATAAACTCATCTTTTTTAATATCAGACATAGTGTTTGTATTATACATCATTATTTCTTTCCCATATAACATTACTTATTTCTTTGTTTAATCTGATTAATTGATTATTAGTTAATTTAACTTTAATATGTTCTCTTTTGCTATTGCTAATAATTAAATAATCCTTATTAACGCTTACACAATTATATTGATTTTTTTCTATTAAATTTAAAATATATTTTCTTCTTTCTTCTTTATTGTAATTATAGTTTCTAAAGACTTCTTCTTCATCTGCTATAATACCAATAGACTCTAATAGTTCTTTATTAGTTTTGTTCATCTTTACTAACACCAAATAAACTAATAACTAACTTATCAGCTATTTCTTGTAATTCTTCTTCAGATAAATCTTTGTTTTGTTCTTTAACTAAATCATCAAATTCAAGAGTTAATATACCTTTTTCACCATTTACATCAACTATTTCAAATTCTTCATCAACAGTATCATCTGCGTCAATTTCATAATTGCTTGGCTTTTTCTTGGAGTCGGACATCTTCAAGTTTCCTTTCGTTTTGTTTTGCTTCTTTTATTAATCGTTCAAGTATTATTGGTGATCTTAACCTACCAAAATGACCTTCTGGGCTTTCTAAATTAATTATTTGATGATTAAATTTTTCAAGTATCATTATTTGCTTTATTAATGACTCTCGTTCATATTCTAATCTAACTCTTTTTCTTCTTTCTGCATTGATCTTAGAGTTCATAATAAGTTTCGTAACCATTATAGTTTTCCTTTTAAGAAATTATCTATAAATTCTCTTTCATCTGTATCATCACTTTGAACTACATAACTATCAGTTCTTGTAGATTTTGGTGATACTTTACTATGTCCTCGTCTGCGAATCTTCACTAGAGGGCTTCTAACGGCTTCGTTTTTTTGTAAAACTACACTTTCTTGTGTTGTAAACCGAAAACCACAATTTAAACACTCTCGTCTGCGTCTAATAGAATCATCTGCTTTTCTACTTTCTAGCACTTTACTTTTTTTATGATTACATTTGCTACAATTCATTTAATTACCATGGTATTTCATCATCAAAAGGTTCGTGATATTTTCTATCTTTATCATGTCCTGTAACTTTAACATTACGACCATCAATTTCTACGCAATCAAACTTCTCTACTTTTGCTTTTCTAAATATCTCTTTACACTTATTAACTTCATGTAAAGTTTCAAGAATTTCAGCTATTTCTCCTGTTGAATAGACAATAGCACCACCTACTTTTTCAAATAAAGAATCTTTTTCAGCTTCACTTTTAACTATTAAAAATTCTTTTTTATTTTCTGAAATAGCTGTCCAATATTCGCCTGTTGGTGGTTGATGACCAGCTAAACGAACAGCTTTATCTATTGCTAACCAACCTTTCTTCATGTTGTTACAAACTTTAACAACAAGTTCAGCGTCTAAATCATTACTAATAGCTTTATTAAATTTAGTTTTAGCGTTCTGAAATTTTTTTTTCATTTCGTTATCAGCTAATTGTTCAAGAGTTCCAGCACCCCATATCTTTTCCATTTCAATAGCTATTTCATCAACTTGTTTGATATAAGTATCTTTAACTTTGTTATTCCATTTTGTATTTTTATCTAACTTAGCCATATCTTTTCGTTCCAAACACCAATTATGTCTTTGTTTTGTAAACCTAATATACTTCTCTTTAATATCTGATTCTTTTGACTGTTAGTTTTTTCAGTTAGTTGAGGTAAAACAGAAAACTCTATATGACTTAATGTAATATATTTCTTTTCACCGACATCTGCATTAATCCAATCTTCTTTTGCGATCTCTGAATCCATAACATTAACAATAGTATCATAAACAAGTTTTTGATTCGCACCCAATTTAGGTATAAATGGTGTATGAATAGTGTTTGTATCTTCTTTTACTCTCTCTAAAGTAACAGAAGTTTCTCCAATCAACGCTCTTGATTCAACTTCAAGAGCAATATCTTCTAAAGATTCAGCGTCTTTTTGTTTCTGAACTTCAAGATGAACATTAGGTTTTGAATACTTACAGAAGATAGAGGTATCAACACCACCTAATAATGCACTAGAACCTCTTAATCCAGCAGTTTCACTTTTGCCTGAATGATGAATAACTAATACAGCACAGTTAATATTTTCTCTTATGTAGTCGCATGAACTTATAAAAGCACCCATATCACTTGCACTATTCTCATCTGAACCTGCATTAGATAATGCTCTAGCAACTGTATCTACAACTACAAGTTTAAAATCTTTTCCTATGTGATTAATTGTTTTAACTAATTTATCAAGTTCATCTTGATCTAAAAAGTTAATTGTTTGTGCAAGTAAATGAAAGTTTGGTGTTGTTTCAGGTTTGTTTTTCATTAACCATGCTTTGATTCTTTTCTTTAAACCCCCTACACCCTCACTTGCTACATATAAAGTTTTACCCTCTACTGCTGATAGACCTTGCCAATCTCTGCTTGAAGCTATTGATAGACTCATATCTAAGGCACAGAATGTTTTATAACTAGCTGGTTGCCCATAGATAACTGCAAGACCATTTTCTGGTATTAAATTTTCAATTAGAAACTTTTGATTTTTTAAACTTAAAATATCACCAATAGCCATTGTAGGAAAAATATTAATATCTGATTTTTCATAAGTTTCAGCACTTAATATAAGCTGTTCTAAGTCGCCACCTTGTTCTAAGAAATCTGTTATATCTTGCTTTTCAGAAACTTTGCCCTCTAATTTCACAATATGAACGCTCTCAGAAGCCGTTAGAATAGAGTTTGCGACCTTGTCTATATGTAAGTAACCCGCAGAATCGTTATCTGGAATTAAAATAACTCGTCTATCTTTAAACCATTTGTTTAAAGAATCGTGCCAGTTCTTACTGCCACCACTATTTGTTGTAGCAAGAAAACCTAAAGACATTAATCTATCTGCGTCTTTCTCGCCCTCAACAATAAATATTGTTTTATCTTTTTGCTCTAATATCTCAGGTAAATTATAAGGTAAAGGTTCAATGCCATTTAAACCCCAATGCCACTTATCATCTTTATAATGTCTTTGTCTAAAATCTTTAGGTTGATAACGAATAACTTGGTATCTAACTTCGCCTAATTCATTTCTATAATTATACTTAGCAACAACTTTTCTTTCTTTGCTTTTTAATGTGTGTTTTTCTGTAATCTTATCGCCTATATTAAATTCATTATAAAGATATTCTGATAAGTCTTTACCTGATAAACCTTTGCTTTTCATTATTAAATCTATTAAACCACCACCTTCGTTTTCTTCAAAATCAAAGTAAGTTGCATTTTCTAAATCAATAGCTTTACTTAATCTTTTACCAAATCGCCACTCATTTTCATTTTTAAGAGTTGGTTCGCCCCAACACTCTTGAGATACAAATTTAATGGCTTCTATATATTTCTTATCCAAGAAAAGCTCCTATAAAAAACGCTACAACTAAAAGACTTGTCATTATTAAAAATAAAAAATTTTCAAAACTCATGGCTCTATCCAATCAAATGTTGTATCATCACTTTTCCAACTTTTACCTCGCCAAACAATCCATGCGTAAGCTGTTGTTCCACTACGACCTTTTGGTATAGCTTCACCATTTCTCCATAAAGTTTGTCTTTTTGCAAAAACATATATGTTGCTTGGCTTATGTTCTTTATACCAATGAAATCTTTTCTGACCTTCTAAAAAATTTAATCTTAAAAACAAAGCTAACTTACCACCTGATTGAGCAGTAAGTTCATATCCTAGTTTCATAAATTCAGTAGCATATTTAAAAGGTGGGTTAGTTACTATATTTCTAGGCATATTTTCTTGATATGTGCATTGTAAAAAATCAGCAATAGCATTTAAGTTTTTGTAACCATGATCTACAATATCAGTTGATAAAACAGAATAACCAGCGTCTAATAAAACATCACTTATATCACCTCTACCACAAGCTGGTTCCCAAACTTGACCATGAAATTTCTCTCTATCAAGTAATTGTTTTACGCATTTTCTTGGTGTTGGGTATAAATCATATTCTGCTCTATTACCTGTTTTTAAAGTTGTATTAGATTTGGATTGTAATTTCGGCATTTAAGTTCCTTCTACACATAACTATTTCGTTATCTCCGTTTAAGAAAAAATTTCCAAAAGAGATATATAAAACAAAAAACAAATTAATCATTATTTCAGACTTTTCATGTTTCAGCATATTAAAGGGGGTGGAAAGAGTAGAACTAGAGAGGGGAGAATTAAACTAACTATATATTGTTAATTGTTTCTACTCTTTCCTATAACAAGCACCCAATAGTATGCCTGTTAATTCTTAAAAATCGTCATTAAATTCGTCAGCAAGAGCGTCTAAATCATCTTTTTTAGGTGATTCTGCTTTTTCTGACTTAGACTCAATGTCTTTAATTTCTTTCGATTCTGAGTTACTTTCGGCTGTTTTCAGTTCGTCTGGTCTTTCTTTCCAATCAACAATCTTCATATTAGGTATAAATACTTTAGCTTTACCCCATTTGATTGGGCCTTCTAACCCGTCAAAATGAACTACTGGTATTAACTCCTTTTCTTTTGCTTCTAAGTAACTGTCATGTAGCTTATCAACTGCTTGAATAATACTACCTGCACTAGAACCAAATGTTACAACACCTAGATTCTTATTGTAAATCTTGACAACAAAGTATTCTTTATGATCTTCACTTGGTTTATTTGGTGGTTGATTCGTACCTAATGGAACAGTAACTACGCTAGGTGGTGATTCACTAAAATTTGCCCAACCTACTTCCATAGATTCAAAGTCTAAAAGAACTTTAAAATCTTTTTTATATTCTTCACTTTCTCTAACCTCGTTTTCTCTATCATAATAACTATGAGTAAAAACTCCGTCTTTTGCGTTATATCCTAATCTATCATAAATTTGATTAGTTGAACTGCTTTCTGTTGATAAACCTAATGCCATTATATATCTCCTTCTAAATTGATTGGTTTGTTAATTAAAATTGTTTGTTCTGCTTCTAAAGGTGGTAATGTTTCTTTATATGCCCAATGGGGAACATCTAAAGTAACAATTTCATTTGGATAATCTTTATAAACACCATTTACTTCAGCGTCTTTATATTCTCGTAATGCTTTTTTCATACAAGCAACACCTTCATCTACAAAAGGTTTTGGTATTTCATATAAACAACACGCAAAAGGTGGTTCTTTTTCAACAAATAAAAATAAAAATCTTGTAATACTTTTCTTTGTCGCTAGTGACCAAACATGGCGATAAAATGCTTCTTGTATATGATAACCATATCTTGATATTGAACGAATAACGCTATCTTCATCTGCTGATTGTGTCGTTTTTAAATCAACTAATATGTCAGACTTTTCGCCAATAATAACTCTATCAGGTCTTGTTTTCATTTTAACACCTGTAACAGGGTCTTTTGCAAAAGCTGACATCTCAGACTGACCATAATCAGAAGCAATTACTTTATTACACTCACTCTTACTATGAACGCTATCTCTACTGCGTAAACAAATGTCATATTCTTTATCAGTAATAATGATTTGATTTTCTTTTTTTGTTTTCTTTAGTTCTCTATATAAAGAGGTTGTTCTTGATTGACCACATTTTAAAACAGATTCTTCAAACTTCTCAGGTTCAAGTATTGCGATATGAACTGCTGTTCCTATATCAAAATGAACTGAATGTTTTGGTTCGTGGAATTTATAATGAGCAACACTCTTATTATATATTGTCTTAATACCAGAAGAACCTATTGCTTCTTTTATAATATGATAGCCGTCATGTGATAAATGAGGAACAACCGATGGATATTTTATTTCTTGCATGATACTTCCTTCCAAAAAGTTCTAAGTCAAAATATTATGATTCGTTTTTGAATCAAATTTATTTTGATTTTGATTCAGAATGTAAATTTTTTTTCAGATTCAAAAAAGTTGCTTTTCAAAAATCGCAGAATGTAAGCGTTTTAATTTTGAACTTGACAATAATGTGTGCATAATCTAATATGGTTATATAACATTTATTAGAAAGGAAAGTATTATGAGTATAAGTAAAAAAGCAAAAGCAAACTATGAAGAAGTTAATAGATTTGCAAAAACACTAGAACCTAATTTTCACACAGCAAAGTGGCAAAAAGGTAATGATATAGATTTTGATATTGCCTGTAATTTTGTTAAATATATGTGGGATAAAAAATCTGATTATAAAATGCCGAAACGCATTAAGTTTAAAAAGACTACAGGACAAAGATATACTAGGTGGAAAAGATATAGTCGAAAATTTAAAAATGTTGATGGGTTTTATAAAATAATTACAGGAACATATTGCATTAACATTGAAAGAGGTTGGGGTCATTTTGCCCATGAATTTTCACACAACTTATCATGGATTATGAGAAACAAAAGTAAGCATGGTGATTTTCAATCAGGTGTTGAATTAGAGGTTCATAAAGAACTGCATACATTTTTATATAAAGCTAAAAACAACTTAATAGATATAACCCCTTTATCAGTTGATGAACCAAAGAAAAGAAAAAGAAGAAAGAAAAGGAAAACTAAAAAGTTACCTTATCAAGCATCTTATCCAACTTTACTAAAAAGGTTTCCACAAATTGTTGTTGAAGATGAGGGTGTGTGGGCTGAAGATGATGGGCGAACAGTTTATTATGTTTACATTGAAGATAGTTGGTTTGAAAAACATGGCTTGAGTAGTGAACATGATTGCCCTTTAAATAGTGAAGGTCATAATGCTTGGGGTGTTGATGAAAGATTTTGGCATACAGAAACATTAGCAAAATTTATTTATGAAACTGAATTGCAAAACAAATGAAAGGAAATAGTGAGGGGTTAATAACCCCTCATTTTTTATAAGATGAATAAATCACAATTAAAGAAAAGATTATTAGAAGCTAGAGAACTAACAACGAAACACAAAGGTAAAATGCCTTTAGTTATCGTTTGTGAAACACAAGAAGAAGTTAATGAACTTAACAAGATCAAAAAGACAATGAGAAATGTTAAGCACATTGATATTGAACTTACTAACAATTTATCAACAACTAATTTTTAGTTATCAACAACAATCAAAATGCAAACACTAGAATTAAAATCGAATCAAGATAATATTATCTCAATTAAGGAAAGGATTAATATTATGAATATCGAAGATAGAATTGTTTACACAAATATAACTTTAACTCTTGGGCTTTTGCATAGACAAGGTTTAGATCGCTTAGAAGATTTATCAGTAACAACACCATTTACTGATGCAGTTAAAAAAGAGTATGATGAATTAAGGCATGGTTTGCATTACATTAATAATCAATTAGAGCATTATAATTTTTTATTGGAAAAGGGATATGAAAGGCGTTCTTGATATAATTGTAATTTATATTATGGAATTTTTTGGCTAACCAAAAAAACTAAATAAAGGATTTTTTCTTTTCATAAGTAAAGCACTTAACTTATTTCCCATAGCTTCTTCATCTATAGCTAATTGATCTTCAATAGGTTCTTTTAATTTACCCTCTGGTATAGGTGTAAAGTTTTGAATATTTGCACCAATTTTTTGTATTCTTTGTTTATCCATTTCAGGCACTCTAAGTTGAGTCATTGGTTTGTTTGGTAAAGGATTTAATATTGTATTCGTCAAGTTTGTTTTTGCTTGTGTTTGTGCTAATTCATCTGCTTGTCTTTGAGCAATAGATTTATCATCAATACCTAGAATTTGTGTAAGAACATTATTACGAGCCAAAGGGTAGTTAGGGTCTTTTGGACCCATTAATTTTCTTAAATCTTTTTCTGCATCATGTATCGGGTCTAATTGTGGTCTAGTTTTTAGACTCGTAAGTCTGTCAAAGTAATTTTGTGGATTATATTTTTTTTGCAATAGATCAACTCTATCCTCCAATAGACTTATTGGACTATTCATGTTTTTAATATCAAATTTTCTAATTCTATTAAACATTAGTTAGCGTTTGGTTTAGATTTAATTACTATTTCTAAATCAGTATCAGCAGGTGTTTGAGTTGATACGCTGACATGGCCAGACGCACAACCTATTACTAAAACAACTGGTAATAGTGTTAATAATTTTTTCATTTCTTTCTCCTCATTTCTTTTAAGTAGGCGTTCCATAAATTTTGATATTCTTCATTATTCATTAAGTCAGGATTGTTTTCAATTTCTTCAATTAAATCTTTTTCTGCTATATCAATACCTGCCTCTAATAAAGTTGGTCTTAAATTTCTTCCTTTGTTAATTGGGTTAAGTGGTGTATTTGTGGCTTCCATAACTTTTACCATATATTCAGGGTCTGTTAATGCTTTGTCTAATATTTTAAGCATATCTTTAGGTTGTAAAAATCTTTGTAACCCAGACGCAAATCTTTTGTTCATAGCATGAGCAATAACTAATCCAGCACCAGCACCTGTTGAAAAGTTTGTTGAAAAATTAGCACCAGCTATTCTAGTTAATAAATCTAATTGTGAAGCGACAGGAAATAGATTAAATTCTTGAGAATATCTACCAAGATAGTTTCTAGCGTTTTCAGACGCTTTTAAATTTTTTATTTGATTTAACAATAAACTCATTTCTTTTTTTGTAAAAATATTGTTTTCAATTAATAAATCTCTTTGTGTTTTACCTAATAAATTTCTATTTAATAGATTTAAAATTGCATCATCATTTATAGACTGCCTTTGATATGTAGTTAAAGTTGTATCATCAATTACTTTCTTTAAACCAGCTTGAGCAAATAATTCATCAATAAAATAACCTCTTATTGAATTTCTAAGGTCAGTAGTTTCAGTTTTTATATTTTTTGCATTTGGTGTAGTTTTGGCGGTTTTATATAGATTAACAATTTCACTAGCTGGTACCTCTATGTCAGTAAATAATCTACTCATAATTGATGAAACATCTGAACCTTCTCTTAAATTTAACAATTTAACTATTTGTGAATTTGGGTTGAGTCCGTCTATTTTAAAAACAATACCATTTTCATCAAAAGTTCTTGTAATACCTTGAACATTAAATAACGACTCAGGGTTTTTCATTACTGTATCTGCTACATCAACACTTTCTTTCATTAATGTTTGTAATCTTGCATCAAGTTCAGGTAATAATCTTAATACTTCTTTGTTTTTTAATCGCCATTCATTTAATGTAGCTTTGTTTAACTTGTTGTTAGGAAATAAGTTTTTATCAAGATAAAGTTCTTTGACTATAGCTTCTAGTAATTCATTTGAAGTTTCACCTTTAGCTAAATCAGTAGGTCTGTTTAAAGCTGATTTTTCTTTAGGGTTAAAGCTAGTAATTTTTATTTTTTGTTGTGAGCCATCAGGTAATGCTCTTTTTATTTCTTGTTCACCTTGATAAATACGAGCAACAACATCATCTGCTTCTTGTAGTTGTGCTATTGGTATATCTATATCATCTTTATAATCTTCTGTTATTAATTTTTTAATTGCAATATTTCTATCAACTCTAGGCACACCTTTTGCGTCTGGTCTTAAAAAATTATTAAGAAGCGTATTGTCTATAAGTTCATGTTTAAATGCAGACATGGCATTTGCATTTAATAATTGCGGGTTATCAGAAGATAAATTTTGTAAATCTCTTTGTAACGCATTTGAAATTTGATTAACAATTTGACTATCTCCTTTAGATTCATCTTTTAATAATCTTCTTCCTAAATCTCTTAAATTAGTAATGCTACTTTTTAATCTGTTTAAGTTAAATTCTCTAGGGAAATTTACTTGTTCACCGTTACTTTGTCTTATAAGAAGTTTTTGTATATCTTCTATGTTCTTAATAATTGATTGAAACTCTTTATCTTTTGGTAATATTCTTCCGCTATTTTTTAAATTATTAATAACTGTTGTGCTTTCGTCTAAGTTTGTAATAGGCGTATTTTTCATATAAGTTTCTAAAGGTGCATACAATTTTGAAACTTCTTTATTTAATGCTTGGTCGTAATACTTTATTCTCGATACTAAAGCGTTAGATAAACTTCTTTTATCGCCAAAACCCTTATAAGCATCATCAACATCATCAATACCTTTTTTTATAATTGAACTTATTTCTCTTTCTAAATCATCATAAGTTTGTCTAATAAATTGTGGCATATCTTTTGAATTAACACCTCTATTTTGTAAATTTTGTATATTATTAACAGTTCTATTAAACATATTATCTAAAACAGTATCAAAAGTTTTTCTAAAATCTGAAGAAGTTGGGTCGTTATATCTTTGTAATGCAATTCCTTTTAAAACATCACCACGAGGTCCTGTTACAGTTGTAGGTGTAAGCATACTATCTTTTATAATTTGTATTTCTTCATCTCCAGCTTTTTTTGAAATTTCATTTTTTAAAATTTTTGTTTCTATGCTTTCAATTTCAGCATTTTTAATAGCTAAATTATTTTTAACTTCTTCTAAAAGTCTTATATTACCAATTTCACTTGAATTTTTTATACCCTCATCAAGTTCTGCTTTTGTTATATTACCTGCTTTAAACTGATTGTTTAGATTATCTATATGTTCTTTTTGATACTTTTGAATTGTTCCTTTATTTAATTCTCTTTCAAGTATTTTTCTTATATGAACCATATAATCTTCTTCAGATTGTCCTTTAAACGCTTTTCTAATTTGAAAATTAATTAAACTTATATTATCTTTTATTCCGTCAATCGTATCTACAGCTTTAGAACCAGCAAAAGGAATATATCCATCTTCTCCTGTAACTTTAGGCGCTATTTCATCAAGAGAACTACCTAAATTAGATTTTGCTTTATCTACATAAGGTTTTAATTTCAATTCGTATATTTTTTTAGAAGGGTTATAAACTAACATTTTAGGAACTGAAACAACACCTTTTAAAGCATCTGTAACGCTTACAATACCACCAGCAGTTAAACCTGCTGTTGTATTTAATAAAAATCTTTGCAAATCAGTTAAGTCTTGCTCTTGTCCGTATGTTTCAGAAAGGCCCATAGCTGTCGCTGAACTAAGATTAAGGGCTTGAGAAAACTTTGGTCTTGTCAATTCCATTTTTATAATATCGTCTAGCATACCAGGTGCTAAGGCAGGATTAGCAACACCTTGTGATACTTGACCTGTATAGGATTGTGGAAATTTTGAGGCGTAACCAGCTAAAGCTGTTCTTATAGCTAATGGTATTGAAAAGGCGTCACCAGTAAAACGACCACCTTTGTAGTAAGGCATATATTCAGTAGGAACATCTGATAAACTTCCATAACCTAAACCAGTTAAATCGTGATATTTTTGATCTTGATATGCTCTACCAAAAACAAAATCTTCTGGTGGTATAGGATAAAACCCTTCTTCTCTACCAAAAATCCCTTGATTTGCTCTCTTACCTATACCAGGCACATAACCTAATGCCTGATTAGCTAAGTCTGTTAAGCCAAATAATGAAGTAATGCCTGTTGGTGCTGTGCCTTTTGCAAAAGCACTTGCTCTTGTATCGTTCTGATAGTTTTCTTCTTGTGTAAGATTTGCGTCTAGCACTCCTGTTAATGCTTTAGCAATATCTCTACCTTCTTCATTATCAAGATTAGCAAATTTTTCTGTTAAATCAGGTAATAATCTAATAGCTGTGCTTCTATCAAACTTTTTAAAAGTATCATCATCAATACTGTATTCTTCGCCACCTTTATAGCTAAAATCAAGACCACCAGAAGATTGTATTTCTTGTAATAGTTTTCTTTCTTCGTCAGTAAAAAACAATTTTATATCCTTTATTCGTTAGCTAGTATTAATTTATCAATAGATTCCATTCTTTTTCTAATGTCAGTAGGATTAATTTCTTTTCTTTTTGTTCTTGCGTTATCTTCTTTATCTAAAGCTATAATGTATTCTGCGGCCATAATTGCCTTACTAACATTTTCCATATAATTCTGTTGTTGTCTTGAAAGGTCTGTCGCATCTTTAGAGCCACCTTTTGTTCCATATTGTTCTTGTGCTTTTATATCCTCTCTAAAATCTCTTAGTTTATCAATTAATTGAGGTAATAAAACTTTAGCTTTAGAAACGCCTTGTTTTACGGTGTCTGTTTTATTAGGAAACGCAGAAGATGATATTTCTAATGAAAATTTACCACCTCTGTTAGAAGTTTCTACTGAAGTTAAACCTTTTAATGGGTTAAAGATACTATCTACCCAATTTAAACCTTCTAAATCCGAACCAATATCAGGTATAAAATCTTTGAACAAACTTTGGTCTCTAACTTTTGAATAAGCAGTAGGTAATCCAACTTTTATTTCAGGTTGCTTACCTGAGGTGCCAACTGCTCTTTCTGTATAATAAGAACCAAACGCTTGGTCATCACCTCTAAATATATTTTTTAAAGTCCAATTTTCATTAACACCTATAGGTGATAGATTTTCTGCTGGTTTTATATTTCCTTCGTTATCTGTTGACGGAAAGAAAAATGATAAATTTCTTTCTTTAGGTGTTCCTGTGTCAGTAACTTGTAACGCTTGCTTATATTTATCAACTTGTCTTTGAGGTGTCATAGCACCACCTAAACCTGCTTTTGCCATTCTTATTTTTTCATTTGAAGATAACTCTGGTCTTTGATTATGAACGGCCTCATAATTTGGTGCAAATTTTTGATAGTCTGCTTCATTAAAAATAGTATATAAATTTTCTCCATTTTCATTTTTTGCGTTACCAAATTGTGCAACTCTAGGAGCGAATTTAGTTACGCCATCTGGTATTAATTGACCTGTGCTATTATCAATAATATAAGCTGGTTGATCTAAATATTTTGCTTGTTCTATTGTGTTTCCGGCTACTCTCTCCTCTGTAGAAGATAAAAATCCTGAATCTTGCAATATATTGCCAAATTTTCTATCAATCGCACCTAAAACACCTGGTCCAGCAGATTTATTTTCATTTAAAAGAGAGGAAACACCAACATCAACATTTTTTAAATTTGGAACAAATTGATCAACGCTTGATTCTCCACCTAGAGCAATTTTTTCTAGTTCTTCAATTTTTTTTCTTCTTTCTTCTATTGTTGTCATTGTTTTATCCTAATGTAAATGAACTCTGCTTCCCTCTTGATTTCATAGGTGTTGGGAATCCTTGTAATAAACCACCTAAGAATTGTGCTAACATCATTTGATACTCTTGCCCTTCTAAGAACTGTTGATAATCAAAGTCTAATTGTTGTTGCTCTCTAGCATCTTTAACAGAACCAACCTCTCTTAGTTGATTAAATCTATCAACTGTTGATTGATTTGAAGCATCAGCTAAACCGGCCGCTGATAATAAACCTTGTTGATTTAATGCGTTAGCTTCAAGACCAGCACCTTGATTCGACATAGCGGCCTGTAATGATGATGATTGATTGGCTAAATCTGCTTGTAATGATGATGCTTGATTGGCTAAATCTGCTTCAAGTGTATTAGCTACATTCTGTGCTTGGGCTCGATATTTGTTGTCAACATTTGATTGTGCGACTCTAAACGCATCTTCTTGATTCATACCTTGTGCTTGTAAATCTCTAGTCGCATTTGCTAAGTCAATTTCTCTTTGATTGGCTTGATTTGCTAAAGCAGATTGTTGCATCATTTCTGTATTAAATTGACCTAATGATAAATCTCTAGCTTGATTTAATCTTTGTGCTTCCATGGCCGCATCTAACATTGATTGTTCGGCCGCTAAATCAGTAGCTTGATTTAATCTTTGTGATTCCATTAAATTAGAAACATTATCTCTTTGTGCTTGATTTAATAAACCTAAGTCTTTTGTTGCTAATTGTGAAGCTGTGTTAAAACCTTGTTGACCTAGTAATGCACTTTGTTTTGCTATTTCTGATAATGCTTTACCTTGTATAAGACCAGCTTCTACACCTTCTCTACTTCCGCCAAAAGCACCAGCTTTTATGGCTCTATCTTGTAATTGTGATAATGACCTATCTCTACCTTCTAATATGTCATTTATAGTAAAATCTCTAACATATTGATTGTAAGGATTCATATAAGGGTCCAAAGGAGTTTCTGCTAAAGTTTGAGGTGTTATTGTTTCAGGCGCACCAATTCTTTCAATATCAAAACCTCTTTCTAAAACTTCTCTTGCTGTAATATCATCTGGGTCTGCAACTCTTTCACCTGTTACATCTGTTGTACCGACCATTGTTCTAGCTATTACCTCTGGTAAATCAATAGTTCCAGCGGCAACATCTCTTGAAGTTACATCTCTTGAAGTTACATCTTGAGGTGTATAGTTTGCGGCCGTTGACATACGACCATATAAATCATCTAGTCTTTGTGTTTGTTGAAATGGTTGGTCTTTGCTGTAAACATAAGAACTTAACAAATTTTCGCCTATTCCTGTTTCTCTACCAGGGGCGGCGAATCTAGGGTCTGTATATTCTTCATATTCTTTTAACTTTTTTGTGGTTCTTGGTATTGGTACCTGTATTCCACCAGGAGCTGTTGTGTAATCAATAATTTGATTTCCATTTGCATCTAAAACAGGTACTGTTTCATAAATAGTATCTTTACCTAGATCAAAGGTTTCTTGCATCATCTGTTTGATTGCAGGATCTAACTCTGAACTATTACTTCCTCTTGATTTACCCATTTTATAACTCCTTGTCTAAGGTAAAGAAAGTTGGATTATAACCAACATCTTTAAACTGTCTTTGCCAACCTTTACGACCAGTTAAAGTTGTATATTTGCAACCTACTTCTCTTGCTTTATCTTCTAATATTGGCATTAACTCTTTAATTTCTTCTGTATGACCACCAGCTAAAAAGCCGTGTAAATTATAATACTGTGGAAATACATGAACTTCAGTAATGATAAAGGAGTTTCCAAGAGAATGAAAAAACATTTCACCTTTGGCTATACTTTGTCTTACATCATCAAGAGTATGACTGTTCTTTCCATAATCTAACGCTTTCTGTATGCTTTCGCAACATTTTTCAAAATTTTCTATATTCATATCGCACTCGCTGTTATATTGCCTGAATTATCTACTGTTATATTATATCGTGTTCCGTTAGGAGATTTCAGGATTAATCGCCCATCGTTAATGTTTATATCTGTATCTTTCTTAAAATTTTTTTTATCTTCTTGCTCTAAAGTATTGTTTGTTTGTTGAGCAATACCTGAGTTATATTCTGGAGTTGGTAATGGCAATCTCATTATCCTCTACCTCCACCAGCTCTTACGAATATTTGCATATTACCTACTCTCCAATCTGAGTTTCTTGCTGTTTCAACTCTAAACTTTACTTCTCTTGCAGTAAATCTAACATCTGTAGGATTAGCCAAAGTAAAAGAACCAGTATTTGGGTGAGTTGTTTCTGTTCCTGTAGGATAGTTTTTAACTTTAAATTTAGCAGAAACATCTCCTAATGTTTTTTCATCTGGTATTATTTGTAATACATTCATTAACTTACCACTTGGTTGATCTAGTTGATAGGGGCCCGATTCAGCAAAAACACTTGTTGATTCGCCTGAATATGAATATCCAGTTTCGTGTTCATAAAGTTTATAGTCAGCACCAATCATAACAGGATTTAAAAATATACCTTCATCTTCTGCGCAAGTTCTAGCTAAGTTACCTATAGACCAATGATTCTCTTTGTAGTTCCAAGCAACATATCTATTGTTTTCTGTGCTATCAGAACTAGGATAAAACCACCATATTTCTGAGAATTGAGAATTGTTAAAGGCATATACTTTACTTTTTTGACTAACATTCATGTCGCTAAAGACATAATCGCTAACATCACTAGGTAATGATTTAACAAGTCCGTCATACATAAAGAACTGACCATTACCCATCCAAACTGCAAAAGTATCAGTAGCTACTATTGAGTTTGCTGAAATAACTCCACAATTAGAACCAACTCTTTCAAAAGAATATACAAAAGGTAAACCAACATAAGTTGAGGTATAAGCATCAATAGTTGAAAGTATAAGTATTTGTCCTTTAGTTCTTATTGCTGTTATTACTTTTCCATGACCATTAAGATTAAAACTACCAGCTTGATTTGTACCACCTGGTGTCCAATCTGTATTATCTTCTAGATCAGACCATTGTATTTTTTTAGGATCGCCACCAGCTCCTAGTAGCATTAATGCTCTTTCTTCTGTAACAATTATACCTTGATTACTTGTTGGGCAATTAGCTATTTGTTGAGCAACAGTTCCGTTGCCTAATTGCCACTCATAAACTTTTCCGTCTGTTGTACTACAACCAACTAAATATTGTCCCCAATTATCTAAAGACCAAGTTGTGCAAGGTGTCCATATTCCATGATCAGGTCTTTGAGTACCATAGTTTCCTGTTCCATAAACATAATTACCATAAGAAACATTTTCAACTGCGTCATCATTTCCTGTGGTAAAACCAACTGGTGTTATGTCGTATTGCTGACCTTCAATAGTGTAGTAATAAAGTTTATTTGGTGTTCCTACAGCTAATCTTCTGTTTCTATTATTATCAGTCCAACTAACCATTTTTCTTGCTTTGCCTGTTGTTGTAGAAGAACCTAATTGAGTCCAACCTTTTACTGGTTGCATAGCATTATTATCCCAACGAACTAAATTACAATCATGCCAACGACCTTTAGCTTGTAATTCAGTTCCGTTTTTATAAACTCCACTTGGTATTTTTAATTCAACATAAGGCATTATTCTTCATCTCTACTAAATAAGTAACTAATTATAAAAAATGGATCACTATCATCTCTACTACTATCAATTATTCCAAATGAAAAACCAGAGTCAAAATTAATAGACACTCCATAGTCTGTTTCGTCATCATCAATATTATAATCGTAAAAACCAAGATGAAAGTTTAAATCTACTTTATCGCTTAGACCTAGAGCAGTATCTATTGAGTAATAAACTTCATCTCCAAATTGCATATCCCAATCTGCATCGGCTAATATGTTTGCTCCAAATGTAAAAGCTCCAATATCAGCAGAAATATTTATCTCACTAGAATCGTATCCTTCATCTGTATTGTCAGGAAAAGCATAATAAATATAACCAACACTTACAGGACCAAAACTATATCCAGCATAGACATCAAGTTCATAAGTTGTGTTGTCATCAAAATCTACATTTGATACCCAAGCACCAGCCCAAAAACCTGATTCGTTATAAACATCTATTCCACCTTGAACAGCGGCACCTTTACCTTGAGACATTCCTCGCCAAACATATTCATTAGTAATTGATGCGTTCCACTCTACATCTGCTGTTGCCACTTCTGACATTAAAAAACTTAATATAATTGGCAGTATAAATTTTCTCATCTTTATCTCTCAATCAAATATAATATTTCAGATATTTTCATAGCTGTTGCTTTAGTCGTTTTTAAATCTGGTGCTGTATCGTTTCGATATGTAACCAACAAAACACCCCAAGCATCTTCTGAACTCATTATAGGACAAGCTGTATTAACTATATCTCTATCTAAAGAGGTGCATTGACTTAAAACAAAATGACCGATCACATATTCATCACCTTCCATAAAATATCCTGTTGGTAATAAATCTTCGCTGTTTCTAGGTTCATTATACAAAGGAACTATATTTCGTGCATCTATCCAATCGTATAACCAAACTGATTCAATATCTCTATTTGATCTAAGAAGTTTGGTAATTAAATCTTCTACTTTAACTTTTTTTTCAGGATCCTTTTCATACACCTCTACTATTGGGATCTCATTATCTTCTTCAGCATCAAGATTAAGATATTGTTGAAAACCTATATATCCAATTACAGCTACAATTATAAGACTTGTAATCTTCATAACAAAAGCTGACCAAGATTGTTCTGGTGATATTATTCCTTTTATCGCATCAATAATTTTATCCATCATATTACTTTCTCATCTTCTCTATGGCTCTACTTGAGAACCAAAAACATACAACTGAACTTAAAATACCAACATCTGTTTCTGAATATATTTCTGGTAAAAACTCATGTAGATCACCACCATTTTGATATATTTGAACAACTGCTAAAGTTTTTGCAGTTAAATATAAACCTAATATTGCAAAAGTAACTGTAGGTCTTACAAGACCACTTAAATTAACTATCCATTTACTAGCATTATTTTGAATTGTTTGACTGTGTTGATAAACACCTGCTACTTCGGCTTCATCTGCTCTTGCTTTAGCTACAGTAATCTTATGTTTGGCTGCCATTTCCATTACAGCCAATTCATGCTTCTGATTACTTTTTTGTTTAAAGTGATCAAGAACAGCAGGTAAACCTGAACTAGCAAAACCTAATAAAGAGCCAATTAAACCGAACACGATTCTAAACACCTCTCAAAACTTTGTTTCATTATAGACTTATCGTAAAAATGTGCTTCAGATAATTTATGTGTTTTTGTTTTTATTTCATCAACTAACTTAAAGATTACTGTTTCGTGATCTGAACCAAACAAAGCGATAATATCTGCATCTTCTTTTGTGTATTTTCTTTTTTCACCACCAATGTTAGTAGCAAAATTATATCTAGGTTTACCACCTTTTTTTCTATTGTAATCTTTTGAGAGAGCAGATTTTACT
>Ga0209404_10000698_pt1 | contig 25667 bp, 21 predicted proteins | sample TroAtlMetagenome_2_FD_187447 | JGI IMG/M metagenome (GOLD analysis project Ga0209404, IMG submission 187447) | Marine eukaryotic phytoplankton communities from Atlantic Ocean - Tropical Atlantic ANT8 Metagenome (SPAdes) (version 2) | ecosystem: Environmental > Aquatic > Marine > Oceanic...
TGGCACTGTATTGTTGGGCATAAAATCGGTAGAATTTGCCCAATTTTTTCTGCTACTGATGGCAGAACTCCATTTGTAAAAAAGAGAATCTTAAGATGGGAAGAGCATTCGAAGTAAGAAAAGCCGCTATGGCCAAGACCGCTGGCGCAAAAACTAAAGTGTATTCAAAGTACGGTAAAGAAATTTACGTGTGCGCTAAAAACGGCGGCGCCGATCCAGATACTAACTTATCGCTTCGCCGTTTAATGGAAAAAGCGAAAAAAGACCAAGTACCAGGTCACGTTATCGATAAAGCTATTGATAAAGCCGCTGGTGGCGCGGGTGAAGACTTTCAACCTATGCGTTATGAAGGCTTTGGCCCAGGCAACTGCATGGTAATTGTGGATTGTCTTTCTGATAACGCTAACCGTACCATTACTGAAGTACGTAACTGCTTCACTAAGACTAATGCAAAGCTTGGCGCACAAGGCGCTGTGTCGCACATGTTCGATCACCAAGCCGTATTCCAATTTGATGGCGACGACGAAGACGCTATTTTAGAAGTTTTGATGGAAGCGGATGTTGACGTTACTGAAGTGGAAGGCGAAGACGGCAAAATTACCGTTTATGCGCCACATACTGAGTACTTCCAAGTTAAAACTGCACTTACCGAAGCCTACCCAGATATTAGCTTCGACGCAGAAGAGATGAGCTGGATCCCGCAAACGGAATCAGACATCAGTGAAGAAGATATGCCTATGTTCGAAAAATTCATGGACATGCTGAACGACTGCGACGACGTACAAGATGTTTACCACAATGGTATAACACCAAACTAAATATTTGCAGTATATAAAACGTTTACTGGGATTAAATAAGTCGTTTACAGTAAATAAAACGTTTACAAGATTGCTAAAGCCCACTTAAAGGTGGGCTTTTTACCTCAAGCCTATTCCCAAGGTAATAAGCCATCATTTTTCAGAAAATGAACGTTCGTAATTATATTACTAGGCGTAAGTACTTATTAGTTGTGTAAATCTTGAATCTTTCCCTAAATTGGGTATTTGTTGATCAGTCGCAGATAGAATCATTTGTATTAACTGAATACTAACCTGATTACTTGTTCTGCTTTGAAAATATGTAGTTAAATTCTTAAAACCATAACGACAAGATGTTAATAAAACTCTTGAGGAAAACTCCCTATCTAGCAATAGAGAAATGAATTCTTTTATTTCTGCTTCTCCAAATTTAGTTAACATATTATCGTAGTATGAAGTCGCCATATCAGATACACCGTGGCCATTCCCTATTTTGGCCATAACAACTGCTTTAACATATACCTTCCTTACAGAGTCGGGAATCGCACCTGTTTGTGAAATATATGAATCAAGCAATCTTGCATGTGACGGCTCATTGTGAAAATTATTAAATCCTGTATGGGCAAGATAAAGGTTATTTACCTTTTCAGATATTTCAACTGCAAGGGTATCTTTGGGAAGAAAAGGTAAACCGTTGACAGTTGTTAGAAATTCATTTGCAGCATCTTTTCGATCGTTTTCTCCATTGGAAGCAAAGGTTGCGTATTTAACCCCGCATTCATATTTCGCTTCCTCTGGAGCCATCGCCCATGCTTTAGCACAAACCATTCTTATATTGCTTTTTACTTGAACTGAAGCTGAGGCTGTAGTGTACATTCCGAATAATGTTCTGAGTAAAGACGTGCCTAAGTCGATTGGTAAGTGCTCAAGGCCGGCATTGATGTGCTGTGCATCAACAGAGGTCAAAATGTTCTTTCTGATACTTGCCAAAAATCTTTTGATTTCAATAGCTGGACCTTCTGGTCCCCTACCTATAACTTCTTTTATACAGGTCTCTAACCAAGAAATTAATTGAAAACCAGTTAAGTCATTTTGATTAGGGTGAGCTGCGCTTGCCCAGTTTCTCATGTCTCTAATATAATCAAGGTGTTTAAACCCTATATCCGAAAGTATTCCAGTAAGGTGACAACCACGAACCAACTCCCACTCATCAAGTTTTACTAAGTCCTCTTCACCTCTTAATTTTTGCCTGCGCTTTTCATCGGTGACTACACTGTCATAAAAATACTCGATGTCAAAATGAACTACTTTTTTGCGAAGGTTTACTACAGTTTCATCCCAGATGAAATTTAAAGCAGCATCAAACAATCCAGCCCCACAGGCTGCAATAAATTTTGAAAGATAAATAGAATTTATTCTTTGTGATGCATCTACAAGAGTAATTACCTCAGGTAAGTTATTTATTACCTTTGTTCGCTCGCTAACAGGAACTAAAACTTGATTTGTAGGTAAACCAAGTTCCCCTAAATATGTTGTTAAGCCATTTGTAAATTGATCAACTCCCGTACTAATTTGACCTTGAGATGTAACAACAATTTGATTACTCATAAATATCCTTAATACTCGCTACTGGAGTGCTATCTGCGTCCAAATGCTTTAATTTATTAGGCTGTATTTCTCTCACTTTACTTTCTATTTGAAAGTTTCCAAACGAGAGAATTGGTAAGTGTCCCATCTACTTTGCTAGCGTTAATTTGCGATAGTGCGAACTATATTTCTAATAGCTAGCTCCTATTCCTTACTTCAATAGCATCATTAATTTTTAAAAACATATTTTGTTCCTTTCCGGGAAATCTTGGTATCCAATCTCGATCAGTTTCATCACCTTCATAATGATACTCAGTAGTTGAGAAAACAATTTGGACTCCGTTTTCCTTCGCCAATATTTTGAGTTCAGTCATATATTGGTTTAGATCATCATTATGAATCTCATGCTGTTTAGGAGTATCTAGAATTAAGAATGAAAATGGTCGATCATCTCTTTTGATTAACAATTCAAGTAATGCCGCATGGTATGCTAGAACAACTCTAATACGGGTGCTACCTTTTAGCTGAGAAACGCTCTCTGAACCAAGAACAGGAATAAAATCATCAACAAAGCTTATATCTTTGCTGATATTTTTTGTTCTAAGTTTGTCGACCCATTTGATTAGTAATTGGCCTAGATTTGACCGCAACTTAAATAACTCAGGAGTGCTACTTTTTACAGAACCTATCGACTTATATTTCTCATATGCATTGTTGCGTTCATTTTTGGCCTCAACATACTTTCCTTCATATGATTCAATTTTCTCAAGTTCACTCAATTGAGATTGCAACTCAAAAATTTGGGTTTTTAAGCCAGAAATAACATCCACCAATGCCGATATCTCACTTTTTTCAATAGATGCATTACGTTCATCTAGTAACAATCGTATACCAGTTTTAACCTGCTTTCGTTGGAGTTTTAATTGTTCAAAAACTGAGTCATCAATCTTAGCGTTCCTTTCCAGATCTTTTATCTGATCTTTTAAGTAAAGTAGATTCTTACTGTAGGCATCGGAACTTTGAGAAAATAATTGGCAATTATCAGCTCCGCAGATTTCACTAAATGATAAAAAGACTCTTCTTGCTTCTTCATTTAGGTTTAACGTCTCTATCTCAGTATTAATATCGGTTACAATCCTCTGAATACCAGTTCTTCTTTTTTCTATTGCTGATATATCTGCATCGATATTTCTAATCGTGGACTTGTGTCCAGCGATTATTTTATCGAAAATTTCTAGAGTATCGCCATGTGTCGCACTTGATGTTTTTAGTTGTTCTAATTCGTCATTGAGGCCTTTGATTTCACTTCTCAACTCTTTTGGCTTTTTATTGATACTACGAGCTTCATGTTTAGCTAAGTCAACCTGCTTCTTCATAGCCTCTACCCGTCTATCCTGATAATTGAGAACATCCTTAGCCTGTATACGGGCTTTCTTTTTGTCAAAAGAGTTTTTCACTGGTAGACGAAAGAGCATCCTTATCATTTCAGATAATTGATCTTTTATGAAATTGTTCTGTGAGTTGTATACCTTGCTATAGCTTTCGTCTTGATCAAGGTAATAAATTGGTAGCAATGTAGATAAGTATGGCGATGTAGGTTTATTGCCAACGGAAACCAATGTACTAGTTTCCACTCCAAGCCAATCAAATATATAAGCCGAGTAACTTTCTTCATCAAAAAAACGTTGTTCGACACCAGTTGGCTCACTAACAGCTATGTCAGTTTCTCTAGAAAAAAAGCGTTTGAGCGATAAAAAGCCCTTTGATGTGGTAACTTCTAATACTACATAATTGCAGCGTTCATATATATCGTTTCTGAAAACACAAGGATAGCCCAAGCAAAAAGCTATTGACTGCACCAAAGGAGTTTTACCGCAGCCGTTAGGGCCATATAACTGTGTTATATGTTTCCCAAAATCCAGCTTTTCGGATTTCCATCCATTGTTTCCTTTTGGAAATATTTCAACACTAACTAATTTCATTGAGTTCCATGTCCAACTGTTTTGCTACACAAATGTTTCGGTACGAGCGAGATATAACCTGTAGGTTGTACGCTAAGTTATCATCCCAATCCATGGCACGTTTAATAACTTTCTTTCCAAGTTCAGATATATCTACACGCCCCTTTCTATTGTTTACGATGAGGAGGTTTGTATATTCTAGAAAGCCAATAGCCTTAACTGTCCGAATACGTAAGTTGGCAGACCAGCCTATATGTTGAGCTGACCCTTTAAAACCGGGCATACTAGCCTCAATACTTTCACCAACGAGTTGCCCGATTTCCGAAACTTTGGGTTTTCTTTTATCTTTCGCCATCAATAAAATAATTAAGCTTATTAGAGGTAATTGAAAGAGTGCCTCATTGTCTAATAGCTTGTCTGAACTGGCATTTACGTCGTCCACTTCTAACGACAAACCTTTTTCCTTCAATTGGTCGAAGAATGCGTCAAAGTTCATATGCGTCCCCTTATCAGCTCTGAGAAAACAGCACCTAACAAAGAGTTTTCGTCTATATCATACAAAATATCTTCATTTAAAAGGGTTTCATGCAATTGTTTAATAGGATTACGTAAGTCAGCAATACACAAGCTACCTGCCTGCATCCGTTCATCTTTAATCATAAACCGAACTCGACCCAATATTGATTGAAGATCAATTTCTGGAAGTACGTGCCTATTTTGTCTGTACCAGCCATCCCATTGAGTTTTGCAATCAGAACAATACTTGACAACATCAGTCGACGCTCCAGTGGACTCCAACATTCTCTGAATAATTGAAGCACTTTTTATTGCGTTATCATCTCCACCATCTAGCAGTGCATAGTAGGCATCTTTAGAAATGCTTAAAACAGAAAGCAGGTCCACTATCGAAATTCCAGCTTGTTCCTCAATAGCTTTCTTGTTCCAGTCAACAATCTTGCCACTAGATTTCTTTGATACTAATTCAAGAAGCTTATTTAGAATTTCTTTCGTTTCTAAATGACCCAAATCAATTTCGCTGAACCTAAAAATTTTTTCTTTGGCAATAGGTTCAAAATTATCATTACCATCTTTCAGATATTGAACATCGGACTCAAACTTAAGTTTTGAAATACGACGCTTAATTTCGTCAATAGATAGCTGTTCCGAAATTTCGTCTGGATAACACTCGCAAAATCTATCGATCAAAACTTGAACGAATTTATTTTCGAAAGTGCCATTTTCAACATCGGAAATTATATTCGCTATCTGATCACTATTGTGAATATTGGTTTGAAATATTACTGCATTACAGTATCCATCAAACACGACAGTATGAAGGAGTAGTTTCCCAATAAAACTATCTTTAATTTTATCTGTAGATTGTTTTGACTGATCTTTGATTTTGTCTTTCAAACCAAAAACTTCGTTTAGGGTCCAGTTATGATTAGACTTTCCTTTGGTTTTGACTTGATAGAAAAGATAACCTATTCCGTTTTGATTCTTACTTCGAACAACAAAATCATCATGGAGATCACAATATACTCTGTCTATATCTTTGTTTTCTAGTATAGACAGGCTTGCTATTGCAGCTGACCTGACTTGAGCACGGTATCGCGCAAATGAATCCCGCCCAGCTTGTTCTCTTGGTTTTTTAGTTTCTAATGCCATGTGCTTCTATAGCCCCTTTCCATGCAGCACTTGTAACTTAAGATACTTAAACCAAGGACCAATATCTACACATTGATATTCAGTATTTTAAATAAGCTCAATGTCACTTTAAATATTACTGCTCACTATCTACTTCAATGATGAACTTTTGTTTCATGGATTGAGTTTTTCCTCTTCGATTTTGCAGGAAAATAAACTATTTTGGTTGAATCTTTCGATACTTTTCACAAACAGTATAAATCCTTGTTCATTGGGCTTTTGAAAACGATTTAAAAGAGCATCAAATTCAGTCAGTTTTTCCTCTGTAATTCTCATTGCGCCAGTGTCAGCTAAGTTGTCAATTTAAAAATCATAGTAATACCTGAATGCCTCGTCAAGCATGGCCTGTGTTGACAAATTAAAATTATTTGTTACTATAAAGCCCTCTTCGAAGTGAAATCAAATTAAAACTCTCATTTTAATAAATAAAAACCTTAAATAATCGCATATTTTAGTTGTTTGTAGTTAGTGTTTTCTGTTTTTTTTAACTGATTTATTGACTTTGCCAATAACTTTTAATGATTTTTATGCTTTCCCTTGTTGTTTTAATTTTTAGGGTCTATTTTTCAATTTGTAGCCACTGGAAAATAAGTTATGAAAAATGAAAGTTCACCAAAAATTAAACAGCCAACCGTCACTGAGTTAACTGAAAATAAAATTGACGATTATGTAACCCGGAGAGAGTTCGAAGGTAGATACATCCCGTATAAAACGGCTCGCCAATTCTCAAGTAATGGAAATGCCTCTACTGAGCAACTTAGTCAAGATGCACAACGTCATGAATACTTTTCAGACATGGAACGGCATTTTGGACTAACACTCAGTTATTTAAAAAATGTTTCCAAGGTAAAAACGCAATACCCATTAATAGATGTTGATACGACATTAGCGGTTGCTACCCGTCTTAACATAGCCCACCCTCGTTTTGCGCCAAAACGAGGATTGGTAAAGGATGCTAATCAGGGGTATCAAGCGGCTATTATGACGACAGATTTTTATTTTCAATATGTTGACATTATGACAGGGGAAATAAAAAAGATTGCTGTCTCGTTAAAATACAGTGATGAAATACTTGTTGTAGATAGTGGTGATGCGGTTATAGGCCGAACAACTGATAAGTTGAAAATAGAACAAACTTATTGGGAAGATGAAAAACAACAAGAGTATAGGTTAATCACATCTTCACATTGGACATTAAGTCCGAATTTAGTAAAAAACCTCTCAATAGCCAGAAGGCATCGTGACCTTGATATTCCACATATTATTCTTAAATCATTTCAGGTTCATTTTTTAGAGTCCCTCACGGGTAGAAAGTGCCATAGACTGGCAGATCTTATTTTCATGGTATCCCAAAAAATGAGTATCTCATTTGAAAAAACATATGGGGTGTTTTGGTATCTAATCTGGCACAAGGGCGTACAGGTAGACCTATTCCGTCCGCTTGCAGACGCTAGTTACGTTTTTAATGCAAAGGAGGATTACGCATGGGAATGGTAGGTCTTCCGACAGAAAATGCATTTGATTATTCAATTAACGAAATCATAAAAGCTAAAATTACAGATGAAAAAGAACTCGAATATACGGTTGCGTATACTTTTCCTGAATCAAATGTAGTTGCGCTATCTCTACAACGTAAAAAACCGATTAAACCTATTCTGGTTAAAGTTGGCGAGGATATCGAAGGGCGTGCATGGGATATGTTTGAAAGAACGCCTAATACGTTTAGTACGTCTGAACACTATTTGTCTGCTACAGAAAGTCGCATATCCACCGCGCATGATAGATATTCAAAAATAAAACCACTAATTGATTCTGATGACATAGAATTATATATCAAAGGAGATTTATCCCGAAAATCTTTTGATGCTTACGCAAAATTAGCCAATATAACTCCCCAGTCGTTATATAACTACCTCAATCAATATTTAGCATTTGGCTCTCATCCTTTGGCGCTATTGCCATTAAAGTATCTTTGTGGAACTAATCGAGAGTTACCTTTAAATATTGAAGATGCTGAGGCGAAAAGAGTTAAACGAGGCGGAAATTTTATTGGCGCAAGAGGCGATTCAGACGAATATTTAAGGCGAGATGCTACGCAAGAAGACATAAAGCGAATTAAAGAATTTATAAAAAAACACTTATCCAAAGTTTCTGACCACAAATTCACTTCATTACATAGCGAGTTTTGCCAGCGCTTTTGTTATTCATGGACTGTCGTATATGGACATAAAGAGCGCTATCTTGATCTTCGTAAATATATTTCTATTGATCAATTCACTGTTCATTTTAAAAAACATGTTAATTGGAAGAAGTGGGAAGAGCTTCAAACGAGTGTAAAGGCAGTTCAAAATAACAAAGACATTACACGCGGTAAAGCACAAGAAAACTCTATCGGCCCAAGCCACACATATGAAATTGACGCCACTACACTAAATGTCTTCGTGGTATCGAGAATCAACAGCAGGGGAAAATATAAAGCTAAAAAGGTGATTGGTCGCCCTTATTTGTACTTTGTAGTTGATACTTTTTCAGGGAAGATCGTAGGCTATTGCATTACGCTTCATCGCGGCGTTTCAGCGGTTAAAAAAGCACTTTACAATGCTTTTACAAATAAAGTTGATTTTTGTGCAAGGTACGGAATTCAAATCGATGAAGATGATTGGCCTTGCCAACATGTTTGCGTACGATTGTTCTGCGATAGAGGGGGAGAATATACGACCACTCTTTATGATGACATGCTGGCAGCAGACTTGAAATTAGAAACCATTACCTTTGCGACTTCTTACTTGAGCAAGAGAAAGGGAACTGTAGAGGTGAACTTTGATTCTCAAGACAAAATTCTGTTTCAGCGATTGGACGGGAGTGTAAAGCCGAATCCTGCAAAAGATGCCGTTCACCCTTCAAACTTCGCTAAACATGATATTGACTCGTTAAATCGACTAATTATTGAATCGATTTTGTCGTTTAATCGTCAAAGAATGAATCACACACGGTTACAATCTTTTGATGTGTTTGAAGGAGTGGAGCCGACGCCTTTAGCGCTATGGAATAAGCACATTTCTAAAAGAATGGCTGGTGGGAATCGTCGACCCAAAAAACTAGTGATGTACGCGATGCTAGAACAAGAGGAAGCAACGGTATCCCTCGACGGTATACACATTTCATCAAGCAAGCTTTTATATAGAACATCTCATAAAGGCTTCCAAGAATGGCAACAAGAGATCGGCTGTCGTGGTCAGGGGAAGCCTTCAATCAAAGTGCGTGTAAACAAAGATGATCCGCGTTATGCATGGTACTTATCAGAGCAGTTTGGCCCGGAAATCATCGAATTTACACTGGCGTCACATGATGAGAGGTTTGAAGACTTAACTGCTGAAGAAATTAAGCAGCAAAAACAAATCGAAAAGAAAAGGATGTCTATCAATCGCAAAGACCGAAGAATGTCCAACGTTGCCTTGCAAGCATCAATCGCTGAAGAACGCGAGTTATCAAACGAAAGCACTTCTACCAGACCTCCAGATCGTAAAAGCATAGTCGCCGGAATACAGGACAACTTCAAACAAGCACAGAAATCAGAAAACGCCAGCGATGTTATCGAAACTCGCCGTGTATTTGGCTCAAGTGCAATTGATTCATCCGCAGATGACTTTGATTATTCATCGTCAATTGGCGAAGGAGGCAGTGATGACTGAAGCGAACCTTCTGCTTGAACAATGGATTGATGATAATCCATTTATTACATCGCTTCAGATGCTAAAACTGACTGAATCTGAATTGATAACTCGACTATCGGCAAGGGACGATATTACTCCCAATTATTCTACACTACCAAACAGTATCAAACGTATTGGTTTGGCGAAACGATTTTATGTTCCGCCAGAGTATGCATTTGATTTGTATAATCAAATTCATCATATGATCCTTATTGGTTATCTCAATCGCCACCCTAAGACAGACGATTACGATAAGTATCTTAACTTAGTTGAAAACGGCGAGGTGTCTATAAAGGACTTGCCAGCACCAAATACTCTAATAGACGCTGGAACTGCCATGCTTTGTATGGGGCGCTCTGGGCATGGAAAAACTACTGTTTTTGATAAAACGTTAGAAACGTTTAATTGTTCTGATAACTTTCATATTCCTTCTGAAAACACTGGTTTTAGACAACTGCCGCAAGTCATGTTCGTTAAAACCTATATTAAAAGTGCGACAAGTAAAAAAGCTTTCTTAGTTTCGATTCTTAATGCCATTGATGAAAAGCTCAATAGTCGTCTCACCGCAAAGCTTCCAAGTAGAGATACTGTTGGTGAGCAGGTTATTTATGTCATTAAAATATGTCGTATGGTTGGCCTTGGATTGCTTGTAATCGACGACATCCAGTGGATTATAAATGCTAAAACTACGAGGGATAAAAATGCAGTTACTAATGAGTTTTTAGAGGAATTTTACAACGATTTAGGCGTGCCAATGATATTCATTGGCACACCTGAAGCAGGGGAACTTTTTAGTGCTCCAAAACAAACTGAACAGTCTGAGCGGCGTTTGATCAGTGATGGTAAGTTCGTACTACCTGATCACTCAATTGAGCACACAACATGGCAAACAATGATTTGGGCTATAGCGGTAAACTATCTTGGAATGACTGAGAAATTAGTTGATAAGGAATTTGAACACGCAATTTTTTACTATTGCGAAGGGAACATAAGTAAATTGAAGCGCCTCGTTAATCATATATTGCTCGCGAATTTGAGTATGACTAAGAGTAATCGATTTAATTCTTTGTATACCGCGCATGTGGCTACTCACATACGTGAAGAATCGATTAAACCTAAGATACCTAAAGTTGCTATCACGCCAGCCTATTCTGCGGAAAAAACAGCACAAATAGATGATAAAAATACGCAGAAGAAGGACACTAAAAACCAAGAACGTATTGATAGGATAAAACGACTTCAAGAGATTGATATGGGTGAGGAGTGATCTCATGTTGAACACTACACTTTTATCTTTATTGCTGGACAATATCAATATCAAACCGGGTGAATATTTTCCTACTTACCTTTGTCGACTCATAAAGTATTCGGACTTCTATGCACCCAGAGAGATTTTAAGTTTATTGAATGTTTCGAATCCTCGTTTGATAGGTGATACGTTGCCAAGGTGGGCGGTAAAATTTGCGATACGAGCCTATGGGAGAAGTGGATTCGAGGATGTATTAACAGAGAATTTGTTAGGAAAATACTGGCAAGGATTTGTTTCGTCCGATGTTGTGAATTCATATGTTCAAAACCAAATGAATGACAAGGCGACTGGGCGTGTGCTGTTTAGCGCCGAAAAGCTGCTAATGCCTTACCATTCTTTGAAATTCTGTTCGGAGTGCCACCATGAGGATATGACGACCCGAGGTTTTGTCATTTGGAAGGCAGAGCATCAAGCGATGACTGCTTTCATTTGCCGACAGCATGATACAACGCTAAGCCAGCGGTTAGTCAGCGAGTTTAATGGATTTGAATGCGCTGACGGTTTTTTTGATAAGTCTTCTTTTAGAACCCCTCATATTACGCTTTTTCATCGTTGGCTTGATTGGGAGACTAAGCTGCTGATGAAAGGAGGTGTTGACTATCAGCGGGAGCAAGTTGAACTTCACAAGCGTGTATTTATGGAGAGTAGCTTCTACTCTCATTCACCAAGTAAAGTCAGCGTGGGGCTCAATAAGCAATGGCAAAACGCACTCTGTAAGTACTTAATTATTTTATTTCCAAATTTACAACATTCTGCTGAAACTACAGCGAACAACAATGCATTCAAGGCCAGTTCGATTATGTCTGAAAATGGCAGCATTCATCCTTTAATGTTTTTGTTATTTAAGTTTTTTTACATGTATGAATATCGGCCATAAGTAAAATGTTGTACACACCGCGAATTCAACCTGATGAAACCTTATTTTCTTATGTCGCACGGTGTCAATGGTTATGGGGCGAGTCATCATATGCTAGTACATCTGTAGATTGGTTTGGTTATGAAGGAGGGTGTTTAAATCAACTTTTGCCTAGCCATATTCAAGACATCTCTCGTCATTCTGAATACGACGTGGAGCATCTTTTACACAATCATACAGCTTACCCTTTGCATGTTCTTTATAACGCTCGTCATGATGCACTGAAGGCGTCAATCTGTGGCAGAGGTGATGCGAATAACGCAAACCTATCATGTTCACCACAGTTGGCATTTGGCTCATCAACTCAAAGTAACTACTGTCCTGAGTGCGCGAGGGAAGATGAGTCCAAAATTGGTATAGCATATTGGCATTTGTCGCATCAGTTGTGGGGAGTTAACGCATGTTACAAACATGGCTGCAATTTAGTTTGCTTACCTATCAATCCACGAAAATATCGCCTGCCACATTATTTTAAGCCTACAAAGTCTGTTATTGCTGCCAATACGCTACAAATCGAGTTTGCTAAGTATATTGTGCAACTACTGACTGGTAATACATTTAATAGTGAAGGTCAGCAACACCTCAAAGACCTGTTTCAAGCCCGTGGGCTATTCACCTCAAAACTTCATATACGAATTCCATTGATATTAGAGCGATGCACTAAATGCGCCGAGGCGTTAGGTATTCCTAATGTCGTGAATGCAAGAAGTGTTCGCCGGATTCTTTTCGAACCAGAATTAAGTATCCATCCTTTTAAACCAATTTTTCTAGCATTTGTAGTTGAGAATATGCCCGAACAACCTTTGCTTAGGTCAGAAGTCTTAGTTCAGCCTCTTAAGAAGCCTCCAGCAATTGAAGCAAGTGCTGTCGCACTATTGCAAAGTCATCAATTTAACGTTACAGAGATAAGTAGACGACTTAAAGTCAGTCATGGCTACGTAAAACAACTAGCCAACCGCATTGGGGTAATAACAACAGAGAGAAAGCAGATAATCACCGCTGATATTAAGCGCCAAGTGATAGCATTAGCGATAGATAATTGGAGCTGTAAAGATATTGCAGCCGGTTTTGGTGTTTCGGAGTCATCTATTAGCGAAATTATTCAATCTGTCGCTGGCTTAAGCCTATGGCGTCAATATTTGAGAATGTATGACAAACGTAATGCCGTGCGAGAAGTTTTGTTAAATGAAAAGAGATGTAGTGGGCTTTTGAGCAGGAAGCAGCTTATGGGACGGCAAAGAAATGCAGTGAGTTGGGCATACCAGTATGACAAAACATGGCTTGACGCCAATTTTCCAGTACAGGGTAATCGAGCTAACCACAGCAAAATCATTTGGGAGAAACGAGACAAATTCCTTTTTTGTAAATTCAAAGAATTCTTGAAGCAACAGTTAGAAACTACCAATAAATTACCCACTAAATATGCACTGGATAAGCATTTCGGTGAGCACCGTTGGTTTACATGCAAATTCGATAAACTGACCAAATGTAAGCGTATGTACGACAAACTTAAATTCAAAATTAATCACAACGTTAGGGGAGTAGAAAATGTCAAAAAATAATGAAAAAGAAGATGTGTCAACTGATGAAGGGACTGTAGATATCCATATCGACAACTGTCTAATTACGCAAGCTAAAGCCGCTCTAGAGCGATACCCCAAAACCGTTACTGAGCAGATAGAACAGTGGGCATACCTTGGTAGTGCAGCAGAAAAAAAATTAACAGGACTAGAGCAACTACAATTGCTGTCCGGTGAGTTTAAAGTATCGCTAGTTGATAAGGAAAATGAAAAGGGAAAAGTTAGTGACAGCAAATAGCTCTCGAAAACTGTAGTGGTATCGTTTACTTGGCCACTACTTTTATCTTACTGATTTTCGTGAAACTGAATATTTGTAACTTTTGATATTTTTACAAAGTAACCTTGAAAGTTATTGTTTTTGGGATTGGCAGACCTCAATTCACCTATTACCGCTGCGCTTGATAATTGTTCTGAGATATCACTTTCGACAATCAACTTTGTCCACTCAGTAGGCAGTTCGTATAAATCAAAATTCCCCATGCCACCATTGAAGCCAACTAAATATCTCTTATCATCAATTGAGTAATATAGGTTTCCATTCTGCAACCATTTTGTCATCTCACTTAATGCATCACCAATTTCATTTGTTGACATTTTTAATCCTTTCCCTTGGGTTCTTACATATAGAAATCAAAGACCCTTATATGGCCAATGAAAGGTAAGTTTTAATCACGAAGTAAATTTAGGACATTCAGAAATGTTAGGCTCTTATGTTTTAAAAATCAAGTTGTGGGTAATTTAACAGGTTGATAAATATCACAAAAAACTCAATTGTCAACGCGGGGTGGTAAGGTGAGTATGATGATAAGCGAAAATCTCAGCTGGTGATTTTACTGTGGTAGCTTAGATACTTGCGTTTTTGTGACCAAGCTAACTACATTTATCTATTGGCAGTTGATGATTAAAGGGGAATTTGTGAGCTTAAATTCTAGCTTTGTCATAGGCTAAACAGTTTGATAATAGTATTTACGGTATGACTCGTTGAGAGTGAGCGCGAGGCAGGCCTCCGTTCTATCAGATACCTTCCCAAACGGGTGTATGGTGATAATTAATTGGGATTTACTCTGTATGAGGACTCTGATCGTATAGAGAAAGGCATTTGCTGACATACGACATCAATCATTAACTATATGCTTATATCATTAGTTGCGCTAAACCCAAAATTTGACGATATCTTTGGCCCAATGACTGGCAATAAATAGGCAATGTCTTTAATGGCAATTGCAGTTTGTACTCCTAATTATCAAATTAAATACAAAATTCCACCCAACTGAATAACTGGTCAAAAATTGAACAATTGTTGTTTTTGTATTATTGTTATCAACTCTAAGTCTAGTTTAATTTTTATTTATTAAGGTGCAGGTATGCGCAGAATAATACTCATAGGGATATTTATAGCTTTCTATTCGTCAAGTAACGAGCTGGCGATCAACTACAATCAAGAGTTAGCAATCAAGCAAGTTCAGTTACCTATTGACTTTAATGAAGATAAGTTACTTGGTAATGATGCACTTTTTAATGATCGATTCATTGACACATCTACCTTCCTACCATCAATTCGAAAGCCTGAGAATGAGAGAATAATTGGCCCTCGCCCAATAATAGGAATTGTAAACAAAATGCCTAACACTGTTTTTAGGCGGGACTTATTGGCTGCATTAAGCTCAGATGTATTAATGGATTCAAGTAATTGTTTCGCCAAAGGTAAGGTTTTAAATAACCAGTTTGATGCTGGTGGTATGTGCGTCAATGGAAGTTGTATACTTGACGAGCCAATTAACTCTGAAATGGTAAACCTTGCATCAAATTTCGATACCGCATGCGGAGCTAACATAGAATTTCAACAAGGTGATTCTCGCTTAGAGAGTACCGTTGCCCTTTTTCTTTCCGGTAAATTTAATTGTATGGGGTACCTTAAAGATAACTTACTACTGACGGCTAGGCATTGCTTTTATAGAAATGGTTACGTTATCAATAGTCTACGAAACAAAACCTTAGAAATCACGAATGATAACGGTAGCTCGATCAGGGTACCTGTTGAAATACAATATGCATCTTTGCAAAATGTTCATCATAAGCAAACTTTACGTATCCTACTGCCTGATGACACATTTTTCGATAAATATAGTGATGTCATAGCAATATCTTTGGATAACACTAGCGATGGAAAATTAAGGTTTTCTAAACCAGAAGAAATAGCCCGTTCAAATATGATCGTTGTTAACCGACTTTTGGTTCCAAGCCAATCTGATTTAGAAAAAACTATAAGGGAGTATGATAAACCAAGCTGTCGAATAATAGCTGCGAGTGATGAATGCATATTACATACATGCCCAACATTGCCGTCAATTAGTGGCTCTCCTCTATATCAAAAAGCGAGCAATGGTGAAAATGAAATTGTGGGTATACATGTTGGTGCCTATGATGAGGCTTCTCCTGAATCTTGCAATACAGTGAACGCTCGCTTTTCTTTTGGTTTCAATAATTATCGTGATACTAACATTAATATAGCCTTGCCTATTGGGGAGAAAACAAAAGTCCAAAAAGTAAGAGCTAAAAGAATTTAACTTTAGTAAGGATACATAAATGAAAACTACCCTACAGTTAATACTGCTAACAATATGTTTATTAGGTCTAAGTGGTTGTGTTGTTACTAAAGCGGAAGATACGGGCGATATTACTTTTAACAATCCAAAAGCTAACGGTCGGTTGAAAATATTTACCACTAAGCAGTGCATAGTAACGCCAAATAGTACTCAAAAAAAAGAGTCAGCTTTTGGTAGTCTAATATTAGCATCATTAGCGAAAACCGCCATTACTGAGAGCTTTAGTGCCATTAACGATTATGCAATTAAAAAGGCAACAGCTGATTCAGAAGGAAAAACATTTACTACATATAATAATAGCTTTATGTACGAAAGTGTCATCACTAGACCTGAAAACAAACTTCATAAGGTTGCAATTTCTACATCGCTAAATGCTGGATGTATTACTATTCTAAAAGAGAGCGATAAACCAATTCAATCATCTCAATGGCTGGATGCTTTTGTTAAAAAAATGAGTGTGCCAAGAGATCATATTACTAAAATTTTTAGTGACAACCATGTGGGTAACGCGCCTTTATTTCTGTTTCAAGCTGCCATAATATTTTATAAAGACTTTGGAGTTTATGAGGTACAACCATCCATCCTAAATTATATGTCTCCACTAGGTGGTAGCAAAGTAAAAAACGGCAAAGACTTAGCCATTACTATAGAGATATCAGCTCCGGGAAGTGCAGATAAGCCAGCGTTACAATTTTCTTATGATTTCAAAGATATTAATGCCAACGAATTGTTTGTAAGTGAACATCTGTCTTCTTATGGCAGCATGTTTTACGAGATGGTTCCTTATAATTCTGAATTGAAATTGATGCTAGGAAAAGTTAATGCTGTGAATAACGCATCAATTATCAACGCACAATTTATTGAAGCCGTAAAAATTAAACTGAAAGATACATTATCAGATATTGAAAATGAGAAGTGCAATACACAAAGCAAAGACGATAAATGCAAGGCTTTAATAAAGCAAGAAGATACATTGGAAACACAAATTAGAACTGCTGAACATGAGTTAAGAGTAATTAATAAACAAGGTGAAGATTTAAAAAGAGGTGTTGGTGATAAGGCTAAAAAAGCTAGTCCGATTAATCTAAAAGCATCAGTAACAGAAGTTGGTGACGTTAACAAATTCTGGGAAGTTGTCGCTAAGTTTACTGGCGGTCTTAAAGATGATGTAAAAACATACGCAACAGCTAAATATAACAAAATTACTGACACTTACACTGAAGAAGAAGAGATTACTGATAGTAATAATAAATTGTCTTATCAAATCGCTTTGGCGAATTTTGATATAATTCTCAAGGCACTTCAAGATGCTAAGGATGAGGATAAGCCATCAAAATATGTCGCTTGTCTAACAAGTCTTAAAGCTTTGAGCGAGGCTGCCATTAAGATTAATCAAGTCGCAACACAAACTTGTGATATTTGGTGAGGTTATATGTTAAAGATATATAGTGAATATTCAGAGGCAGGTTTTTATTTTAACTGAGTTTTTAAACATCTTATTTCCAAAACTGGCATTCTGAAAGTGCTGCAAAATAAGGATGCCATTAAATGTCTTATTTACTGTAATCACTAAACGCTTTTAGTACGCTACGTTATTTAAAGGCCCTCTGTTTAGAGGGCTTTTTTGTTTGTGTAGAAAAGGGGAAATGTACAAATGCCTAGCCAGAAATATTATAGCAAACCCTAGGCGATAACTGCCGGATACCAGCTCCCCAATGTTAAGCCAAAAAGTCCAATAAGAAAGATAGCAGAGACAACCAACAGCGTTGCGCTTATGAGATGTTTTAGTAGGGAAGTTCGATTGCTATTGCCAATAGCACTGTCGGTAGCATTAACGTTAACCATCCAAATTAACTGTGCAATAATATGAGGTGCTACATAAGACAGCACACTTACACTTATTACCGCAGGGCCAGTAAAGTTAGCGGTATTAATGCCAAGGGTGCCAAATAATGTCATCCAAGCGAAAATGAACAGCCTAAAAAAGAGCACGCCATTGGCGGCTAAAAATAAATGTAGCGCCCATCGTTGATGTAGTGCCACGTTGGCGTTTCTTATCGCGCGAATAGCAAAGAAACTACTTAGAATCACCATCCCGCCCGAAAAAGCCGTTAACCCATGTAGCAAAGGGTTGCCAACGGTGCCCCTTGATAGAAGAAGATACATACCAGCTAATGAAATACTGCATGCAAGGGTGACAAAAAGCCGGCCATTATATTTATGAAAGGTTTTATATTTACGCCTAATGGCTGGGATAAGTTGCAAGCTTCCGCCAATGATCATGACTATCGCCAATAAAACATGCGCGGCATACATGGCATTGCCAAGTGAGTCTCCCGCAACAAAGGCCGTGCTATTAAAGCGATTCCATTGAGACACTCCTTGGGTTATACCTGTAAAGCCATAACCTGCAATCAAATAACTAACAAAGAAAGCTTGCGCGATAAGCAAGCAAGAAAATCCTATTTTCTGGCTGGTATCGTACAGCTTTGATGCGGCTGATAAGGTAGTAGGTGTTAGTGGATCAGATGCTCGGGTTTCAGGGTTTAGAGAAACGGGTGCTAGGGTACTTTTCGCCAACATGTCTTTGCCTCTTGAATAAATGTTTTGCCCTCTAATGTTCCTCTATCGTAAAGAAAATAAGGGCTCATTCTTCTCAAATTCGGAAAATGAATACCTTTAGTTGGGGCTTTTGACATACTCCTTAACAAAGTTCTTTTGTGCTTAGCGGCGATTCTTCTTACACTGAGGGCAGAGATATATATTAAGGCGTAGCACCCCTGTGGCGTGGCAAAGCGATTTACCTTATTACCTTTTAGTGTGCTGTAGTTTGGGCATAATGCTTACCCATGCGTTCAAAAATGATAAGCAGACAGTTAATTATTTAATCGCCATATTTAGTGCATCGCTTTGTATGGTGGCCACGCAGAAATTGAGTGCTGATACCCTTGGCGTGTATCAGTATGTTATTGGGCTAGCAACCTGTGCAACGTGCAATGTGGTTTGGTTAATTGCAAGAACGCTATTTCGAGAACATAACCCCTTAAGTCGCAGACATATTGCGGTAGCACTTGTGGTTGCAGGATTAGTGATATTTAATCAAACGTGGCACTTAGTAGTATCGAGCGATATTCCACACCTGTTAAACCAAGCACAGATGCTTAAACTTAAACAGGGAATGAATGAAATTACGACCTTGCTTTCATCAAGCATTTTAGCATTGTCGTTTTGGGAAGCTTTGCGCGGGTTTGAGAACAAAAATATCATCCAAAAGCGCCAGTCGATAGTCTTTGCCACAGCTTTTTTCCTTGGCTTATTTAACTCATCAATATTACCTAAATTTCTATTCACGCCCACAGAAGTTGAATTTTACGCACCCTGGTTAATATGCTCTTCGGCAATGCTAATTCTTGGTGCCATTCAGTACGTGGTTCACTCGCAAAAAATGAGTGTTCGACGACGTGGGCAAATAAAAAATCAACCACAGAATGAACCACGAAATCAAGTTAACGCTGGCACACCTAGTCAATCATTAAATGGCGGCATCTCTGATTCTTCTTGTCTCAATAGCACTAGCAGTGAGGGCGACGCAATACAACAAGATGAAGCAATTGATATGGCTGTTGTGAAAGGAATAAATACGTTAATTCATCAGGAACAAATATTTTTGCAACCAAACTTAAAAATAGCTCATTTAGCGCAAGCGTTAGATACCTCGGAATATAAAGTCAGTAAGGCCATAAGAGGCTACTTTGCTGCGGCCAACTTTAACCTGTTCGTGAATCAGTTTAGGGTAAAGCATGCTAAGCAACTATTGCGGGATAACGAATGCCAGCAATGGAGTATTTTAGTAATAGCATTGGAGAGTGGTTTTTCGTCCTTAGCAACATTCAATCGGGTGTTTAAAGCCATTTCAGGGCAAATGCCAAGTGAATATAGAAAGCAGGGAAGTACAATGAATTATAGTGTGCCGAGCGTATAAAAAAGTGATTCATAGGTATGTAGAGAATCACTGATGAGCAATAGTTTTAGTGCCTTCTAGCATGTCATCTGCACAATGATTTCCGTGAAGCACAGAAATGTCGCCAGTGGTTTCCAGCACTACCGCTCTAACTTGTTGCATGTTTAGCACGTTTGCTTCTCGAAGTTTTGCCATAAGGTCGCTACGGGCCACCCGGGTTTCGGCTAGCGCAGAGTCAATAATTTCACCGTCGCGCATTAATATAACAGGGGTATTTTGCATAAGTGCTTCAATCTTATCGGAGCGTCTGCGCAATAGTGCAGTGACGAACTGCACTAAGAACAGGGCTGCCATAGCAATCATGGCCTGAAAGAACGCGCTCCAACTATTGGCTTGAGACGCACTTGCTAGCAATGAACCTACTGCTACCGTCATCACAAAATCAAAATTGGTCATTTTGGAAAAGGAACGCAGTCCATTCACGCGAACCAGTAACACCACCCAGAACATCCCCATAGTAGTTAGCAGTAAGCCTTTAAGCAGTATATCCAGAGTAGGTAGGGCGCTAAACATGGTGTTCTCCTTAACATGGTGATTACCACTATTTGTACCGTGTTAGTAGACAAAGAGATTAATATTTTTCGGTTTGCTTTTTACTATTTCATACCCATATACAGCGCAACGCAATAATAAAAAGTTATCACTACTGCTCTCATGCATCGTTTCAAGCCTGAACGTCTCAATGATGATCAATCATCATTTAAGAAAAACTACGCGTCTTCAGTTTACGCGTGGGTGTTTTCTATTGTGGTGTCGGTACTTGTATTCAGCGCGCCATTTTCAGCTTATTCCGCGAATGATACGGCATCGTTTAACGAGCAAACCCCGCAGATATCCTTTTCCGACTTCGGACTTTCTGTTGCTACACGCTTTGGGTTTACCCAGCACAATCAAAAGCAAGATGCCGACCTAGATAATTCAGATGAACATCTACTTCTCTTTGGGTATCAACCCCATTTAGTTCTCGTCAACTTCTCGGGTGCTATCTTTAGCAAACCCTTTGAATATATTGCCTTTCACTGGAAGGGCATATCGAGTCGCGGCCCACCTTCTTCTCTGTAATACCTTACTGATATCACGCGCTGCACTTGCAGTGCTTCTCATTTTTTAAAGGTTTATTGCAGGACTTTTTATGACACGATTTTCATTTCGCGGCCTAGTGTATGCGCTAGTTATATTACTAGGCCTACTTAGCGCCGCCCCCAATATTTTACCCGATTCTATGCGTCAGCATGTACCACAGTGGTACAGCCAACACACGCTTTCCCTTGGTTTGGATTTACAAGGTGGTTCTCACTTATTGTTAGAAGCGGATACCGATGCGTTATTTGCTCGGCAGTTAGACACCTATTCTTCAGCACTTTTTAGTGACTTAAGAGAACAAAATATTCGCTACGTTAAACATGCTTCTAAACAAGGGCTAAGCGTTCAATTTACACTTTCGAACCCCGACGACTTTTACAAAGTTAAACAACGGGCAAGTGAAGTGGCGATGCAATCTGACGGAAGTAGCGCGTTGCTTCTGACACAGCAGGTCACTTCCCAAAAAGGCGTTGAACAGCAAGGCACTGCTTCAAAAGGTATTAGCCAAAAAGGGAATGTGATTGTCCTTGAGCTGACCGAGGAATACCAAGCAGCAGTAGTAAAAGATGCCATCAATCGCAGCCTCGAAGTTGTGCGTAAACGGCTTGACGAAACCGGTCTCACAGAACCCAGTGTTACCCGCCAAGGTAGCGATGCTATTTTAGTGCAAATGCCCGGTATATCAGACCCTGCCAATGTGAAAGCCTTACTAGGCACAACGGCGCAAATGCGTTTTCATTGGCAAACTCAGGTGAATAATAGTGAGAGCTTTATTCGCGCCGACATTAACGATAGGCAGTATTTGCTTGAAAAGCATGTGGCACTTGAAGGTGAGCATATTACCGATGCGGCAGCGGTGTTTAGCCCTGAAACCAGTCAACCCGTGGTGACGTTTCGCTTAGATAACGAGGGTGCACGACAATTCGCCACCATGACTAAAAACAATATAGGCCGCGTGCTGGCAGTTGTATTAGATGACACGGTAGTCACTGCACCGGTTATCAATAGTGTTATTCCCGGTGGCAGAGGCGAAATTACCGGTAGCTTTACCATGAGTGAAGCACAAGATGTGGCACTCATGCTGCGCACAGGGGCGTTGCCTGTTCCACTGCATATTATTGAAGAGCGCACCGTGGGGCCTGATTTAGGAAGCGATGCTATTGAAACCGGAGTGAAAAGCGGCATTGCAGGGGCACTGGGTGTTTTAGTCTTTATGCTGGCCATTTACGGACGTTGGGGCGCGATTGCGAGTCTAGCGCTTACGGTCAATATGGCATTGGTATTCGGTGTGCTTACCCTCTTTGGTGCCACACTTACTCTCCCTGGTATTGCTGGGCTAATACTCACCATGGGCATGGCAGTAGATGCGAATATCCTAATTAATGAACGTATTCGTGAGGAAACCAAAAAAGGGCGGCCAGCAGGTAGCGCGCTTAAAATTGGGTTTGAAAAGGCGTTTGGTACCATTGTGGATTCAAACTTTACCACGCTAATTGCAGTTAGCTTGCTTTTTGTTTTTGGTAGCGGACCGGTAAAAGGCTTTGCGGTAACCATTGCGATAGGTCTGATAACCTCGCTGTTTACCTCGGTAGCGCTCACTAAGTTGCTTATGCAGCGAGCCACTAAGAAGCATCAAAGAGAGCCCATTAATTTATCGTCGCCACTGTTAACCATGGCCGATAAGTTAGGACCGTTTAACTTTTTAAAGTCTAAAAAATTAGCGTTGAGTGTGTCACTGATATTAACCCTGTGCTCAATGGCGCTCTTCTTTAAGCCTGGCTTGCAATATGGCGTAGACTTTACTGGCGGCACTATGATGGAAATTTCTGCGCCGCAGCTTTCTACGGAGCAGTTGCGCACAGTGTTAAAAGAGCACCACTTTGAAGATATTGCTATTCAAGAGTATGGCGCAAAGAATCAGTACTTATTACGTGCACCAGTATCGGAGCAATCGAACGCATTATCTAATATAGGAGCTAATACAGGAGCTAGCACCGAAGCTAATACGGTTGCCACGCAAGGCAGCAATATTGAAGTGTTAAAACAAGTGATACAAGACGCTGACAGCACTGTTGTATTTAATAAGGTTGATGTTGTGGGGCCGAAAGTGAGTGATGGCTTTGCCGACCTATCTATTTTAGCTTTACTGATTGCTGGTGGCGGTATGCTGGCCTATCTATGGTTTCAGTTTGAAGCGCATTTTGCTACCGCGGCCTTACTTACCGTGCTGCTTGATTTAACCAAAACCATTGGGTTTATTGCCTTAACCGGTATTGAGTTTAATCTTACCGCGGTGGCCGCGCTACTGGCCTTAATAGGGTACTCAATTAACGATAAAGTGGTAGTGTTAGACCGTGTGAGAGAGTTACTGCGCATTAGCCCAGAGCGCTCGCTGGCTGATATTATTAATGAAGCGGTAAATAGCACGCTTAGCAGAACGGTATTTACCTCGTTAACCACGCTGCTCGCGTTGTTACCTATGGCGCTAGTAGGCGGCGACGCAGTTAGTAGTTTTGCTGTACCTATGGTATTTGCCGTTGTTATTGGCACCTCATCTACTTTGTTTATTACTTCATCGTTACTCCATATGTTGGGTAAACGCAGAGAGCAAAGGGGGAAAACACAGCTTCGCCCAACAGCCGAGGAGGTAAAAGCGTCGCTGGCACATATACCTTAAGCGCTAAAATCGAAATAGGTAGGGCGGTAAAATACCGCTTTGCCCATTTCATCTATATACTTCAATACTATTATGTTAGAAGGAGATAACTTGTGTTTGCCGTAGACCACATCATTCTACTTAGTGCTTTATTAGCCATTTTCGGCGTGTTGGTCAGCAAACTGTCTCCTCGTTTTGGTGTACCCGTACTTGTTCTCTTTTTGGGTGTGGGTATGCTTGCTGGTGAAGATGGTATCGGTCGTATTTCTTTTGATAATGCCGATGCCGCACATTCCATAGGAACCTTCGCACTTATCCTCATTCTATTTGATGGTGGGCTTCAAACTTCAAAGAAGTCTATTAGGCGGGCGTGGAAGCCTGCAGCGTTACTTGCCTCTATTGGTGTGGTTGGCACCGCGGCCATAACCGGTCTGGCAGCCATGTACATTCTCGATTTGCCCCTTTATTTAGGGCTGTTGCTTGGGGCAATAGTGGGCTCTACCGATGCGGCGGCCGTATTTTCTGTACTGCGTAATGCGGGCATTTCTATTCCATCAAGACTAAAAGCAACCCTAGAGCTGGAAAGTGCATCAAACGATCCAATGGCCATATTCCTCACTATTGGTCTTATCACTCTTATTCAAGATAGCAGCACAAAGGCGTCAGAATTAGCCTTGTTGTTTGTCAGCCAAATGGGTGTGGGTGCAATTACAGGTGCTGTGGTAGGCGGCTTAGCGGTGGCGCTATTTAGGCGCGTAACGCTTATGGCGATTGGTTTGTACCCCGTATTCGTTATGTTATTTGGTGTGTTGGCTTTTGGTTTAGCGGCGAACTTAAATGGCAGCGGCTTTTTGGCTACTTTTATAACCGGCGTAATCGTAGGTAATAGCCGATTTTCCTATCAACGAAATACCTTTGTATTCATTGATGGCCTCGCGTGGCTAAGTCAAATTGCAATGTTCGTTATTTTAGGCTTGCTGGTAACGCCTTCTGAACTTTTACACACATGGAAAGAAGGCTTGTTAATCGCGGTAGTGCTTATTTTTGTGGCTCGGCCGCTGGTGGCAATGCCATTGTTGTTATTAAGCCGGTTTTCGTTTAAAGCCTCGGTGTTGATTTCATGGGTAGGGCTTCGCGGTTCTGTGCCTATAATCTTGGCTATTTTTCCGTTAATTTTTGAATTACCCAGCGCTGAGCTTATTTTTAATGTGGTATTTTTCATTGTGATGATTTCAGCCTTGCTACAAGGGTCAAGTTTGCCATTTGCCGCACGTAAATTAGGCTTAGTACTCGATAATCCTCGGGGGGAGTCGAATACGCTAGAAATCGTTAAAGTGGCAAAAGATAAACGGGAGCTCATTGAAATAGTGCTTCACTCTATGTCTGCCTCAACAGGCAAAAGTATTTCAGAGTTGGGGTTACCCGAAGACACTGTCGTGGCGTTAGTCGCCCGTGGTGAAAGTACGCTTATTCCCAAAGGAAGCACGGTATTACAGGCAGAAGATCAGGTTTTTGTTATAACAAAACTGCTGGATAAAAATATCGTAGAGACCTGCTTTTACGGCGATACCTAAAAGCTGCCAAGTGATTGTCGCTAAATAGGCCATCTTCATGTAGAATGCGCCGCGGAGTTGGCCAGGCAATCGCCGCTTTCGTAAGAAAGGGGAGGAAAGTCCGGGCTCCAAAGGGCAGGGTGCCAGATAACGTCTGGGCGGCGCGAGCCGACGACAA
>Ga0209404_10000703_pt1 | contig 25585 bp, 19 predicted proteins | sample TroAtlMetagenome_2_FD_187447 | JGI IMG/M metagenome (GOLD analysis project Ga0209404, IMG submission 187447) | Marine eukaryotic phytoplankton communities from Atlantic Ocean - Tropical Atlantic ANT8 Metagenome (SPAdes) (version 2) | ecosystem: Environmental > Aquatic > Marine > Oceanic...
TAGAGCAGATGTTTCATTAGGCATCCTCGAATCTTGATGCAATTTATGCTTATAGAATAATACTCTTTCAGCCTTCTCTCTAGACATTGGAGAGATAACTCCTCCTCTAATCATCCTATTACCTGAAATTTTAAATCCGATTCTCTCGAATTGTTCTCTAACGATTTCATCAGCATCAACTATTGGCTCCCCATTAAAATTAGATAATAATGCAATATCTACTAATTGGTCTCTATAATTATCTAAGTAAATTTCGAATGAATCTACGAAATCTTCCAAATAAGAATAGGGGATTTGCATATCTTTAATTTCTAGATAATCATTAATTTTAAACATCAAAATTTTCCCAATAGCATCCGTTCCTTTGAAAACAGGCAAATACCAACCTGATTTTAGGATATTACGAACTTCCCAAATAAATCTAGAACAAAATGGATCAGACTGAGTTAAAACTCTAATCTTCCTATCTTCTCTCTTATGTGTGTTTAATAATTTCTTATCTGCTTGAATGCAATAAAACTCTGTAGGTTCAGGTTGTAATGCGACCACTTTAGTTATTTGTCCACTTTTTTCTAGCTCTCTCAAAGTTTCTACTAATTCATCAACACTTCTTGTAGTGTATAATCTAAGAGTATTAGGTTTAATGGGGCCAATTCTACGAATTAATTCTAATAATGATTCCCTAAATGAAAGTGGATTAATATTAGAAGTAGTTCTGTATAAGGTTATTCTTCTTTTTCTTCCTGGCATTTCTTCAAATTGGTTTACAAGAATCAAATTCCGTTCCAAATTATGGAGTGCATTCCGTAATTGTCTGTGGAATGACTTGTCTTCTGATTGCTTTGGATATCCTGCGAATAATTCTATGCGAGTAACTAATTCATCTCCTTCGAATTTATCAAATAATTCTTGTTCTAATTCATTCATAAATGGTTCAGGCCTTAAACCAAGCAACATTGGTAAATTTTCCAAGGTGGTGAACCCTACTCTATTGTGTAATAATCTACCTCTAATGACGTCAGAATCTATTTGTAAATCTTTCCAATCTGCAAATCTAAACTCAGAAACTCGTTCAAGCATCTCCTGTGGCTTTTGGAACATAATATGTGATGAAAATGCTTTGTAGGGATCTTTATGGATTTTAAAGGACTTGTCTAAAATTAGATTTTGTAATGCCCTGTAAGAGACTATTTCCCCATCTCCTCCAGTTATCTTGTGTTCATCAACCCTAAGGATAAATTCTGCATCTTCTGTTTGTAAGTAAAAACCTACTGAGATTATGTTTCTAACTTCTAGTTCGTGCAATATTGATTCTATTTGACTTTCTGGAAATGGTAACCGTTCTGATAACTCTTCAAGTGTTTTGGGTCCCTCACTACCTAGTAATTCACATATCTTAAATCTCATAGCTTCGTGAGGATCTGTGATTGATTTCTTAGCCCATTTTTTGACTTCAAAACCATCATATTCTACTGCCCATTCAAAGGATAATCCTTGGACGGTAACATCCCTTATATTTTCAATCTCGGTAGATTGAATCATTATTTTTCCTAATGTTCCATGGACTTCCGCCATCCAAGTTCCAAACCATTTATTATCTAATAATTCACTACCTGTGTTTTTAATTTTGGTGATTTTATTATCTTCTACAAGTTCCAATACCCATTGTGATACTTTTTCCTCTCCAATTTCTTTTAATTTTGAATCATATAATGGATTTTTAAGATCACTATCTAAGCCACCACCCATTTCCATAAGGAGTAATAAATCATCAGAATTCTTGGGAATGGGCACCTTCTCTTCGTAGAATTTTTTAATTTGTTCAATATCTAATTCAGTTGCAAGGGCTCTTCTTCCTAAAAGTCGTCTTAAAACTTCGGGATCTATGTCTTTAATTAAGTATGCTCGAGTACCCATAGACAATAAATCCTCAAACGCAGATTTATACAATCCCATTCCTAATTGCGAAGGTAATTTCGTCCTAACCATAGAGATGTTCATTGAACCAGCCTCTAAACGTGCTAAAAAGCCACTAAGTGCCCATGAATCAATATCTTGTTCAAAAATTTCATTCATGGCTTCTTTCATCAATAAACTAGATGTTTCTCCTCTATGTTTTGCTAATAATGCATCTGCTTTTTGTTGGAATTGCTGAGGGGTGACTTCTTCAGAACCGATTCTTCTTGGAATAATCATGGATCTTCCTGAGACTTCTCTAAACCTTTTCGAAAATAATTCAGTATTCAATACGTATTTTTCTAAAACGTTTTGAAAATTGTCAGCAGGATATTCGTGCAGGCCCCCAAAATCAATTTCATTTGTTAATTTAATCAACAAGCAATTTTCATCAAATGACAGTTCATGAACGTGATTTTCTTCTTCTTCTGCTAATCCAGCCAAATAATAACCAAAAGCAACATTAAAACTTCTCCCCCTGCATGTTGTAATCACATAAGTGGGGAATGGCGCTTCTACTTTTTCAACTAGTATTGTATCATTATTGGGTGCTTCCAAACAATCATATGCATGTTGCTCCATATGGGTTGCGATTGAAATAGCTACTGGATTCGAAAGTCCATACACATCCCTTAGCATTTTTCTTGCATTGAATCCATTTCTAATTACTGATAAACAAGCATCTTGTAATTTTGTTAATTGTGCGGATAATTCCCTAGCTCTAGATCTTGCTTCACCGCTCCAAGAAGGGACGTTTGGCCTATGTCCAGTAACCTGACTTACATTAACACGAGTGCCATCTATAGAATTAATCCTATATGTTTGGCCGCCAAGTAAGATAATATCTCCATTTCTTAACTTAGCTACAAATGATGCAGATAGATTACCTAGGATGCTACCATCCATGTTGAAAACTAAGTAGCTATTATCTGGTGCTATTGTCCCCACATTAGTGTAGTAAATCATTCTTGAATATCCTAATCTCCCGTAGATATTTTCTTCATAATCAATCCATACTCTTTTCTCATCCTCTAATAGATCCAAAGTATCAATAAAATCATCATATTCTAAATTCCTGTAAGACCATGTAGATTTAATAATTTCATATGCTTCATCAATATCGATATTCTCATTAATGCATAATCCAATCATAAATTGTGCCATGACATCTAAGCAATTTTGTGGAAATGTTAATCTGTCCATATCTCCACATTGTATTGATGCTTGTAATGCAGCCAACTCAACAAGATCGTCCATATTTAATGGCATAAATCTCGCCCTTGGAACACCTCCTACATGATGTCCTGCTCTCCCTATACGTTGCAATGCAGTAGCAATGCTTCCAGGGGACCCTATCTGGACTACTAAATCCACACTCCCAATATCTATTCCCATTTCAAGCGAAGATGACGAAACTACAGCTCTCAATTTACCTTCTTTTAATTTAGATTCAACTTCAAATCTAATTTTTTTATCCATTGAACCATGGTGTCCTGCAACTAAATTTGCAAATCCTTGTTTCTTGGTATCAAGTCTTTTCAATTCTTTTTGTAATTTATTTACTACTAACTCCGTCATTTTACGTGTATTTGCAAAAACAATTGTAGTATTGTGAGCAAGGATAAGATCTAGAATCTCAAGTACTTCATGCTCAAAAATTTCCTTATCTGATAATTTAAAAAATTTTGTAGGTATTGGTTTTCCTTCTGCATCTAATTTTACATGGCCATCTATGTCTCTTTCAGAAGGAATAACGATATCTAAATCTAATTCTCTTGAGCCCGAAATTTTAGCAATACATACTTTTAATGATTGGCCCCTTGTTTCTCTATCGTCTGATGCTACAAGGTATTGTGCAACATTTTCAAGCGGCTCCATTGTAGCACTAACTCCTATTCTTTGTACTGGCCTTTTTAGTAAAGTGTCTAGCATTGAAATTGTTAATGCTAAATGTGTTCCTCTTTTTGTAGGTACTAAACTATGCAACTCATCTAAAATGATATATTCCACATCTTCCACGATCGGTTGGAACTTTTTTGAACTAATTGCAATGGCCATACTTTCAGGAGTTGTGATTAATATATGCGGTGGATTTTTCAACATCTTTTGCCTTTCAGATTGTGGTGTATCTCCGGTTCTCAATCCTACCTTTATTTCTGAGTTTTTTCCTTTCATGAATTTTGTTCTGATTTCATGTAGTGGTTGTATTAAATTTTTTTGTATGTCATTTGCTAATGCTTTAATTGGAGAGATATAGATGCAATATATTCTCTTTTCCAATTTACTTTCCATAGAAGCCCTAACTAATTTATCAATAACGGTTAGAAAAGCAGTCATTGTTTTTCCACTACCTGTTGGGCTGCACAATAGTAAATGCTCACCCTCCATTATTGCTGGAATTGCCATTTTCTGAGGCAGTGTGAAATCGGGGAATTTCCAATGGAACCACTCCTTTACGGGATCACATAATTTTAGATTAATTTCTTCAGAATCGATGAATTCATCTAAGTAGATTATCTTTGCCATTTTTTCACCAATACCGATGCGTTGCCAGCCATGATGTGTAGTTATAAAACCAACGGGTTGAATAATAGTATTCGCTAACGAATTGCCATCCAAATCCCATTCCAAATGGGTTTATTGATAACCCCTAAACTATTGGACATGTTGAAACAAATGATTGGAGATGAATCTAAAAGCCGACGATTGATGTCTTTGCTAAAGAAAAGAGGGTTTTTACAGCCTGCTTTTGAAATATATGGCGGTGTTGCAGGATTATACGATTACGGGCCATTGGGAGGTCGTTTAAGAAGAAAAGTAATGCAGAAATGGCTTGATCACTGGATCTCTCTTGGCAATATTGTTGAAATCGATTCTCCTACTATCACTCCCGAAGAGGTTTTGAAAGCAAGCGGACATATTGGTGCATTCAATGATTATGCATCAGAATGCAATTCTTGCAACTCTATTTTCAGATCAGATCACTTATTAGAAGGATTTCATCCTAACCCTGATTCATTAGAAGGAGATTCTTTGGATAAAGAACTAGGAGTCCATAAAATTACATGTCCCACATGTAAAAAGATTGATTGGCTCCCTGCCAAACCGTTAAATTTGATGTTTTCCACAACCATTGGACCAAGTAAAATTGGGAGAAAAGCATACATGCGTCCCGAAACTGCTCAAGGAATGTTTCTCCAATTCCCTTCAATTTATCGTCATTTTAGAAGTAAATTACCATTTGGTGCTGTACAGATGGGCAAAGGATATAGAAATGAAATTAGCCCTAGGCAAGGAATGATAAGACTTAGGGAGTTTAACATGGCTGAACTTGAGTATTTTATCGATCCATTGATGAATATAGAACATAATTTAGATCAGTGGGATTCATTCAAATTAAAACTAATTCCTGATCCAGAAGGAAATAATTCTGAAGAAGTATTACTAACTGTTAGTGAAGCCGTTGAAATGGGAATTATAAGACATCAAACCGTAGGTTGGTTTATGATAAAAACTTTTGAATTGATGACTGAACTGGGAATTAATCCAGAATTAATTCAGTTTAGACAACACGAAGGTGATGAAATGGCACATTATGCAACTGATTGCTGGGATTTGGAAATATTTGGTGGATATGGTTGGATAGAATGTGTAGGAATAGCATACAGAGGATGTTATGATTTAGAAGCTCACCAAAAATCATCTAATTCTAATGAATTGAAAGCATGGAGAGATTTTGAAGAACATATCACTGTAGAAAAGAATATTTGTTCTCCTATACAATCAAAAATAGGGCCAGTTTTCAAAGACAAAAGTAATATAATTACAGATTACTTAGAATTATTAGAAGAAATTCCAAAAGAGTTCCCAATTAAAATATTAAATGAAGGAATTGAATATATTATTGAAGAGGATATGATTGAAATTAAAGAGGTTAAAATTACACAAAGGGGTGAATGGTTTACACCTCACGTAATTGAACCAGCTTTTGGAATAGATAGAATCATTTGGCATATTTTAGAACATTCACATAAGGAAATCCCCAAGAAAGATGATGAAAACTACACATTATTGAGTTTGAAAACTGATGTTGCCCCAATAGACTTTTCAGTATATCCTCTTTTTGAAAAGGACGGGATGGAAATATTATCTAAAAAATTAGTTGAGAAGATAAGAGACGTAAAAGGAATTAATGCTAATTATGATGGATCTAAATCTATCGGCAGAAGATATGCAAGAGGAGATGAAGTCGGCGTTCCCTTTGCAATTACAGTAGATCATCAATCACTAGATGACAATACAATTACTCTAAGAGAAAGAGATAATCAAACCCAAAAAAGAATCTCTATTGATGAGTTATTGGAATTTGTATCTGAATACAAATAAATCCTCACTATGTTCAAAGAGTACCGAGTGTAGGGCATATTAATGACTAGTTCAAAAAGCGAACATCCGGATTGGACTGAGAAATTTAGGCCTGATGTAGAAGATGAACTGGTAGGAAATAAAGAAGCCAGAGAAAAAATAAAAAAATGGATTTCGGATTGGGAAAAGGGAGTACCAAAAAAACGGTCATTATTGCTTGTAGGCCCACCTGGAGTAGGTAAAACATCTATTGCAAGAGCAATTGCTTTAGAAAATAATTGGAATATTATTGAATTAAATGCAAGTGAGGAAAGGAATGCTGCATCGATAAGAAAAGCAGCAACATCTGGTGCAGTCAATAAATCATTATTTAGTTACGATGGAGAAATTAAAAGAAGCATAATCTTACTTGACGAAGTTGACCATATGTCTGGCAGATTAAGGAAGGTAAGTGAAAATAAAATAAAAAATAATATTTCAAACAATACAGCTCCAAGCGAAATTCTTTCAGGAGACACAGGAGGTAAAGCAGAATTATTAAATCTAATTTCTAATTCTAGAGAACCAATAATTCTTGCATGTAATGATGTGATGAGGTTTTGGGGCCTTGGTTCTGGCTGGAGGGAAAGGAAAGATCGGTTCTTAAAAAAGATGGATCTTGTAAATTTCAATAGGGTAAGTAATCCTGAATTAAGAATTATTGCAAATAAAGTATTAAAGAGTGAAGGTTATTCAATAGATAGTGCTGCATTAGAAAGATTAGTTTCAATAAATGTAGGAGACATAAGAGCTTTGATAAAAGACCTCCAATCACTAGCAATGGAATCAGAGGGAAATATCACTTTATCTGACATAGATACACAAATATCTATTGGAGGAAGAGATCAAAGCATAGACCTATTCCCAGGCCTTGAGAAATTATATAAATCAAAAACTGCAAAAATAGCACAATCAATAATGCTTAATTTAGACAAAACACCTGATGAATTAATTGCATGGATCTCATGGAATAATGCGAGAATTCATAATTCTGTAGATGTTGTTTCAAATGGTGCTGATTATCTTGGATTTGCAGATTCAATACTTCCAATAATGTATGAAAATAATGCGTATAAAAGTTGGTATTGGGGCTCAAACATATCTGCACTTAGTTCAGGAATAATTGGAGAGATTAACCAAAGAACTAAAATATTTTTACAATATCCTGATTTCCTTAGAAAAAATAATGAGAATTGGAAAAAAGACGGACTAATAAGTAAAATTTCTAAAGGATTAGGTGTAAATAAGTCCTCTGCTAAGACTGATTTTTATCCTCTATTAATTGCATTCCACAATAAAGAAATTGATGAAGGGTGGGCATCTAAATTTGATATAAGTTATAGGCATGGCCTTGAATTTAGTGAGCATGCTTTAATTTCAAATCTGGTTGCATCTCACAAATCAACGAAGAAATTATCAGAGCAATTTATAAAAAAAGAAGTTGAAGAAAAAATAATAGAAGAGATTGTAGATGAAGCAGAGGAGAAAAATGAGGCCCCAGAGGGTCAATCCACCTTATTTTAACGCCTAAATTTACCAAATAAATCTTTTATTTTATTTCTTATATTTTTAAACAATGCAATTTCTCCAGTTTTATCGTCTGACCATGTGCGCGGATGTATTAATATCAATACTGTCAAAAGCTCTAATCTACCCATCCACATTAATATTGAAGTCATAATTAATGTCCCAAAATGCATTTCAGCCCAAGTATTGGTTGGTCCAAAATTACCTAAAGCAGGACCAGTATTGCCTAATGATGCAGCAACTACCGAGATTATTGTCTCCATGTCGAAATTCTCACCTCTTTCCAACAAAGCAACAATTAAACAACTCCCCATGAAAAGAAGAACCCAAAGAATTAATACACCAAAAATATTCCAAAGTCTTTCGTCTGAAATTGATTCTCCATTATGTCTTATTTTCTTAATTTGGTGTGGATTGAATATTCTTGAAAGTTCCCTCATCCCCGCTTTAATTGCTAAATTTAATCTGAGCATTTTCAAACCACCAGAAGTTGACCCTGCACTTGCGCCAACAACCATTAAGAATAGTAATATCAGTGTTGAAAATGCTGGCCAAGCAGCAAAATCGGCACTTGAATAACCAGTAGAGGTACCTATAGAAACTGTTTGAAAAATTGTATTTCTTAATGCCTCTCCGAAACCAATTTTTGATGATAAGACTAAATTTAATGCCATCAATGAAGCAGCAATAACCATTACAAAAGCATATAATTTAAGTTCTTCATCATTCCATAATTTTTCCCAATCCCTAGCCATTGCAAAATAAATCAAGGTAAAATTAACACCTGTAAGGAACATGAAAAAGGTAATCACAGCCTCGACAAGTACACTATCATAATAACCAATACTATCGTCATGAGTCCCAAAACCTCCGCTAGGCATAGTAGTTAATGCATGATTTACAGCATCAAATAAATCCATATTTATATCTGGATGAAACCCTAATCCAAACAATATAAGTGCTTCTAATGCTGTAAAAGTGATATAGATCCCCCAAAGTACTAATGCAGTTTCTTGGATTCTAGGCCTTATTCTTGAATACGTTGGTCCTGTTAATTCAGCTCTTGCAATATTCATGCCGCCCCCCAATAATCTTGAAAGAATCAGCATCCCTAGCATTATTATTCCCATTCCTCCAAGCCATTGGGTTAAACTTCTCCAAAGTAGAAGTCCTTTTGACTGTGAATTTATGCAATCAAAAACAACTATGTCATTCATACAAATTGGACTAGATCTTTCTGAAATGACTGTTGCTCCAGTCGTGGTAAAACCAGACATAGATTCAAACCATGAATTGACAAAACCCCTAATTAATTCTAAAACTCCAGGCGCGTCATTAAATGGACCCCAGAACATACCCCCAAACCAATAAGGCAAAGCACCAATTAACACTACTGCTGGCCATGCTAAAGCAACAGCAACAAATGCTTCTCTATCCCTTACATGGCGGCTATTCACTTGATGTTTTGTCCTAGTAAACAAAAATAAACCACATATCAATGAAAGGGCTATTGGAATTCCAAATGACCTTATTGTATTTTCAAAATCATTATCCAAGAATATTCCTAAAATAAATGCAATGAACATTGGCACAGATATTGCAATTAAGGTAATTCCAATAATTAGGCCGATTACGTCTTTACGCAAATTAAACCCCCATAATTTTTTCAAAAGAAGATACTTTTTCTGATGGCATAAATACGATTAGTTTATCATTAGGCAATAATTGTTTGTTTGATTCAGCAGATAAGGTCATAGTTTTCTTATTATTAACTGTCCTCTGAATAAATACTACTTTACAACCTTTTGGGATTTTACATTGGCTTAATGTTTTACCTAGGAATTTATGCCCTTCTGTAATTGGAACGCTCATTCCCACTACATCAGGAACACTTTCAAGCATGTTATATGAACCTGGTAAATAACTATGAATTTTAGTCAATATTGCGTCAATTGCGACCTTTCTCCTAGCGACTGCAAAAGTAATACCCATTCTATGTACTACTTGTACTAACTTTCTATCATTTAAAATTAAACCAGTACGTTTGACACCCATGTCCTGAGCCAATAATACTGATGCGATTCCTGCATGGTCATCATCTGATGCAGCTAATGCAATATTGTGACTTTCCACATCTATATCTTTTAACAAATCTAGATCTCTATGCTCACCATTTATTATGTCTAATAATCTATTATTGCCAATTTCACTTCCTGCTAACCTATTGGCTAATTCCAAATCTTCTTCTATTACGGTAACTCTACACCCTTTCTCTAAATATGTAGATGCTAATCTTGTACCCAGTAAATTTGCACCAAATATAAGCACTCTTGGGTTGCTTGGGAATTCCTCTTCCTCATTACCAGTTAATCGCACTATCCGTGGAAATGAACCTGTTCCTATAGTGGCAAATGCTAATTTATCTCCTGGAACTAAATTAGTATCTGCATCAGGTATTAATGAGGTATTATCTACTTTCTTTAAACCTACAACTGTTGGTAATCCTGAAATCTTCTTACCCGCTTCCCTAAGTGTTGAATATGCCAAATATTCAGAGTCCTTTGTTAATCTTAATTCGACAATGAATGCATCATTACCAAGCTCAGATACGTCTTCAAATGCAGTACATTGTAATCCTGTTTTTAATCTTTTAATGGAGTTGTCAATTGTACTTACTACGTGTTTAATTCCCGCCCATTCAATCAAATTACCTTCTGACGCCTCCATCAACATCTCAGGATCGTTTACACGGGCTATTGCCATAAATTCAGAGCCATCTCCTCTGTGTTTTTGTATACAATGCCTAGAGAGAGCGCAAGCAATTAAATTCTGCTCATCTGAATCTGTTACAGCAATGAAAAGATTTGCATCAGAAATCCCTGCTTCTTCTAATGTTTTTCTATGCTTTATATCTCCTTGAATAACTAATGCATTAATTGACTGTGCTTCTCTAACAATTATTGGATCATTATCTATTAACACTACAACTTTTCCTTCCTTTAAAAGTACTTCAGCAAGCCCTCTGCCTACTTCTCCCGCACCTCCGATTATTATACGCATAATGCACACCCCAACAACAATTATGCTGCTGTCGTTAACTGTTCCACTATCTGAGGATTAGTGAATGTTCCGCCTGTAGTAACTGCTTCACCCACAGTTTCCCAGGTTTCTGCATACCCGCATAAAATATTACAAGCCCAAATTCTATAGAAATAGTCATACAATCCTTCTCCAGGAGTGCTTGAACTTTGATCTTCAACTTCTATCCACAAACCAAGAGCTGTTGGTGGTTTAAATAACCACATATTATTAGTCACATCTACTGATGCTTCGACATAACAAGTATTGATGTTAATGTTATTCTCATCACACCATTCTTTATCATATGGAAGCATTACATTAGACCATCCATGAGGCTCCCAGGTTTTGAACGTGAAACCTGTTAATGCGCCAAACTCATACCAAGTGGGTATTTTTTTAACTCTTAAAAGGCTCATCCATAGATTTGATTGTTCGTCACAATCACCTACATTTTCTGCTAAACAAGAAGGTCCAGATCTCGGAATATCTTTACCTCTGCCATAAGTAATTTGTTCTTGAACAAACTCAAATGCTTTTCTTGCAAATGCATAGGGATTATCACTCATATCATCAGGTATCCCTGCATCAATTGATGCTGCAGCACTAATTATGGAGGGATGTGCTCCATCTATTGCATAGGAATTATCGCTTCTTTTAAACCAAGATGAATGATCTGCGAATCTATTGTAATGCTGACCTCTTGATTGGATATCTGAATAAGTTCCTGAATTTTCTGCTGAAATTCCCATGCTGGTTCCATCAACATTTCCTGAAAAATCAGACCACCATGAATAAGACCGTGCATTTATTGTATATCTTACCACTATTGAGATTTCTCCGTCTGCTGGAGTGACTCCTTCCCATTTAACGCATGGTCCAAAACTACAATATGAGGAATCTGAAGAATCTCCTTCACCTGGCCAATACATGTAAGTATTGGTATCTCCAATGTTTATTGATTGCTCTATGCCCCTAAGTTCAGGGTTAACATCTCTTGTTATTGCATCCATTGGTAGATCATAATTGAAATCTCCTGCAATTATTTTCATTGACACTATATCTTGAATTTTATCAGCTTCAACAGCACCATCATCACTCTGCCATAAAAATTCATTCATACTTTTAGCAGTCCTATCTTTTGGAACCGCAAAACTGTATTTAAACGTATGATTTTCTGAATCATCGTTTGACATTGTTAATGTTCTATCTACTGTATATGTTGCTTCCATAGGATATACGGGTGCAGTTAATACTTGTAATTGAGAAGATACATTAGACCATTGACTCATTGCTAATTCATTTGCAGGAGTAAATACAAATACACATGCAATGATTGATACAAAGACCAATTTTCCTAATTTGCTCTTTTTTCTCCTTCTAGATTTCATTCTTCTAGGGGGCCTCATCATTTGAGGGGCGCTTCCCACTGTTGCACCGCCTGAATATGCGCCTGTGTTAAATTGACCACTTACTCTCTGCGAAGAACCTGCTGAACCTGTAATTATTCTTCCACATGTTCGGCATATTTCATCGAATTTTGAAACAGGTGACATGCAGTAGGGACATCGTGCCATTGAAGCAACGTAACAATGTTGCACCATAACAGTTCCGTGAAAAACTATTTAGTTGAATTCTCAGAATTTATTAAATTCCTTCTTTTTCTTGCATTATCGGCCATTATTCTTCTATATCTTCTTTTAGCATCTTGTGTGAGTGCTTCAGGAATCCAATCAACAACTGATTTTCTGTAAAGAATCATAATTATTGGCAATAATAAAACCCACCAGATAAGCAAAGTAAATATTGCAGGGATAATCATTAAGAAAAAGAATCTACCCAATGATGCAATAGTAGTTGATCTAAATCTTTGCCCATTAGTTGATAAATATCCCTGATAACTACATATCGCCCCCTCAAATAAAGGTAACATAAGAACAAATAATAGTGTTTGAAGCATAGTTTGCACTTCAAAACCATAATATCCTAAAGCTAAATAGGAAAATCTTGCAGAAAACATCGCCCCAATACCTAATCCTAAAGTCCAACCAGAAGTAGGGCCTGACTTTGTTAAAATTACAGATTTTCTAGTCAACAATAACATTACGAATAAAGAAGTGGAGATACTTATTAATAATGATGCTAGAAAATTCATAATTACTAAATCTTGCTCTTCTCGCATAAATGCCAAATAATCTCTAAGAACTAAAGTATCCGACAATAATGCATAAATTGTACCCAATACTAATCCAAATAATAAATATTTTACCGCAGAAGCAGAGTCATAAAATCCAGCAACATGAGATAAACCCCATTTCCATCCCATACCCATCCCAATCAAACCACAAGTGAATGCGATGTTAAGTTCTAATTGGCCGCTCACATTCTCTCCTCGCATTAATTAAATTTAACCTTGTATGAGTGAAAATGCCTAAAGTACTATTCCTTTTAGATTACATTGTTCAACATGGCTCAATTATGGTTGTTTGGTGGGAAAGGCGGAGTTGGCAAAACAACATCTGCATGTTCTACAGCAATTTGGGCTGCTAAATCAGGCATAAACACATTACTTGTTTCTAGTGATCCAGCACATAGTACAAGCGACTCTTTAAATTTTAAATTAAATAATACACCTACTCAAGTAGAAGGAATTGATAACCTATGGGGATTAGAATTAGATTTAGAAGAATCTCTTGAAAATTTAATGCCTGCATTATCTTCTGTATTAGAAAATACGGGTTCTGGAATGTCTCCCTTTATGATGCAAAATGAGGATTTAAACGAACTTAAAGAGGAAGTAAGTGGTTTGGATAGTGCGCAATTAATGCTTCCTGGCTTAGATGAAGCATTAGCATTTGATAGATTATTAAAATATGTAGAGGATACTGAATACGACCTTATCGTATTCGATACAGCACCAACGGGCCACACAATTAGATTTCTATCACTACCTGAATTATTAGAAGTATGGACTGCAAGAGCATTGAAAATGTTTAGGGCAATGGGAGGAATTAAAACAATGCTTTTTGGCGGAAAACAAGAAAAAGCAATTAAAGAAGAATTAGAGAGGTTTAGAAAAAGAGTATCTCACATCAGGAGAGTTATTAGTGACCCAAAAATCACAAGATTTACACTTGTTACTATTCCAGAATCAATGGGTGTTGCTGAAACCATTAGAGCAGAAAAGCAATTATCAGAATTTAACATCTCAATTAATGGAATTATTATCAATAGGCTTACTCCCAACCTAGATCATGAATTTTTAAAATCAAGAAGGATTATTGAAGACACATATGTAAATGAGTTGTCTGAATATTTTAAAGAAAGTAGTATCGCAAAAATTGAATTAGGGAAATCTGACGTTCATGGATTTGAATTATTGAAAACAATGGGAGTATTATTACACGGAAAACATATTGATTTCCCACTAGATATGGAACTACATAAAATAAGTACAAATTTACCAATCGAAATCAGAAGATCTAAACTAATTGAAGATAGAGGAGATTCAAGTACTATAAGATTACATCTTGCAGGGGCAATTAAAGAGGATTTATCACTGAGAGCTGAGGGTAAATCACTATTTGTTGGTATTAATAATCGAGAGAATGAGATTATACTCTCACACCAAGTAGATGTTGAAAATACAAGTGCAAAATTTGCCAATGACATATTGAAATTAGAAGTGCCTCAGCCGTTGGTTTAAAGAGTAGAGGTCTTACCAAATGTAATGGCACTCGAAGGACTTCGTAAAGGAATCTTTTCAGCACTATCCAAAATCAAAGGCAAAAGGAAGCTTGATGAGGATGAATTACAAGACATGATTCGTTCATTGCGTAGGGCACTTCAAGAAGCAGATTTTAACGTTCGTCAAACTAAGGAATTAACTGAAAGATTGGCAATGAAAATGAAAGAGGAAGAAATTCGTCCAGGAATCACATTACAAACTCATGCAATGAATATATTGTATACCGAATTAGTTAGGCTATTAGGTCCACCAAAGGAAATACCACCAAGGGGACAAACTATAATGATGGTTGGACTTTATGGGCAAGGTAAAACCACTACAACAGCAAAGTTAGCAAATTGGTGGTCTACAAAAATGCAGGCCAATGTTGCTGTAATAGAGGCAGACGTTCACAGACCAGGTGCATTTTCACAATTATCTCAATTATTAGAAGGCACTAAAGTTAGTGTATTTGGTGATCCTGAATCAAAAGATGCAGTAGATATAGTGAGAAGAGGAATTGAAAAACATTCAAATGTAGATATACTAATCATAGACACTGCAGGCAGGCACCAATTAGATGAAGAATTAGTTGTAGAATTAAAAGATATGAGTGATTTGGTCAATGCGAACGAAAGGATTCTCGTAATTGACGCTCAAGTTGGTCAAGCCGCAGGTCCAGTAGCCGCTTCATTCAATGACTTAGTTGATGTTACTGGAGTAATTGTAACTAAACTAGATGGTACTGCTAGAGGAGGTGGTGCCCTTTCAGCTGTTGCTGCAACTGGATCACCGATACTCTTTACTGGTGAAGGTGAAAATGTAAAAGATATTGAAAAATTTGAATCTGACAGATTTATCAGTAGACTTCTGGGAATGGGAGACATTCAGGGATTGATTGATCTAGCGCCCGAGGACATGGATGAAATTGAAGCAATGAGATTAACTCAAAGAATGATGAGTGGTAGATTTACATTAAATGACATGTATACACAAATGGACATGATGTCAAAAATAGGCACATTAGATAAATTCCTATCATTCTTACCTGCAGGAATGTTTGGAGGAATGGGGCAAATGAGCAGAAGGCAAAAAGAAGAAATGCAAACTAATTTGGAAAGGTATAGAACGATTATGGATTCCATGACTGAAAATGAAAAAAATAACCCTCAAATTTTGAAAGCAGAGAGGATAAAAAGAGTTGCTAGAGGATCAGGAGTTACTGAAAAGAATGTTCGCGAATTAATTGCACAATGGAACAAAAGTAGGAAAATGATGAAAGGTATTCAAGGAAATAGGAAAATGTCCAAGCAAATGAGGAAAATGATGAAATCTGGTGATTTGGACGACTTTTCTATGTAGGTGAATAAATGAAAAATAAAAGATTTGCATTAATAGGGCATAGAGTCCCGAGTCATGGAAAATTGAATCTTAACGATTTAGCAGGTTCTTGTGGCCGATTAGATGTAATCCTAAGGTCTGTGAATACTGCATTATTTTTATCTCATGGAATAAGAGATGATGTTGAAGTGATATTACACCTCATGGGAGGAGAAAAAAAACCACGAAGAGTATGGATTGATGGATCTAAGGTAAAAGGATTACATGCAGACGAACGTAGTATTGCAGGACAACTCTCAAAGATTTTACAGACCACTCTACCTCCAATAGGGATTAAATCCGAATTTCAAGACGGTATTTTCCATGGTCAAGGTACTCTGGAAGATACCCTTAATGATTGGGAAAATGAAGAAATCTTCCCAATACATTTAGACATTAATGGCGAGGCAATCAGTACAGATTTAAAAGCACATAAAAAAATAGGATTTGTAATATCTGATGATCAACCATTTAATGAGAAGGAGGTTTCTCTACTATCTGACACCAATAAAATCTCACTTGGGGAAAAATGGATTCAAGGCCATAGCGTAATAGCTATTCTTCACCACTATCTCGATTAAAATCTAATCCAAATTAATTCATCGATAGAATTAATTTCATCTAATTTATTTAAAACATCTTTTTCAGGAAATCTTTTATGAGAATAGGGCCATGTTGGAATTAAGGAAATAGATGCAAAATTAGAATTTATTTGTTCTACATCTGTACCCAATATGTTTTCTTCGACAATATTAGGGCCATCAAAACTCACATTAGTTTCATTTAAAGAATCTATAGACTCCAACACCAAAGCATTTTCATAATCTCTAATGCCTAGGGTGCCATATTTTAAAATACCATTCCATGCTGGCGGTATATTCAAATTTAAAAAAATCTTACCCTCATAAAATAATTTTTTAAAGGTGCCTTCTTCATCTGATCTAATCCACATTTTTTTACACAAATCCGCTGTTAATTTGGCAGCTATACTTATCTTACTTCCCGTATAATCGCAATAACTAGATGCAATACTTGGCAATCCATTCATTGCTGTTTGACGTGCAGCACCTACAGTCCCACTATGAAATACATCATGACTTAGATTAGCACCGTGATTAATCCCACTAATTGCAAATATTGGATTTAATCCTTCTAGTAATTTAGTTCCTTTTGCAAAATCAACAAATAATGAACAATCAGTTGGAGTTCCACTTAAAGTAAATATTGACAATGGCACATGCCCTTTCTTTAATTTATCTTCTAATTCAATGTTTTTTGATAATTTCATTTTTTCTCTAAGTGTAATTGACATCGATGAAGCAGATTTATTTTCATCAGGTACAATAACTAGCAGAGGTATCTCACATTCATGCAAGTAAGTAATTAAATACTTAAGTCCCTCACTTATTCCGTCATCATTAGTAATAAATATACAATCCAATTCATTCACTCTCTAAAACCAATGATTCATGCTGGGAGGTCGTTACCATTAAAGTACCGATAATTAAAATCGTACCTCCAATTAATGTTTGCATTCCTGGTGTTTCTGTCGATACAAAAAAGTAGCCAATAATAGATCCTATTAATGGTTCCATCACTAAACAAACAGAAATAATTAATGGAGAAAACCATTTCAAAACTCCATTAATTCCAGTATGTCCGATAAGTCCTGGACCTATTGCTAAATATGCTACGTATGGAAACCATGCTGCGGTTAACCAACCAAATACATAGAGTATAGAATTCGAGGAATCAAAATTTGCTCCTTCTTGTAATATAGAAGATATTGCCAATAGAATTGATGCCAGAAAAGTTACTGGAAAAGCGTATACAAATAACGGCATCCATTCCCTAAGTACTCTCCCTGCAGTAAAATAACCAACAACAGTTACTGCACCAATAAATGCGGCTAAATCTCCAATCAAAGAGGCTTTTCCTTCTGATTCAACTCCTAAAATTATTATTGCTGCGCCAATAAATCCAATAACTGCTCCAATGGAAGATTCCTTTTTTACTGGTTTATTAATTAGCCATAATCCTACAACAATTACAAGGGGGTGTGAAGTGACAAAAAGTAAACTTCGAGGTAAGGTTGTATGATCTAGCGACCATACCCAGCTTCCAAAATGCAACCACAAGCATAATCCAGACCCTATTATTATCGCAATATTTTTTTTGTCTAATGTTAGTTTTTTTGTCTTTAAATCTAGATTTTTATACTGAAATATAGCAAAAGGAAGCAATATTAGAGAAGTAGCTTGTAATCTCCATGATGCTTTGAGTAAGGGAGGTACCGAAGTAATCATTTGGAAAACTGCACCAGCACTAGAAACTGCGAGTATAGAAACTGCTAGGATGATCCAAGCAAAGATTGGTGCTACAGAGTTATTACTCTCCAATCTCATATACTCACGCTTCAGCAGTTATTTCTTTATTACCAAAAACGCCAATTTTTCTAAATAATGAATATATTAAGTATGCCAAACCTGCGTTTAATAATATAAATGAGGTTAGTCTTACTAATGGCCAAGAATCTCCAAAAGTATTTTCGACTATAGGAGAGACTGCTGGACTAGTCATTACACCTGCCGAATCAAATTGTGCAGGAGATGATCCAAAGGTATCTATGAATGACATTATTGCTCCTTCAGTTCCAAAGAATGCCTCTCCAGTCAACATTCCTGCACCAACCATAAATGTTGTCAATAATGCTAATGCACGGGCTCTTTCTGCATTTTTACTACCCTCTTTTTCCTTAATAATATCAATCTGTGGTTGAAGTTTATTCTTTTCCCAATAATCTCTCGCATATCCACCAATTAAGAACGGGAATGTGTAATATGCTGGCAAGTACATTCCTAAACCGAAACTTGTACCCATGCCTGTAGCCCATTCAACAAATGCTCCCAATAAAACACCCAAAAATAGTAAGCCCATATCTCCTTGTCTTTCTGCCAATAAGATTGTAAATGTTGCAAAGGCATTAGCTTGTGGCGCTTCTAAATTAATGCTACCATTTGCCAATAACATCGAAAGGAATATAGCAACTCCTGCACCTAATATTGCACCTGGAACCACTCCGAAGATATTACCCTTGGAAATATGATATGGACGATTTCCAATATACAAACTTACTTTGTAATCATGAACCACAGTACCACTCATAGAAATAGCACTTCCGAATACTGTTGTCCCAACTAATCCCAAAAGAATAGCATCTTGCTGAGATAAACCAAATGTATCTCCAAAGGTTAGGAAAATACCCATTAGCATTAACAATACAATGAATGATGTTCCTGAAACAGGCTCAATTCCTGTTTCACCCATTACCCTTACAGCAATAGCACCTAAGAAAAATGTTGTAAGTAATAGAATCAGGGTAAATATTAAACTTGGTAAAATTCCAAAACCACCTAACGTAAATACAATTATCATTGCAACAAATGTGATTAGCATAAAGATTGGAAGATGAGTTAAAGGCCATTCATACCAACCTTTACCTTCAGTATATTCTTGAACATCTTCTCCCCTGAAAGCACCTTTAATATCTGCTCCAATGGTTGCAAATGTCCTCCACATCTTAAATAAACCAAATAATCCTCCTCCTAGAATTGCTCCGATAGCTATTATTCTAACTGTTTTTGTAAAAGCAACCATTTGTAATGCTGCTGATCCATTTTGAATTACAAGGTATTCAGATAATTTTAATGAACTTTGTAAGGAGGGATCATAAACAGTTACATCAGTCATTACTGCCATTGGGATTAGCCAAAACCAAGCCATCAATGTACCAAGTGACACTAATAAAGCAGTTCTAAATTTCATAAACCATCCAATTGCAAATAATGAGGGTGAAAGGTAAATACCAAGATAAGTATGTGCAAAACCATTCATCACAGGGTTACCATTTAAATGGTATTTTGTGTAAGGTCCGTCACTAATCAAACTAGGTTGGTGAATAATTCCATGACTATAAATGCTAGCTAATCCCCAATCAGTACCGCTCAATAATCCCGCAATCCAATCCACAAGTGTTGTTTTTATTTCTTTGCCCCAAATTAAAGGGTATTCTATTAAGAATAAAAATAACATTGTCAAAGATGTCCAAACACCAACAGTAACTAATGAATCCCTTGCTTTTTCTTGAGTACCTGAAGATATATCACTTGTAATATCTAATAATTTCATTGTTGCCTCGAAACCAGGCATTGGCAAAGGGTCCTCAACTAACCAAACCCTTCTAAATATAATAAAATACATAACTCCTAAGAATCCAGCAAACATTGAAGCAACTATTCCAATAAATGCTAATTGCCATACATTTGGATCACTTATTAAATTTCCATCCCCAACCATATATTTGGCAGAGGGGCCCGTTTGGGCAAGTAAAAATATTGCAGGAAATGTGAAAATAAAACCTGTACTTGCATGTGTGGCTCCCGTTGTAGCTGAGGTTGCAATATTAATTTCTGAAGGAGTCCATTTCAAAGCCATACCAAGCAAATAAGCAACATACCATGCGGCTGATATCGCAAGTCCTATTTTTAATCCAATATATGCTGTAACTCCTGCGAAAACTGAACCAATTAATACACCAATTGCAACTTTCTTAGTATCCCAATGACTTACTTCATATGAATCTTCTAGATTTTTTTCTTCTAAATATTGCTCTAACAATCCTGTATTGAAATTATTATACATGTCGTCATCTAACCAAGTTAAGGTTTTCTTCTCAATAGCCTTCAAACCCTCAGGCGTTACTGGTTGACGATATGCTGATTTTTCGACTGCCATATTATCTCCTGTTACGTTCCAAGCATTCCCGCTTCAATACCCTTGCCCTTGAGAATCATAATTCAAATCATTTACAAAAGATTTAGAAAAAGTTATTATTTTAGAAGAATAATTTAAAGATCTGTATAATTCAAATGCAGATTTATTTTCTGAATACACAGTTAATCTAATTTCTTCTGCACCCTTTTCAAAACATATTTTTTCTAAATGTGAAACCATTTTTGAAGCAAAACCTCTTCTTCTAAAATCATTTTTAACCCATATATCTGAGATATTCCAAATATTTATTTTAGTTTGTAAAAAATGTAAATCTTGGGCAACTGAGCCTAATCCGATTATGCCATAAGGTATAATCTCAGAAACATATAATCCACCTTGGGTAATTCTATCTCTTAAAAATGTCATACTTCTATGCTTATTTGTATCCGAATCTAATATCCTATCGTCATGCGTTTTTTGCTCATTAATTAAACGCCACCAATAATTATTTATTTTTTCTAAATCAGATAATTTTGCTAACCTAATTGTCAGTTGTGAATCTAAACCCATATACTCATGTTACAGGCATCTAATAAAAAAACATTCAATGATCCCTAGTAATTTTATAACGGCCTAATGCTTCCATCCAATGTATTTCTTTACCTGCATCAAGTTGCATATCATCATCTTTAGGTAAAATCAAAGTTTCATATGTTTTGTTATCCATTGCATGTACTTCTTGGCCTTCAAGATGAGTAATAATAGCAGTACCTTTTTCTAATAAGGGGACTTGTATTTTATCTGTTACTGTACCCACATGGCTCTTTTTTTGTCCCGTAAATATATCTTCCATCTCAATCCTTGCCTTTGCACTTCCGTGCTTCCCTGGTTTAGATGTTGAAATGCTTAGAATTTTGTAAGCTTTGTCATCAACAGAAGCATATCTGCCTACTTTCAATGTTCGAATCTCTACTCTGGTTGTGCCCGGCATGATTAATTGGCTTTAGTCCCGTCTTATCATAATTGTGTAAATCAATAAGATTTCATTAGGATTAAAGTATCATGTAATTACTTCCATATCCGTTCAAATGGTTTCAAATCATGTATTGCATCCCATACTTCATTTCTTACTATTGAAGTTTCCTTATTTCCAAGTCTTTTTTCTAACTCTCTAGATAATTTCCTATGTCTGTAATTATTTTTTCCTGACATAGTTGAAATTGCAATAAGGAATCTATCTGCCCTTCTCTGCTCATTTTCGTTAATTAATACCTTAGATTCGTTCATCTCGCCTAACATCTCTAAAATTCTGATTTGATTGGGATGAATATATCTTGCAGCCATTATTTGTTCCGAAAAGCCATTATGTAATGCATATTTTAAACCAGGGGATAAATTATCAATTCCCTCGGGAAATGCGTGTTTTATCACTTTAGGAGTCAACTCGAATCCAACTAAACGGGACCTCATTTCATTCATTGTATACTTCATCCCAATAATATTCAAGAGAATAAATACTGGCAAGGCCAATAAGTTAACTGTTGCTCTTGTTGCTACCCTTCCAATCATTCTAACCCAGATCCGTCTTAGAATTGATTTGAATAATGATGCGCTGCCAACAACTCTAATCTTAGTTAATAATTTTCTAACCATTAAACCATATTTGCCAATTTTTTCAAGTGGGTTAATTCCGAATAATTTCCCTCTATGTCCTGGTGCACCCATTGCAGCATAAATTAACCATCTTGGCATTGATTGCTCCATCTCAATTTTATTCAATTCCTCATCAGGTATGTCCAGTACTTTAGCCATCCTTGCCGCAGTAGTTAAAGAATCACGATAAAGAAATAATAATTCTATAGATGTTGCTATTATCCCTGCAAAGGCAATCATAATCCCTGCGAATAATTTTTCTGATTTACCAATTTCTTCCCATGGTTCTAAGGCGTATGCAATAAGAGAAATTAACATACCAGATAAGGCACCTGCCAATCCAGATCTTATTATTGCAAGAGTACATAAATTATCTAATCTTTTGTCTGCTTCTAATCTGTCACTTATTGGTACTTCATTGGAGTTACGAAATGATTTTAGAAATCTATTAATTGCCCATATTTTAAGCCCTTCTTTCTTTGACATTATATCACTTAATTATATTCATAAAATCCAATGCCTGTTTTACGGCCTAATTTTCCTTCTGAAACCATCTTCTCTAACAGTGGTGCTGGAGAATACTTTTTTTCATCAAAACCAGAGTATAATACATTCATTATGTGAAGAACTGTATCTAATCCGATTAAATCTGCCAATGCAAGTGGCCCTATTGGATGATTCATTCCAAGTTTCATAATTCCATCAATTGCTTTTGGTTCAGCAACTCCCTCTTGCAAAGTAAGTATTGCCTCATTTATCATTGGACATAAGATTCTATTTGATACAAATCCTGGAGAATCATTACAAAATAATGGAGTTTTACCCATTAATTCTGTAGTATTTGTTATTTCATCACAAACTGAATCTGTTGTGTCTTTACCCCTAATGATTTCAACTAATTTCATTAAAGGCACTGGATTCATAAAATGCATTCCTATCACAAGTTCTGAACGTTGAGTAGATTTAGCTAACTCATTAATACTAATACTACTTGTATTACTTGCTAATATTGTAGTATCTTTACATATTTTATCTAATTCACTAAATATGTTTTTCTTTAATTCTGGTATTTCGGGTACTGCCTCTATTACAAGGTCTGCATTAGAACAATCATTCATCAGTGTAGATGTTTTAATATTACTTAAAGCATCATCTGATTCTTTTTGCGTTAATTTCTCCTTAGATACAAATTTACCTAAACTAAATTCAATATTACCCATTGCCTTGGAAAGATATTCTTCTTTAAGATCAATCAACAGCACTGAATAACCTGCTAAAGAGGCAACTTGTGCAATTCCAGAACCCATTTGTCCAGAGCCTATTACTGCGATTTCTTTAATCGTCATATTGTAAGGCTGATGGAGGAAGGATATGATTTTAATCTAAAAACGTACTATTGAGTAGCCCCTCCCGGATTCGAACCGGGGTCTCTGGCTCCAAAGGCCAAAATGATGGACCTCTACACTAAGGGGCTGAGTATTCCTACGCAATCAGGCAGGGTTCTTACCATTAACGGTGTTAGATGCAAGTACTCTCATGCATTCATCATCTATTTTACCTAATGCTGATTCAATAAATTCGTTTGGATTGAAATCATTATTTTCCAGATCATAGATTGATGCTTGTAAAGCCATATCTAAACTATCGCATGCTTTAACAAATAAAGCCTCTGGACTAGATTTTTCCTCATATTCTAACCATAACTCTAATATTTCACCTTTAATTTCAGAAGAATTTGTTAATTCTTTAATGGCTGAAAATTCTAAGTTGTATTTCTCATCTTTTGAAATATTATCTAAAGGTGTTATGTCACCAACAATAGCCTCACCTAAATCATGAATGATGCACATACTTAGAACTTTATTTCTATCATATTCTTTTGGACAAAGTAACAAAGCCAAATATGACACACCCCAAGTATGAGCCGCCACAGATTCTACTGAACTTAATCCAGAATTTATCCATCCTGCTCTGTCGACATCCTTTAATTTAAATGCGTTTACTAATTCTTTTCTTAAATCCAAAAATATCAACACTCATACTTGTGCAATTTTTTCATCAATAATTGATTCTATCACCGAACGTAATTTAGGATCAAATGCATTTTTCTCTGTATTCTTTTTGACTTTTCTGACTTTTATTCGTTTTGTTCTTTTTTCTAATTGTGAGAAATTATTTGATGCAAAATGTTGCTGTACCTCACTATTTTCGAATTCAGTTGCCCGATTATGTAAATTTGAAAGTACACTTTCTGCAGAATGTTTCAAACTATTATCATATTCAGGTTCATTTTCAAATAATGCCTTTACAACTCCTTGTGCCCAAGTATTTTTACATTGACTTTTACGAATTAAATCACGTGTATTATATCTTACATTATCAAGCCTTTCTCCTGTTTCAGGACAAAAGGCAATACCTGTTTCTATTGTTTTTTCCTTGTTTTCACTAAATCTTCGAGGCATCCCAATCAATTTTTAGGGACTCTGTCGGTGTTATAACAGTTATTGAATATATTAACTAAAAATATAGTTTTTGAAAGGTATCTCAAAAGACCATCATTTAAATATAAAATCTGGATTTTTAAATAATTCCTTGGTCATATTCTTTTGATGAGATTCTAAAGTACCTCCGCCAATTTCTAATAATTTTGAATCTCTCCATAACCTTTCAACAACATATTCTCCAACGTATCCATATCCCCCCATAACCTGTATTGCGCGGTCAGCAATATTTTTTGCTGCAGTGGTTGCAAATAGTTTAACTCCATCAGTGTCCAAACGATATCCTCCTGATTCTAAATTAATCAATCTTGCAGTATTGAACTTAAAATCTCCATCGAGATCGTATCTCTTATTTAAGTTAAATAAATAAATGGCTTTGTCATTATCGTATTTAGGATTTTCTTCTGCCTCCTTTCTTGTAATCACTTTACCTTTATATTCAATTACCTTTGAGCCTTTCTTTATATTTTTAGAAGCATAAAGACCTAAATTATCTATTTTAGATTTTTTAACCTTATAAGGTTTCACTTAAAATATTCCTCAAGGATATTTTGATAGATCTTAGTTAAATTTTTTAAATCTTTTA
>Ga0209404_10000705_pt1 | contig 25548 bp, 32 predicted proteins | sample TroAtlMetagenome_2_FD_187447 | JGI IMG/M metagenome (GOLD analysis project Ga0209404, IMG submission 187447) | Marine eukaryotic phytoplankton communities from Atlantic Ocean - Tropical Atlantic ANT8 Metagenome (SPAdes) (version 2) | ecosystem: Environmental > Aquatic > Marine > Oceanic...
TCATGTTCAACTTTAGCGAGACCTTCTCCCCAATATTGCATACTGTTTAAAAAATTAAAATTTAACATCTTCTTTTCTTCCCATTGAGTCAAATAAACAGACATATGGTATTTGTCTGAATACATGCGTTTCTACATCATGTGGAAATATATAGCCATAGTTATAACTATAAAACCACCCTAAAGGGAAATATTTAATTCTTGCTACACCTTTGTGCATAAAGAAGTTATCTATTCCCCGATAGTACCATAAGATTTTTTCTTTGTGTGCGTTAAAATAAAGAGTTATATTCTCTTTATCTAGTTTATCATTCCATCTTAATATACTAGAATTTAAATCTGTATATTTATGAGGAACATGTTCTGTTTCTTTCTTTTGTGTTTCCATATCATGCCAATGTGTTTGGCCAAAACATAAACAATCTTCAGGATCAAAGTTTACTATATCATCTATGTTCTTTTGTATTATAACATCTAGATCTAAGAATAAATTTTCACCTTTTTGTCTTACTACATTGTCATCAAATAGATACATTTTGTTCCACCACTTCTCTAATTTGTTACCTTTAGGAAATGGCAGAACAGTTATCCAATCATTCAGTCCCTTTGAATTTTCTGTTAAACAGTAAAAATGAAAGTCTTGTGATATATTTTCCTGACAGGATTCATATATTTTATTCACATGTTTGGCAGAATATTTACTGCCCCATTTTACTGTATAAATGTTAATCATTGCCAATGCTTTAATAATTGTGGATCTACCAATTCATTTTGTTTTACTTTGCCTCTATCTGGTGTAGGTTGTGGTAGTAGATCAATATTAAATACACAGAGGATTGGTGTTTCCCTGTATATTTCTGTTTCTAAATCATCATCTTCCCAACTACGCCCTCGGTTATACGAGTAAGCATAATCTGCTGGGAAATGATCCCATAATTTTTTGCCCCAATCACCCCATCTCCATGAGTGGTAATTGTCTGTTCCGTCTGTATATGTAAACCATATCTTTTCTTGATGTTCTAATACATCATGCCATATACATTCCGCTTGATCGTCGGACCAAACTTGACAACTGCCATTTGTATATGCTCCATGTGCTAATTTAAATTTACGAGTTTTCATTGGTCTAGGATCTTGCCACCAACTTCTTAACTTAGTTGGTCTTTCCATATTATAGGTAAGTAAAGGCTCTATATCATTTTGTATAATGACATCAAGATCGAAGAAAACAAAACGGCCGGTTGGCTTATCGTCAGCAAAGTTATGGGTATTAAACACCATAGTTTTAGGCCTGTCCCAACAACGAGCCATCCCGTACTTAAAATTATCATTACCAAACCAATACTTAGGATGAATATTGGGAATATCAGGAAAAGGAATAACCTTAATATCAGGATCAAGCCCATCAGCATCATCAGTATAGCAGTAAAAATGAAAATCATGTCGATCATTACAATTCCTCCTCGCCATATTTTTTAGTCTGTTTACAAAGTGAGGACCATATCTTGTGCCCCATTTAGAACATACTATATTAACTCTCATAACCTGCCCTTGCTATTACATAATTATTGCCGTATTGCAAACCTGCATCTGCTAACCAACCGGTTACAGCGATACATCTATCTTCAAAATTATCTATTTCCGAATGAATAATTATTGTTGAAAATTCTTCTTTTGCTACTCTTTTGACAAACTTTCTCATATCTAAATGTAGTTCTGGTTTATCAAAAGTACCTTCGATTACAATTCCATTTTTTATTTTTAACATGTTCCACCTTGTTCATTGTGTATAATTGTAGGATTTAATTTTAATAAATTATTAAAATATCCCTTATAAAAATCATTAGTAAATATTTCTTCTAATGAATAGTTACTAACATTATTTTTCTCCCAATCATATAATAATTCTGTTTTATGTTCGGGAGAACTATCTGCTGTAGAAACATTAAGAGCAACATGCTTACAAGGAAAAACATTTCCTTTAGCACTTAGATAAAATTGATTATTAATTTTACCTTCGCATTTAACATGTGGTGCAAACTTAATCTTTCTCTCTTTATATATGTCGTCTTTTTTTCGTGTCTGTAGAGTTTCTAGTTCTATAAGTTTATAGTCTGGCATATCAGGTTTGACGACTTCCTCTACATAAGGAACTTCCTCAGGCACATTGTCTAAGTAAATAAAACCTGTGAAGTTATGTTTCTCTGATAACTCTCTTGCCTTTTCTATATCTGTATTTAACTGATTGGTATGTGTATAAGACCAAAACACTCTACAACCTTTCTTAATAAGAACATCTGCGTTCATTAATACCAAACTATCTGGATTGCCTGTATTGATATTAAATGTTATGTTACCAGAGTCCTTATATAAGTCTCCTATTATGCCCCACCAAAAAGGATCATGTGTATCTCCCTTACTAATTAAGTCAATACCTATGCCCCATTGCCCCATAAGGTAATGTGATATGTCTACTATATCTTTATTATTAGTAGGGTCGCCTTCAAGTCCTTTAAATTTTATTCTTTTCATGTGGGCTTTTTCCATAAAGTCCTGAGAGAAAATTTTTCTTATATCATCATAGGATAGTTCGTTCTTATCATCTGATAATTCTATTTCTACTCTTTCAGGTAACCATGGATATAAATCTGTTGCTTTGTTATACATTGCTTCTATTTGTTCTTCATTAAAATCTTCATACCAATAAGGTAGCGCAACAATACTTTCTATTTTCTTTGTTAAGTCTGGATATGAAGCAGTATAATCTTGCAAGAAAGGTAATGTACCTTCTTCTATAAAAAATTTATTATGGAAAGCATCATATTCATATAAGAGTTCGTCTTCGTTTTCTTCCCAATCTTCTAGTATGCCTTCCACTTTAGCATTTCGGTATATAAAGTAACCTAGGTTACCGTCTTCCAATTGAATTTTCTTATTTGACTTATAAATGTCTATGTCCTCTATGTTGTTAATAATAACATTAGGAGTAAGGAACAATGTATTTCCACCTGGTTTGGTGTGTTGCATAATATCTATTTCAATCCAATCTATACCATGCTTAGGAACATGAAACTCTATGCCATCAATATAGCCGTCTTTTTTCTTTGTAGTTTCTAGCAATTCCATTTCAGCTTTATCTACAAATACATAAAAGTCAAAAGGATTCTCTATTAGCTTTTTGCATTGTGTATAAAAAGCGTTTATATGTAATTGACTGTAATTGTTATCTAGCTGATTTGCTATAATTGTTACCATGCCATAATCTCAATAATTTTTCATCTTCTAATTCATCTATTTTTATTTGTTTATTGTTAGACTTTAATACATCTACATTAAACAGACAGAGCTTACACTCTTTTCTATATTTATGTGCCTCTAAATCGTCAGGATATTCCATACCTCTATTGTAAGAGTAAACCCATTCGTAAGGTATGTTGTTCCAAAATTCTCTTTGTCTCCAATAGTGATAATTATCTGTGCCTTTAAAGAAGGTTTTAAATATCATATCTTCTTCTTGTATTGCATCCCAGAATATATGTTCACATTGTTCTTTATTCCAACACATTGCACTAGAGTTAAAGAATGTTCCTCGAACATCTATAAATTTCCTATCATGCTTGTGTTTAGGATTCTGCCACATAGAATGTATTATTCTAGGTTTAAGAGCTAACTCATCTAAATCGGTTATGTCATTTTGTATAATAACATCTAAATCAAAATAACACCATTTGCCGTCATAACCTAAAAAGTTATGTGAATTGAATACTATAAACTTAGATCTATCCCAACAATAATTTTCTTTACCAAACCAATACTTAGGATGTAAAGGATTAACATCAGGTATATCTACACAATCACAATCTAATCCTGCACTATCATCTGTATAGCAAGTGAAAGTAAAATCTTTATGGTAGTTATCCTGTACCATACGATACAGATTGTTTACATAATCAGGTGAGTATTTAGTGCCCCACTTGATGCAGACAAAGTTCATCATATTCTTTCTCAATCTCCGGGTGTCTATCTAAACCATTTAATAAGCATATTGGGTATTCAGGCCTATATTTTCTTCCTGAATAAAGATATGAATATACTTCATTATCTGGTAAGTGTTCAAATGTAAATCCTTCATGGTAAAGAAAAGTATCATCACCATATGGATATTGTATGTGATATTTATGAGCATTCATAGCGTACTTCTGCCATATATGTGTTGCATCTTTCCATAACATTACACTAGAATTATAATTACTTAATGGGAAGCCTGGTTGGTGTGGGAAATCATGTATGTTTATTTGTTTATCTCCCTTATCTTTCCACCAGGTATAACATATAACAGGATTATTAACACAATAATCAAACAAATGATCTATTGGTTTTTGTATTCTTATATCTAAATCTAAATATAATATAGTGCCCATGTCTTTTAATTGGAATAATTTTAATTTTTCCATGTTGCCTTCTGGCTCATGTTCCATATAAATAATCCCGATATCAGGATGTAAGTCTTTGGGATCATCGGTTACGCAGACATAATTATATTTGCCTTCGGTATGTTCATATATCGAATTTACATCATTTGCACTATATTTTGTGCCATATTTTAATGTCAAAAGAGTTTTCATTGTAATTACTTTTATTTATAAATAAGTAGAACAACTAATATTAAGAGAATTTTGAATGGCCACCGTATCAAATATAGTAATAGATCAAGGAACAACCTTTAGTTTAGACATTAATTTAACTAATGATGATGGTTCTGCAAAAGATCTTGCTAACTATACGGTAGCTTCTCAAATGAGAAAATCTTATGAAGCAACTACGAAAACAGATTTTACTACTGCTAAAGTAGATGCTACAGGTAAAGTAACAATATCTTTGACGGCCACACAAACATCGGCAATCAAAGCAGGGCGTTATGTATATGATGTTGAAATTACAGGCACATCGCCCGTAGAAACATTAAGAGTTTTAGAAGGACTCGTAACGGTAACTCCAGAAGTTACCAAATAGGAGGAAGAATGGGAGTAAATGTAAGCACTAGTAGCACACCAGCTAAGGTCACAGTATCTACTGGAACATCTCGTGTTGTAACCACAACTACCAGTCAATCCCAAGTAGCTACATCAACGACAGTCGACAATCTTTCAGGGATTGATACTTCTGGAGTACAGAATGGTTACACACTAATTTATGATTCCAGTACAGGTAATTGGGAAGCGCAAGCTCCAACAAATCAAGACATTACCTCTATTGACGGTGGAACATTTTAATATTATAAAGCTTTATATTATATAATAAATTAAAAACATTTTAACTAGGAGAAAATTAAATGGCAACAACTATTCAGATTAAGAGGAGTACAGGCGCTTCAGCCCCGGCTACCTCTGATTTAGTTGAAGGCGAATTAGCGTATGCTGAGGATCGATCCAACTCAGGAGCATCTGCAAAGTTATACATCTCATCTATTGACTCAGGCGGTAACGAAGTTATCCAGGAATTAGGTGGTAAGTATTACACAGATCTTATTGACAATGCTACAGATTCCAACACAGCTTCTACAATCGTTAAAAGAGACGGTTCAGGAAACTTTAGTGCTGGTGTTGTAACATTTGGCTCTTTGAGCGACGGTTCAATAACAGCTACTGCATTTGTTGATGAAGACAATATGGCTTCAAACAGTGCAACGCTTATTCCAACTCAACAATCAGTAAAAGCTTATGTTGACGCTACAGCTACAGCTAGTGATTTAGACGCAGCTGGTGATTCTGGAACAATAGATATAGATCTAGATTCAGAAACATTCACAGTAGCAGGTGGAACAGGTATAACAACCTCAGCTTCCGGCACTACAATTACAGCTACACTTGATGACACAGCAGTTACAGCAGCCTCATATGGTTCAAGCTCAGCGATTCCAGTATTGACAATCGATGCTCAAGGTCGTATTACAGCAGCAACAACAGCAACAACTAGTTCTACTTTAACAATTGGAGCTGATAGTGGTTCTGATGATACAGTTACAGTAGGAACAGACACACTGAACTTTGCAGGTACAGCAAACGAAGTTGAAACTACGGTTTCAAATAATACAATAACTATTGGTTTACCTAACAATGTAACAATTGGCGGAAACGCAACAATCTCAGGTAACCTAACAGTAAGTGGAACTACAACAACTGTAGATTCTACAACTTTAAGTGTTTCAGATCCATTGATCATATTAGCATCTGGTAATAATTCATCAGACGCAGTAGACATTGGTCTTTACGGTCTATATGACACTTCAGGTTCACAAGATTTATATGGTGGACTTTTCAGAGACGCTAACGACTCTGGTAAATGGAAACTATTTAAAGACTTACAAGAAGCACCAACCACAACGGTTAATGTTTCAGGCACAGGCTATGCAGTTGGTACATTAGTAGCAGCTATAGAATCAGCTAGTGCTACAATCACAGGCGGTACAATCACTGGTATTACTGACTTAGTAGTAGCAGACGGTGGTACTGGAGCAAGCTCATTTACAAGTAACGGAATTATATATGGTAACGGTACTGGTGCCCTACAGGCAACAGCAGCAGGTACTAATGGATACTTCTTATACAGTAATAGCGGAACTCCAGCATGGACAAATACTGTAGACGGCGGAACTTATTCCTAATATTAACAATTTATAGGCAACTGAAATGGAAAATGAAAAATTAGTAAATGAATATATAAACTCTTTGACACTCAAATTAAATGAGTTACAACAAGAGAACCTATTATTAAAATCTCGGATTAATCTACAAACAAAAGATTTAGAAGAAGAAAAAATGGCACTCTCATTAGAGTTACAACAAACAAAAGATAAACTTGCTAAACTTAGCGAGGCTCCAAAAGTTAAAGCGGAAAAGCCGGTAAAAGAAAAACCGGCAATTCCAGCTTTTACACCAGGATCTTTTGAAGAAGAAAAACCAAAAGCAAAAGCAAAACCTAAAGGACCTAAGCCTTTAATTAAGGCTCCAAAACCTAAAGGATATAATGCAGAAGTAGATGGGCCAAGAGAATTGATTCCTAATCCAGCGTATGAGAAAGAAGAGGCAATTAACTAACAAGGAACAAACCAATGACAGCAGTAATTAAAATTAAGCGTAATGAAACAAGTGGTAATGCACCAACAACAGCGGACATTGCACAAGGAGAAGTTGCAGTTAACACAGCCGATAAGGAAATGTATGTTAGAGATTCTTCAGATGCTATAGTTACATTTGCTAACTATGCAGAAAAAGATTTAGCATTAGAATTTCCTACAGGAGACTATGGTAGTGTTGCATCAGACCTTTCAACGGATGCTTTTGGACAGTTACTAGATGTTATTTACGACCTACAAACAAACATTAAGTATAGATTAGCTACTGAAGATTTAGGAGCTATGTCATAACACTTAGGAGACAATAGATGGCAGTTACAGTACAATTTAGGCGAGGGACAGCAGCACAGAACAATGCGTTCACAGGTGCAGCAGGTGAACTCTCGGTTAATACAACAAATAATTCTATTAGGGTCCATGATGGGAGTACAGCAGGCGGGCATGAAGTCATGAAGGCTGATGCCACAAACATATCAGGTAATATCGCAGGTACTAATATATCAGGCGGTGCTATCGACGGCGGAACATATTAATTAGGAGAAAATAATGCCAACACAAGTACAATTTAGAAGAGGCACAACAACTCAGAACAGTTCGTTCACAGGTGCTGTAGGTGAGATTTCCGTAGATACTACGCTAGATACTATAAGAGTCCATGATGGTTCAACAGCAGGCGGTATTAGACTTGCAAAATATTCCGAAATACAAGACGGAGATATAACAGGTGTAACAGCAGGCACAGGACTTTCAGGCGGAGGTACTAGCGGTGGTGTAACGGTAAATTTATCACACTTAGGCATCGAGAGTTTAAGTGACCCTAACGATGATCAAATTATGTTTTGGGATGATAGTGCAGGAACAGTAGCTTTTCTAGACATAACAACTGGATTAGATATTACAGGCACAAATTTGAGTTTTAGTCATTTAGGATTACAAAGTTTATCAGATCCAAACGCAGACAGAATTTATATGTGGGACGACAGCGCAAGCGCTTCGGCCTTCATGACAGTAGGTTCTGGACTGTCTGTATCTGGTACAACAATTTCTGTAGGAACTCTTAACCAAGACACAACAGGAAACGCAGCAACAGCAACAGCTTTAGAAACTGCAAGAACTATTCATGGTGTATCATTTGATGGTACAGCAAATATAGATCTATCAGAAGTCGTACAAGATACAGCAGGTGCAATGTTCACAGGTAATACTGAGACAGGAATAACTGCAACATATCAAGACGATGACGGAACAATAGACTTAGTAGTAGGAACATTAAACCAAGATACTACAGGTAATGCAGCAACAGCAACAGCACTTGAAACAGCTAGAACTATTAATGGTGTTAGTTTTGATGGTACAGCTAATGTAACCACACTAACAGCAGGAACTGGTGTATCAGTTTCAGGAACAGCAGTTTCAATTGGACAAGCAGTAGCAACAACAAGTGATGTTACATTTGCTGATTTAGCTGCAACAGGTAATGTTACTATTACAGGTAACCTAGATGTAAACGGAACAACTACAACCTTAGATTCAACCAACTCTACAATAACAGATAGATTGATTGAGCTAGGAAACGGAACAACAGGAACACCAGCAAACGATATGGGTCTGGTCTTTGAAAGAGGATCTTCAGACAATGCGTTTATTGGTTGGGACGAAAGTGCAGATAAATTCCTAGTAGGTACTGGTTCATTTACAGGTGCAAGTACAGGTGATTTAACAGTTACCACAGGAACACTTGTAGCAAACTTAGAAGGTAATGTTACAGGTAACTTAACAGGAACAGCAGACTTAGCAACAAGTGTAACAGCAAGTGCTAATAATACTACAGACGAAACAGCATATATTACATTCGTTGATGGTGCTACAGGAACACAAGGTATTGAAACAGATACAGGGTTTACATATAATCCAGCTTCTGGAGCATTAAGTGTAGAGAACGCAGACGCTGGTTCATCAGCAGGTCCAGTATTTACATTTTACAGAAACAGCGCTTCACCAGCAGACGCAGATTACTTAGGACAAATTAAGTTTAGTGGCGAAGATGATGGTGGCGCAACAACTGTTTACTCTAAAATTACAGGTAAAGCAGGTGATGTAACAGACGGAACAGAAGATGGTATCATAGAGTTTGCAGCACAAAAAGCAGGCACATCAACTATACTAGCTAGACTTTCATCAACAAAATTAGCGCTATTAAACAGCACTTATTTAGAAGGTAACTTAACTGGTAATGTAACAGGTAATGCAGATACAGCTACAGCATTTGCAACAGGAAGAACTGTTGGAATGACAGGAGATGTTGTATGGACATCATCATCGTTTGATGGTTCTGCCAATGTTACAGGTACAGCTACTATACAAGCAGATGCTGTAGAACAATCAATGATAGCAGATGACGCAGTAGGTTCGGATCAACTGGCAGATAATGCAGTTGCATTAGGAACACATACTACAGGTAATTATATGGCACAGGTTTCAGGTGGAGACGGTATTACAATTTCCCATACACAGGGAGAAGGTTCTACAGCTACTATTACTGGAACGGCTATATATAATGCGAGTGGAACAAAACTTAATTAAAGGGTAGAACATGGCTTTAGCAAGTAGACAAGACTTACAGGATTACAGTTTAAGAAGGCTGGGTCATCCTGTAATAGAAATTAATGTAGAAGACGGACAGGTATCAGATAGAATAGACGATGCTTTACAGTTCTTTCAAGAGTATCATTTTGATGGTGTTGAAAGAGTGTTTGTTTCTCATCAAATAGTCGGGTCTAAGGTAAAACTAACTACCAATGTCGCAGGTAATTTTACAAAAGGTGAAACAATTACAGGCGGAACATCAGGAGCTACTGCAAAGGTAGACTCAACAGATGGACAATATATCACAACAGAAGAATCAACAGGGACATGGCAAGCATCAGAAACTATAACAGGTGGCACCTCAGGTTCAACAGCTACAACAGCCCCTTCAGATTTTTATACCAAAGGGGACATAGAGAACGGCTATGTTCCCATTGGTTCTGGTATATTGGGCGTAACAAGGATGTTTAACTTTGGTGGCGCAGCAACAAACAATACAAGAGATGGCCAGCTGTTTGATTTAATGTATCAATTTAGAATGAATGATTTATATAATTTAATGGGAGCAGACATGGTCTATTATACAATAGTCCAGAGTCACTTAACAACATTAGAAAAACTTCTCACTAGTGAGAGGCAGATTCGTTTCAATCGTAAAACAGATAGACTATATGTAGATACAGATTGGGATAAAACATTCAATGTAGGAGATTACATAGTAGCAGAAGCTTATGCTATCATAGATCCGGCAACATATACAGAAGTTTATGATGATATGTTTCTTAAGAAATATACAACAGCACTAATCAAAAGGCAATGGGGTGAAAACCTTAAAAAATTCGCAGGAATACAAATGCCAGGTGGGGTTACATTAAACGGAGACCAAATCTATCAAGAAGCAGTACAAGAAATAGCTGCTATTGAAGAAGAGATGTCATTGAAATATGAATTGCCACCGTCATTTATGATAGGATAATATATGACTACTAATCACTTCTTCCAAGGCGGTAACAGTATAGGAGCTACAGGCGAACAGCGCTTAGTAGAAGATCTTGTACTTGAGTCTTTGAAAATATATGGGCATGACATATACTATATGCCTAGAACATTAGTAAACAAAGATACAATCTTTGATGAAGATGAATTGTCAAGATTTACACAAGCATATCCATTAGAAATGTATTTGGATAATGTTAATGGATATGAAGGACAAGGAGATATATTTACTAGGTTTGGATTAGAAGTTAGAGATCAAGCAACTTTTGTAATGGCAAAAAGAAGGTGGGAAGATTTAGTATTAACAAGTGGTGGAACATTCACACAACAAGCCAGGCCTTCTGAAGGAGATTTATTATATTTCCCTAAAACTAAAAGTATTTTTGAAATCAAATATGTCGATTTCCAAAATCCTTTTTATCAACTAAACCAAATTTATGTATTTAGATTAACATGTGAACTATTCGAATACAGTTCAGAAGATTTAGATACAGGTATAGCAGCAATAGACAACATAGAAACAAAATACTCTCAAGATATGTTAGAGTTCCAATTACTACAAGAGAGTGGAAAACTATTATTAAACGAAACAAGTGGTTGTTTAATTAACGAAGCATATAATACAGCACTTTCTGAACCAATAGACAATACAGACTTTGATAACTTAGTAACATTAGAAGGCATATTAGACTTCAGTGAAAAGAATCCATTTGGTGAGATAGGAGCGTAGTATGTTTAAAGGAACAACATTTTATCACAACCATATAAGAAAGGCTATTATAGCTTTTGGAACAATATTCAATGATATAAACATTGAAAGAAAAAATAGTGCTGGAGCTATAGCACAAGCAATTAGAGTACCTTTAGCATATTCTACTAAGCAAAAATTTATGACAAGGATTGCTAGGGTAACAGATACAAGTACAAGAGGTGAAGTAGCAATTACTTTACCTAGAATGGGTTTTGAAATACAAGGAATACAATACGATCCTGCTAGAAAAACCCAAGTAATTAATAAAAATAAGGTAGTAGGCACAGGAGATGATGCTAATACAGTAAGAGTAGCATTTAATTCTACGCCATACAACATGCAACTGGCCTTATATATATTTGCGAAGAACCAAGATGATGGTTTACAATGTTTGGAACAAATTATACCTTACTTTAATCCAGACTTTAATGTTACAATAAACGATTTACCTGAACTTGGTATAAAAAGAGATATTAAAATTACATTAGATAATGTTGGTTATGAAGATGAATATGAAGGCGAATTTGCTAATAGATTAAGTGTAGTATGGACTTTAAATTTTACAATGAGACTTAATTTTTATAGCAATGTAAGCAATCACGATGTTATTAAGAAAGCAATTGCTACGGTCTACAACGATCCTCAAATGAGTCTTAATACAACAACTAATTCTAGCAAAGGTAAAATAACAGCTAGTGTTAATCCGTTGAATGCTACACCGTCTGATACATATACATTCTTGGAGGAATTTGATGAAGAATTCGAAAACTAAAAATACTTTTGAAGACTTAGATAAAGCATTTAATACAAAAGAAGTAACTAAAGCTTTAGAAACAAATCTTAAAAAAGTACAAGACGAGAGACAACTCCCAGCAGTAGACATGTCCGAAGATGAAAAGGAAGCTCTACATGTTAAACAACAAGAAGAAGATTTACAGTATGCTAGGTCTATATTAAAACAGGCAGAGGCATATAATGCTGAGGCAATAGAAGGCATATTACACATTGCCAGGAATTCAGATCAACCCCGTGCTTATGAAGTAGCAGGCGGACTAATTAAAAACTTACAAGACACAGCTAAAGATATGCTAGAAGTACAAGAAAAGCATAAGCGTATTACAGATGACGGCTCTAAAGGTAAGAATATTAAAACACAAAACAATATGTTCGTAGGTAGTACAAAAGATTTACTACAAGCATTGAAAGGCGAACAAGTCAAAACAATAGAAGGTACAGTAGAAGAAAAAGATGGCGAATGAGCAATCATCATATCATGGTAATCCTAATCTTAAACCATTAGCATATCAGCACGATTTTACACAACAGGAAATAGCAGAGTATGTTAAATGCCAGAACGATCCTAAGTACTTTATAGAAAATTATGTAAAGATTGTTACACTAGATAAAGGATTACAACCATTTAAACTATTTGATTGTCAAAAAGGCAAAGTAGATCTTATAATGGAAAACAGAAAAGTAATTCTAATGGAAGGACGACAGCAAGGTAAAACAGTAACAGCAGCTGCGTGTATATTACACTACACAATATTCCAAGAAGATAAAACAGTAGCTATCATGGCTAACAAAGCCTCAGCAGCTAGAGAAGTATTAAACAGATACCAAATAATGTATGAGAACTTACCTTTGTGGATGCAACAAGGTGTTAGAGTATGGAATAAAGGTGATGTAGAGTTAGAGAATAATAGTAAAGTACTCTCAGCAGCTACAACAGCATCCGCCATTCGTGGTAAATCAGTTAACTGGTTGTACATTGATGAGGCAGCAATCATACCTAACAACATAGCAGACGAGTTCTTTACTTCTGTTTATCCTACTATTTCTGCTGGTGAGACAACTAAAATTCTACTTACATCTACACCACTAGGTTATAATCACTTCTGGAAATTCTGGAATGAGGCAGAGAAAAAACAAAATGGTTTTGAACACATGTTCATACCTTACTATGAGATACCAGGTAGAGATGAGAAGTGGTTAGAAGAACAAAAAGGACTCTTAGGAGAGGTTAAATTTAATCAAGAGGTTTTATGTGAGTTTTTAGGTTCTACAAATACTTTAATTAATTCTGCCACAATTGGTAGACTAAGTACTAAAGAACCAGAGTTTCAAAATGCTGGATTAGATATATATGAAGAGCCTATAGAAGGACATTATTACGCAATGGCATGTGATACTGCAAGGGGCATAGGTGGAGATTACTCTGCCTTTGTAGTAGTTGATATTACAGAAATGCCATATAGAGTAGTAGCAAAGTATAGAAAAAATGATATAGCACCTATGTTATTTCCTGATGTTATAGGAAAAGTAGGTAGGGACTATAATAATGCTTTTATATTAGTAGAAGTTAATGATATAGGGCAACAAGTAGTAGAAATACTACATCAAGAAGTAGAGTATGACAATATTCTTAGTACAGTTACAGAACAGAATAGGCAATATGTAAGTCCAGGGTTCGGTAAAGCAACTAAGTTAGGAGTAAATACTTCTAAACAAGTAAAAAGACAAGGATGTTTTACATTTAAGTCTTTACTAGAAGAACAAAAACTATTGGTATTTGATGAACATATCATACATGAAATATCAACATTTATTGAGAAGGGTAACACTTATCAAGCAGATGAAGGTTACCACGATGATTTAGTTATGTGCATGGTTTTATTCGGTTGGTTATCAAGTCAAAATTTCTTTAAAGATATGACAGATGTTAATACTAGAGAAGGATTATATGGCCAACAAATGGGAGAGATTGAATCTAATCTTACACCATTCATTAGATTTGATGGAAGTGAACCTGAGGCAGAAGTAATAGATGGGGATTTATGGTTGACAGAGGATAATTATCATAAAAACCTACAAGATAAATTGAGAGATATGGTGAAACCCTAATGTACACACGCACCTAAAAGTCTGTACACTTAGAGTTAGTTTTAAAAAATAAAATAATTATAAATAGTTGGATGATAATAATAAAACTTGTGTCATTCATAAGATAATATAACCGAGGAGAAAAACATGGCATTTCAGCTATCACCAGGCGTTGTCGTAACTGAAACAGACCTTACTAGTGTTGTCCCTGCAGTAGCATCTACTACAGCTGCTTTTGTAGGAAACTTCCAATGGGGTCCGGCAGGCGAGATCGTAACAATAAGTTCAGAGAATAATCTTGTTGAAAGATTTTTCGAGCCAGACAATGATACAGCTGTAGATTTTTTCACAGCAGCATCATTCTTGGCATATGGAAACAATCTGAAATTAGTCAGAGCCGTAGATGACGATACAGCAAGAAACGCTGTAGCATCAGGAACAGCAGTCTTAATTAAGAACGAAGAAGACTATGTTCAAAATCATAGAGACGGATCTGGCTCTAATGGAATGTGGGCAGCTAGACACCCAGGAGCTTTAGGAAACTCTCTTAAAGTATCTTTTGCGGATTCCAGTAATTTTGACAGTAATTCAGTAGCATCTGCTACAATAACAGCAGGCGGATCTGGTTATTCATCAGCACCAACTGTAACATTTAGTGGAGCTCCAGGAGTAGGTATTACTGCTACTGGTACAGCTACAATAAGTGGCGGAGCAGTAACAGGAATTACTATTACAAATCCAGGAAACGCATATACTAGTGCACCTACAATAACTTTTAGTGGCGGAGGCGGATCTGGAGCAGCAGCGACAGCAGTCTTAGCTACTGATTGGGCATATAAAGGTAAATTTGATACAGCACCTTTAACATCTACTAGAGTTTTAACTTTAGGTGGATCTAACGACGAGATGCACATTGTAGTCGTAGATGAAGATGGTTTGTTCACAGGAACAATAGGTACAGTTCTAGAAACATTTGCAGGAGTTTCAAAAGCTTCTGATGCTAAAGGACTAGAAGGTGGATCAATTTATTACAGAGATGTAATTGAAAACCAATCAAAATACATTTACTTCACAGACCACCCAGCAAGTGAAACAACTTGGGGTACAAGTGGAGCACAAAAAACATTTACATCTGGATTTACATCTGCAGAAGCAACTGTAAGTTTAACAGGCGGTGTTTCTGATAGTCCTGATAGTGGAGATATCCAAGCCGGATACGCATTATTTAACGATTCAGAAGCTACTGATATTTCACTTGTATTAACAGGTGGACACGGAACAACAGACGGCAAGTGGGTAACAGATAATATTGCTAAAACAAGAAAAGATTGTTTAGCATTCTTAAGTCCACAGATGGGCGATGTTGTTAATAATGCAGGCTCAGAAGTAACAGCAATGAAAGCTACTAAAGCTTTATTAACACCTACTTCTTATGCCGTAATGGACGGCAACTGGAAATATATGTACGATAGGTACAATGATGTTTACAGATGGGTTCCATTAAATGGAGACGTAGCAGGACTATGTGTTGAAACAGACAACACTACAGATCCTTGGTACTCACCAGCAGGCTTTAATAGAGGCCAAGTTAAAAACGCAGTTAAATTAGCATTTAACCCAACCAAAGCAAACAGAGACGACATGTACGCAGCAGGAATTAACCCTGTTGTTAATAGTACAGGTAACGGTATTGTATTGTTTGGAGATAAAACAATGGTAGCAGCACCAACAGCATTTAATAGAATTAATGTTAGAAGGTTGTTCATTGTTATCGAAAAGGCAATTGCTATAGCAGCTAAATATCAACTATTTGAATTTAACGATTCATTTACAAGAGCTCAATTTACATCACTACTTACACCATTCTTAAGAGATGTCCAAGGCCGTAGAGGAATTTACGACTTTAAAGTAATTTGTAACACATCAAATAATACCTCACAGGTAATTGATGCTAACGAATTTGTAGCGGACATATTCATTAAGCCAGCAAAATCAATTAACTTTATACAGTTAAACTTTATTGCTACAAGAACTGGTGTGTCTTTTGATGAGATTGGTGGATAACATTTATAAATAAGTTTATTAGGAGAACTAACAATGGATATACAACTATTTAAATCAAGACTTGGGGCTGGCGGAGCTAGACCTAATCAGTTCTTGGTAGAGCTGGCATTTCCCGCTTTTGTAAGCGCGCCAGACTTGACTGCTAGTGTACTTGTAACAGGAGCTGCTATGCCAGCTTCAACTGTTAATCCAGCTATAATTCAATACAGAGGTAGGGAAGTTAAATTGGCAGGCGAAAGGATTTTTGATCCTTGGACAATAACTATTGCCAATGATACAGCTCAATCATTGAGACAGCCTTTTGAAGAGTGGTTAAATGGTATGAACAACAGAGAAGATAATTCTACGGTTGTTCCACTACCTAGAGATTACCAGTCAGACATAACAGTCACACACTTAGATAGAAACGACATCGCATTACCTGGTGGAATTATAACTTTAAGGGACGCTTTCCCAATTAACATGTCAGAAGTTGCATTACAATATGCACAGAACGACATAATTGAAGAGTTCACAGTTACATTCCAATACCAAACATATGATGTTGTTAACTAAGAACCCGTAATGGGACGGAATAAAATATAATGGATATTTTTGGATTTGAGATAAAACGGAAGAAGACGCCCGAAGGTGAAAAATCCTTCGTGGCGCCATCCGAAGACGGTGCAATAGAGTCAATTCGAGCGGGTGGGTACTACGGTACCTACATGGACTTAGAAGGAGTCGCACAAACAGACGCAGAGTTGGTTAAAAGGTATCGTGACATTGCCATGATGGCAGATGTTGATACAGCGGTAGAGGATATTATAAATGAGTCTATTGCACAATTGGAGAATGAATCTCCCGTTGAACTTAACTTGGACGATGTCCAACTATCGTCCTCAGTTAGGAAATCAATCCAAAGAGAGTTTGAGGAAGTTAAAAATTTATTAGATTTTAAAGCTCAAGCTCAAGATTATTTTAGAAGATGGTATATTGATGGCAAGATATTTTTTCATAAAGTCATCGATATGGAAAATCCTAAACAAGGGATCAAAGATATAAGATATATTGATCCTAGGAAAATTAGGAAGGTGCGTGAAATTAAGAAGGAAAAGAATCCTTCTGGCGTACAGTTTGTTAAAGAAGTAGAGGAGTTCTTTATCTTCAACGACAAAGGAGTTACCTCAAAACCAGGACAATATATAGCTCCTGAAAACCAACAAGGTTTAAAAATAACAAAAGACGCTATAGCATATGCACCAAGTGGTTTGGTAGATAACGATAAGAATATTTCATTGTCGTATTTACATAAGGCTATTAGGCCAGCAAACCAACTTCGTATGATGGAGAACGCAGTAGTAATTTATAGAATTACAAGAGCTCCAGAACGAAGAATCTTTTATGTAGATGTTGGAAACCTTCCTAAGATGAAGGCAGAACAATACATGAAGGACATCATGGATAGATATCGTAATAAATTAGTTTACGATGCTAACACTGGTGAGATAAGAGATGATAAGAAGTTCATGTCTATGTTGGAAGACTTCTGGTTACCTAGAAGGGAAGGCGGAACAGGTACAAGTATTGATACATTGCCAGCAGGTGCAAACCTAGGACAGATAGAAGATGTAGAATACTTTCAAAGGAAATTATATCAATCCTTGAACATACCTGTATCGAGATTAGAACAACAGGCTGGACTAAACTTTGGTAGAGCTGCTGAGATAAATCGAGACGAGATGAAGTTTACAAAATTCATCATCAAGTTAAGAAGAAAATTCTCAGTTATGTTAGCGGACTTATTACATACGCAGCTTTTACTAAAAGGTGTTATAACAGAAGAAGATTGGCAAGATATTAAAGATGATTTAGACTTTGAATTTGCTACAGATGCTTACTACACAGAATCTAAAGAACAAGAGATTTTACGAAGTAGGGTAGAAGTATTAAATGGTCTTGCTGCTTACATAGGAACATTTTTTAGTAAGCGCTACATTCAGAAGAATGTTTTAATGCTAACAGATGAGGAAATTGATACAATCGAAACAGAAATTATGGCAGAGCCACAATATAGTAGACAGTATCAGTGGAGTCCTTTACAGCAGGTGGATGCTCAGCAACCAGAGCCTGCACAGGATATAAATAATGATGTACCAGGAGAGGGTAACCCTGTACCTGGACCAGATAATGGAGCATAATATGGCAGAAGATAGAACACAAGAAGTTCGAGATATGTTGGACAATATAATTGCAGGTAATAATGCAGATGCCCAACAACAATTTAATGATCAACTAGCATCACGAACAGGTGAAGCTTTAGATACATTAAAACAGGAGAAAGCAGCAGATGTTTTTAAGCAGAGTGTTGATCCTGACATGGAACCACAAGGTGTATCACTAGATGACGCATTAGTGGATGTAGATCAAACAACAGGGAGACCTGTAGAAGGAGAAACAAATGGCGAAGACATTTAAAGATTTTAGAGCAGGAGTTATTACCGAATCTCCTGTTGATGGTGTAGCTAAAGGCTCACTAGACGGCGACAAGCACTTGTGCGCTAGTAAAATAATGCACAAAGAATGGAATGAAGGTAAACCTCTAATAGGTGAACATGCAGAACCAGTAGATGGTAAAGTGGCTTGGTATAAAGTAATGTTTGAACACGGTATAGAAACAGTTGAAGTGGATGATCCTAATGTAGAGATCCTAGAAGAAGGACCTCATATGAACCATAAGAAAAAATCATATTAATTTAACTAAAAGGAAATCAAATGGCAGTCACAGTAAACAATTTAAAACTAACCCAAGTCCAGGGTGTGGTATCTGTTAGGGGGACTGCAGCAACCGGAACAATTGCTTTAGCAACAACGCTTAAGAAATCTACTGAGACGCAAAGCTCCCCGACAGCTAACATTAAAGGGCTACATTGGACTTTGTCTAGCGGTGCTAGCGCAAAGGTTCAACGAAACTCCGTTGTACTATATGAATTACACGAAAGTGGTTCATTAGATTTTTACGGGTTTGCAGATAATTCAGAAAACACATCAAATATAGAAGTAGTTATAGCTGGCGGAGCTGGTGGAACTGTTATTGTTGATTGTGCTAAAGTTTCTGGTTATGGTTCACAACAACATCAAGACGCACCACTAGACACAGATGATACAGGTAATGTCTATGACGGTGGAAGTCTAGGTTAACGGAGAAGTAAATGAGACTTATTAAAGAGTTTAACGAAAGTATTTCATACTTAACAGAAGAGAGTAAAGACCCTAAGAAACCTAATGTGTTTATAGAAGGTGTGTTTTTACAATCAGATTTAAAGAACAAAAATGGCAGAGTTTATCCTAAAGAGATAATGCAGAGAGAAGTTAACAGATATGTAAATGAATCTGTTAAAACAAAAAGAGCTTACGGAGAGCTAGGACACCCAGAAGGTCCTACTGTAAACTTAGATAGAGTATCTCACATGATTACATCTCTTAAGGAAGACGGTACCAACTGGATTGGTAAAGCCAAAATTATGGATACGCCAATGGGGCGTATTGTAAAAGAACTTATTAGCGAAGGCGCTCAACTTGGAGTAAGCTCCAGAGGATTGGGCTCTTTAAAAGAGAGGAATGGCATTAATGAAGTACAAGATGACTTCATGCTTGCTACAGCAGCAGATATTGTTGCAGATCCTAGCGCTCCAGACGCTTTTGTATCCGGCATAATGGAAGGAAGGGAATGGGTTTTTGTTAATGGTAAATGGACAGAACAAGATATAGAAGAAAGCCAAGCAGTAATTAATAGTACTTCAAAGAAAGATCTAGAAGAAGCTAAAATTGCTGTTTTTAGTAATTTTTTAGATAAACTGTCTAAAATATAATAGAAATCTGTATAAATATAAATAGTTTATTAGATTATATTAAAATTTAAATAATCCTAAGAGGAGAGTAACATGGGAGTAGAATCCAAAATCAGAGAACTTCTAGAAGGCAAGTTACAAGACGACGCCGTAGAAGTACTAGACGAACTGAAGGCACATCGTCCTTTAGATAAGGCTAGTAATGGAGATGCTAACCCTCCCCTACAAGGTAACTCAAATCCAAACCCAGAACAGCAAGACCTTAGTGGTACTAGCAACCCTGAAGGCGGATTGACAAGCCCAGTAGGAAAGGAAGCGTCAGCTAAAGCTGGTAGTGCCCCTAGACCTTCTAACTCAGGCGCTGGTAAAGCACCTAACTACAACGACCAAGAGGCAACTCAAAGCGTTGTAGCACAATCTAGTTCAAAAGGTAATGTTCATCAAGAAGAAGTCGAAGAAACAGAAGACGAAGTTCTTGAAGAAACACCTGAAGTAGCAGAAGATGAAGAAGTAGTAACTGAAGAAGAAACTACTGAAACAGAAGAACCTACTGAAGAAGAGGTTGTTGCTGAGGAAGAAGAAGTCGAAGGCGAAGAAGTTGAATATGTTGATGGCGAAGAAGAAGTTATTGCAGAATCTGAAGAAGAGGAAGTAGTAGCATCTGAAGAAGAGTCAACAGAAGAAACTTTATTCGAAGAAGACATTGCTAACTTGTTCGCGGACGAGGAGCATCTTTCAGAAGAATTTAAGACACAAGCAGCATCATTATTTGAAGCTAGTGTCGTAGCAAGAGTCAATCAACAAGTAACAGAAATAGAAAACGAACTTGTTGAATCAGCTAATACAGCTTTTGACGAAGCTAAAGAAAAACTTGTAGAAAACATCGACAAGTATCTGTCTTATGTGACAGAGCAGTGGATGTCAGAAAACGAGCTGGCTATTGAGAACGGTTTACGCAACGAAATTACTGAAAGCTTTGTAAAAGGCTTGAAGCAAGTCTTCACAGAACATTATATTGATGTTCCTGAAGAAAAATTCGATGTGTTAGCTTCTCAACAGCAAGAAATTGACGAACTAAAATCTAAGTTAGACGAAGAGATTGGTAAGTCAGTTGCAATCAGCGAAGATAGAGAACAACTACAAAAGGAAAAAGTTTTCCGTTCCGTGGTTGACGATCTAGCTGAAACTGAAGTTGAAAAGTTTGCTAGTTTAATCGAAGGTATTTCATACGACGATGAAGACAAGTACACTTCAAAACTTAATGTTATCAAGGAAAATTATTTTCCTAAAGCGAAAGCTGATGATAGTGATAAGCTAGAAGATAGCGTTGATCAGGGAACTTTAACAGACAACACCGTGATGAGTAGATATGTACAAGGTATCTCTCAAGCAGCGAAGTTTGATAAGGTTAAAAATTAATTTTTTTATAAATAATTAGGTTATAAAACATAACAAAGTAAAAACAAGGAGAAACTGATGTATCTTTCAGAAGAACTACAGAAAAAGTGGCAACCAGTCCTTGAGCATCCTGAACTCTCAGAGATTCAAGATCCTTATAAAAGAGCTGTTACCACAGTAGTACTCGAAAACCAAGAGAAGGCCCTCCGTGAGGAAAAGGAAGCTCTTTTCGAGGCTACACATGCTAACCAAACAGGCGCTGGCGTTGACAACTATGATCCTATATTGATCTCGTTGGTTAGACGTGCTTTGCCTAACCTTATGGCTTACGATGTTTGTGGAGTACAACCAATGTCTGGACCAACAGGTCTAATCTTCGCAATGAAGTCACACTATACTAGTCAAACTGGTACAGAGGCTTTATTTAACGAAGCAGACACTGACTTTTCAGGTGCAGGAACACATGCTGGCGGAAACCCAGTAGACGGTTCTTACACAACTGGAACAGGCGTATCTACAAGCACTGCAGAAGGTTTTGGGGACTCAACTACACTTAATGAAATGGCGTTTTCAATCGAGAAGACAACTGTTACGGCTAAGTCCAGAGCGTTAAAAGCTCAGTACACCGTAGAACTTGCTCAAGATTTAAAAGCTGTTCATGGTTTAGATGCAGAATCCGAACTTTCTAATATTCTTTCACAAGAAATACTTGCTGAAATTAATAGGGAAGTCATTAGAACTATTTACAAAGTAGCTAAAACAGGCTCAGCCTCTACAGCTACAGCTGGAACATTTGATTTAGATGTTGACAGTAATGGTAGATGGTCCGTAGAAAGATTTAAAGGTCTTTTATTTAATATCGAGCGTGATGCTAATGTAATCGCACAAGACACAAGGCGTGGTAAAGGTAACTTCATCATCTGTTCATCAGATGTTGCTAGTGCTCTTGCAATGGCTGGTATCTTAGATTACGCACCGGCTTTATCAACTAACTTAAATGTTGATGACACAGGTAATACTTTTGCTGGTGTACTAAACGGTAGATATAAAGTATATATTGACCCATATTCTGCTAACACAGGAGCTGCTAGCCAGTTCTATGTAGCAGGTTATAAAGGCACAAGCCCTTATGACGCAGGTCTTTTCTACTGCCCATATGTCCCACTTCAAATGGTAAGGGCTATAGACCCAAGCACATTCCAACCTAAAATTGGTTTCAAAACTAGGTATGGCATGATCGCTAACCCATTTGTAATGCAGGCAGACGGAACTACAGATGCAGACACATTTACTGCAGACCGTAACCAGTACTACAGATCAGTTAAAGTTACAAACTTAATGTAATTTAGGTCTTTCGGAATACCGAATTAAAGCGGGCTACCAATAGGCAGCCCGTTTTTTTATCTGAACGATTATTTTTGATTAACGAAGCTGTTAAGCTCTTGTGCTACTGAAATAACATCTTGTGCTGTAATTTGCGTAGTAACTAAACTTCTTTTATCGTCTGGATGGTTGTCATTGTGAAGATAGACGGCTTCGTTTTTTCTACGAATGTTTTCTTCTAAGATTCCTAGTGCTTGACCAAGCAAGTCGGCTCGTATTTCAAAGCCTGATTTTTGTTCACTCATTTTATTCTCCTGTGTGTATGTGTGTAGTCCTTAATGGACAATATTATTTATACACTCTGGTAATACACCATTTGATTTTTGGTTTACAAGGCTATACTATAAATACTGTTATGCGTTATCACATCATATATAAAAAAGGAGAACAACAACCTTTCTATGGTACACGATGGACTAAGTGTCCTACTTATATTAACGATTCAGATAAACTGTTAGAAATTACAACTATCTCAGATAACGATCCAGATTATAAAAATATTATAACATGGCAACTCAATGATTTACCACTAACAAGAAAGTTTATAGATTTTTATAAAACAATAGGCAACCATTCTAAAAGATTTGTCCCTTGGGGAGGAGAAGAAAATCCTGGCGATATAAGACCTCCTGGTTTTAAGCATGGCTTTAATAGAGAAGTGTGGTATTCATATAGATATAGATTAGAACTTTTTAAAAGTAATTTCATACATGACTATTTAGAAAGTCGTGTAAAAATGAATGAACTTATAGATTATTTAAATATAGATCCTAAATTAAAACTTAATACGGCATCTATTTTTGAAGATGTAAATAAATTAAATAGACTTCATGAAATATTTGAAGAAGAAGTAATATTAGCTTGGGGTAAATTTCACAGAAAAGAATTAACAAAAGAACAACATGCACCTATCAATGAAGCATGGGAAGCGGTAAATTATATTGTTCATATGAATGAAAAGACACAAGCATTAATACCTGGTTATACCGATGAACATTATAATAATATATTAAGTAAAGATTTTAGTTATGCAACAGCTATGGCAATGCAATATATACCTCCAGGAGGATTACAAAAAGATTTTCAACATTTTAGTTTGGAGGATGAAGATTATAAACACTTTACTGTAGAAAGAAATGGACAGGATTTACTATTAGATTATGGAACAGTAGGTAAAGATTTATTAGCTTGTTATACAACCAATGATGTGGAACTAGCGTCTGAAGAAAGAAAGTTATCACAACAAATTACATATAATCCCTGGGTGATGTATGAATGGAAACAAACATCAATTAATTTAGATGATTATTATAAATGGTTAAAGGATAATAATATAGATCATTATACTAGTCCTAAGTTTACACCAGGTAGGCATCCATTATCTTCAGAATGTATTAGTCATCCTCATATAAAAGATCCTAAAACATTTTATACTGAAGTAGTAAAAAGAACACCAATAATAGATGGATGGTGTATAACAGATGATAATAATCAAAAGGTCTTATAAATAAGAGTAAGACCAGGAGTAAATATGGCATATTCAGAAAAGGTAGTAGATAGATTTAATGATGTTTTAAACAATCCAAAAGCACATGGTGTTGGTAGATTTGATCCTAAAGATCCAAATGTAGCAACCGGAATGACGGGAGCACCAGCATGTGGAGATGTTATGAAATTAGATTTAAAAGTAAATCCTGATACTGATGTTATAGAAGATGTTAAATTTAAAACTTACGGTTGTGGTTCAGCGATTGCTAGCTCAACAATGTTTGTAGAAATGTTAAAAGGAATAACAATGACAGAAGCTTTAGAAATTAAAGATAAAGACATAGCAGCAGCATTAGAATTACCGCCTATTAAATTACATTGTTCTGTATTAGCAGAAGATAGTATTAAAAGAGCATTAAAAGATTGGGACGAAAAGAAAGCTCACAGGCAACACAACGGAGCACCAATTGCAGACGCAACAATATAATCCTAATTTAATACCAACTAATAGTGGACCAACAATAGATTTTACAGACACAGCATTATTAGAAGTTATTAAAAAGGTAGAAACAAAAGGAGCAAAAGGAGTAAGGTTTGCTTTAACAGGCGGAGGATGTGCAGGTTTTTCATATGAGTTTAACTATGCAGATGAAGGACAGCCAAACGATATCCCAATTGACTTTGGAAAATTTACATTATGGTTATGCCCAATGTCTGAGATGTATTTAGATGGTACAATTATATCTTGGAAAGTCGAAGGACTAAATGAAGGGTTTGAGTTTATTAATCCACAAGAACAATCCGCTTGTGGCTGTGGAGTATCAGTAGGATTTTAGTAGGAGTATATTATGGCAAAATCATGGAGTGGTAAAATCACTCATAGTGGTGTTAAGAAATCAACATCACAAGGTGTCGGAGGAAGAGGAAGAAAAGTTAAAATTTCTACTTCCACGATGAATAAAAATAGAAAAAGAAGTTATAAAAAGTACAGAGGACAAGGTAGATGACGACAACTAATATTACGAATGTTTCAGA
>Ga0209404_10000706_pt1 | contig 25547 bp, 32 predicted proteins | sample TroAtlMetagenome_2_FD_187447 | JGI IMG/M metagenome (GOLD analysis project Ga0209404, IMG submission 187447) | Marine eukaryotic phytoplankton communities from Atlantic Ocean - Tropical Atlantic ANT8 Metagenome (SPAdes) (version 2) | ecosystem: Environmental > Aquatic > Marine > Oceanic...
TCTCTACATCATATACTATAAAGTTTTCACGAAACACCTTACCTGGATCTAAAGCATCTACAGCCTCACTAATTAGTTGTTCCCCTACGTTTTCAATTCTAATTACGTTTTCCGCATTATCTGACAACACTAAGTTTTGTACGTCATTCTGAAACGTATAAGCATTAGTAGCTGGCGTATCTACACCGTAGCTTCTTCCACTTTCAGAAAGTCTGTAAGTGTTTTTAATGCGCTTTCCTTTAACTATAGTGTATGTCTCAACTACTCTTTTTTCAAGAGGTTCAACATAAAATGTAGGTAAAGCATCTAGGTTTTTAGAAAGTCTTGTTTGAAGGTGTAAACTGTTATCTCCAAAATTTGGAGAGATATACATGTTTGTTTCTCTTAGATTAGCATTTTCTAAACTAGTATTTGAATTTTTAAAACCTGGTCCTGGCATTTAATTTATTTTAAAACATTAAATAATAAAACTGCTCCTAAGCCTAAGCCTAGCACAACACCTACAGACGTTCTTTTAGGGTTGTTGTACGCAAATTTTCTCAAACGAATTAACCAGCCTTCTAAAAAGGTTGTGTTATTCACTTTTAAGTAATGTTGTTTTCTTAACTCATTGTACAACTCAACAAATAATCTAGGATTAACACTATTAAGAGCGCTTAAGCTTTCCGGTCCAATCTGATTATCTTCCGATACGTTAAAACCAAATTCATCATTTAGTAACTCCTGTGCCAACTTTGCGCCATTACCAGCATTTACATGATGATCTATAATAGTTTGGGCCATTTGTTGGTTATTAATTTTGTCTGCAGAATTTTTATCCCAAAAAAAAGTTTTAAATATTCCTTCCGCTTCTGTCTTGGAAATATTACGCATATCTAAAACACTTGGCGGCCTATTAATTACCGTTTCATAAAATCTAGCAGAAATACCATAGTTAGTACCCACTTGCTGTCCTAATGAATTAAAGTTACCTGGATCTGTAGAAATGTTTTGATAGCCACCTTCTACAGCTTGTAATAAGGGTAAGTATGCGTTAAAATTTGCCATTATAATGTTACTTTAAGGGGTTCTTCTTCTGTTTTAGCAAAAACAGCTAACAGGCCTAAACCTAATACAGCATACAAGCCGTATTTTTTCAAAAAATTGGTTTTAGGCTTGCTTGTAATAACTACAGCTTCCAGGCTGTTAGTTTCAAAAACTATAGTTTCCGGAAGGGTATTAATTGTATATTTTTTGGCGTCAGCTTGAAATGATACGGTTATTTGTTCTGTAAAACTTTCAACTTCCACAGTCGCATAACCGTTATCATTTGTAGCTGTTCCTGTTCTGTTTCCTATAGTGATGTTCACAAACGGTAAGGGGTTTCCTTCCTCGTCTACCACCAGCACGCTTTTATTAAGCACTCCTGTTATAGTAGGCGTCTCTACACTTGTGTTTTTTGGCGTTGGTGCCTGTGTACTTGCTGGAATATTAGAATTATAATTTTTTGGGATCTTAAGAGTACCTGGTAAGGTTGTAAAATTAAAAACAGCCTCTTTTACCAAAGTGTTATTTGCGATAACTTGAATAGGAGCAATAAGCCTGTTAGTTGTTACCTGTGCAATACCGTTAGCGTCTGTCTTAAAGATCTCGCTAGTATTTAAAATACCAACTACCTTAATGGTAATATCTTTTAATGGCTGATCGTTAAGATCTGTTATTTTTATCTGTTTCGTCTCCATAATTATATTGCAGTTACATCTTTAGCGTCCTTTATCAACCAATCATCTAAGAAAAAACCAAAACGGTCTATTATTAAAACTTGGCGTTTCTCGTAATCATCGTTAATTATATAATCAACCTTCCCTATTTCTTCTCCTTTCTTGAAAACCTTTGCCGGAGCGCCTATTTGCCAGCTACCGTCTATTTTTTCTGCCTTATATACTTGTAGATTATCTTTTTTAGCAAAAACAGTAGTGCCTACGCTTATAGTTTTATCTGTCGTGATAACGTTAGGTACATAGGCTTGAATAAGGTTAAACTGCTCTGTAGTTAGGTCCTCTCTTAACCATTCGGTTAGGCCTAAGTTTACTCCCCAACTTGAAAACAAGCTACCGCTTGTTAATTGGTTGTACTTGCGTTTACCAAATTGATCTGAAACTTTTACAAAGTCGTTATATGTTAAATTGTTGTCTGAAAGTATTTTATACACATCGTCCGGACCGCTAGCAAAATCTTTCATAGCTGTATAAAGTTCCTCTGCAATTAAACTAGCATCTTCATTACTTAATGTTGAAGGTGCGTATTGAGAATTTGTTTTTAGTGTAAGGGTAGGAGGCCCTTTAAAAAACTTATCGTAAACCAAATATCCGCCACCAGCCACCACAGCTAGGCCTATAATTATTTTCCAATTATCCTTAGCAAAAGATTTAGCTTTATCTTTACTGTTTAAAGCTGATAACGCTAAACTGCTTGCTCCTAAAATTGGTATTGCTAGTCCTTTACTCATTTTATAAAAATTTTACGCCCATTTTAATTTTGGAAAAATTACTTTCTAATCCTGCTCTTACTTTTGGTATTTGAGCGAGTTCCAAAAGATTAGCTAATTGTTTGTCTGTAAAGTTGTCCTGTAAGTATTGCAAGTATTTTGCTCTACTTTCTGCGTTTTGTCCTGGTCCTGGTAATATGTTTATTTGTGGCATAACGTTTATTGTTGTTGGTTGATCTGTCTTTCTCCAGCTTTTTGTGCAAGGGTTATAAAGTCTTGCTTAAATTGATCGTCTTTAGCATAGTGAATTACTTGATAGGCTAGCTGTACGGTGTTATCTGTAGTTTCACTAGAAGCAATGGCGTTTATAACACCTTTTTTTACCTCACTTAAATTAGGTGCGTTTAGTGCCGGAGTTTCACTAGGCATAAACTTTTCTTTTGCTCCCGATACTGCCTTAGCTATCATAACCATAGTTTCAGTATCTAATTTTTCTAAAAGAGTTTCTAAGGCTCCAGGTTTACCTTCAATACCTAATTCATATTTAAGGTTTTCTTTTTCTAGCCTCTTGTTTTCAGCTTCCAGCTTTTCGCATTTATCCCTAAGCTTTTCTTTTTCAGCTTTTTCTTCATCAAATCTATTAGCCTTAACGAGTTCTGCCATACCTAAACCCGGTACGCTCATTCCTTGAAACATTTGTGGGTATTGATTTTGCATAGAGTTGTTAGGATTATTAAAAGCAGCGTTATTAACGTTACTTTCGTTAGTGGGTGTTTGTTGGTGCGTGGCGCTCCCATTGCTGGGTTTAACGCCACTTCCACCAACTTTATCTTTATTCTTTTCAGATAATTCTAATGTTCCTGGTAATGCTACACTAATTTGAGTATTACCATGTTTCTTCATTAATTCCACAACAATGGTTTTATGGCCCTTATCAAGTAGATCTAAAAAAAATCCGTCTAAGCCACCATATTTAGCGTTGGCCGTCTCCAGGTCTAATTTTCTTACAATGCAACTTTTATTGTATCTAGGATCAAAAACCCTAATACGGTGTGTCGCTTTCTCTTGTAAGTGATTTAATATATCTTGATAAGTCATTCTAATAAGTATTGTGGATATTATTTACAGCCTATAGGCGTGTATTGATTGTAAAAACAAATTACCTCGTTCTTACTTCTGTTGTCTTCAAAGATTACTGTAACGGTGCCTGTAGAAACCACGCCACTACTTCCAGCCTCAAAGCTTTCAAATGGTTTAATTCTAACTCCATTTATCAAGGCATTACCTTCTCCTGTATTCACAAAATTTGGTTTAACCTTATAATCTAATGAATAGGCTTTTTCGTTCTGATCTATCTTCTCTTGAACGAATGGCAGTATAGGGAGTTCTAATACTGACATAAATCGTTATGGTTAGGAGTGTAAAACAATACAGTAACCACGTTTTCTTCTCCTGCGGTTAAAATTCTGTCTGCTGTTACCTCTATAGTAAGTTCACTACCACCCTTATAGTCTGAAACCTCTAAAAGCCTTTCTTTAAGTGGTCCTAATTTTCCGTCAAAAAACGTAGCTGGTAAAGGATCTATAATGTTCGATCCGTTTTCCTTAATTAAAACATCTACTCCAGGAGCGTTATCATTACTTACAGAAACACCTATAAATAATCTGTCTCCAGCGTCAACGTTTTTTTTAGCTACATTCACAATATCGCCTTCCGACATTGCAACTTTTACTGTTTGAAATCTTCTTCTCATTGTTTTATTTTTACAAAAAAAGCCTTGTCAATAATTGAAGGACAAGGCTTTTTTCTCTATTTAACCAACCAAATAATTTTAGCCTTTTAATAACATAACTATGCTTTACGCTGTGTTACGTTTGTATAAATCTTAGTTAAGAACATGTGCTGCTCTGTAGGAGAAACCTCTGCTGGCATAGAAGTTCCTGTAGGAAATTCTAACTCTGCCTTAATAGCCTCTGCGTCTCTGATCGCAATAGGCACTCTAAGTTCTAAAACCTTTTCTGCGTGGCCTGTAGCTGTTCCTTTAGCAAAAGCATCTGAAACAGGACGGCTTAATAAAACTCTACCGTTTTGGCTTAATGTAATTACAGCATTTTGTAATACAGCCGGCATAGCAGTGTTATAGTCTACTGATCCTGGTTTTGAAGCGTCTCCTGTTCCGTAAAGAAACTCAACGCCTACTGATACAGCACCTTCGTTTTTATTTAATCTACCTTCTGAAATAGAAGAAGATCCTGCTGTTTTCTTGGTGTTTTCATCCAAAAGCTGAATTGTACCACCTGCGCTAGAAATATCCTTAGCGAAATAATGTGTTTTCTCCGGGTAAGTAACGTTCCCTTCAATGATAGATGTATTCAGTTCGTCTGAAAATCTTTTTGCTTGTGCTGCTCCTAAGAAAAGAGCTACAATACTTGATAAATTTTGTTCTTGTTTTCTCATTTTACTGTTGTTTTTTGACTATGAATTTTTGATTATTTAATTTGGCTAGCTGATTAGACTACGCCATAAAGCTTAAGTCTCTGTTTATGTTTTGGTGTTCCTGTTCGATTACCATAACATCATTGTTAGGAAACATTACAGGAGACGCCAAATGACTTTGTGTATTTTGGCCACCTTGCCAAACACCGTCATTTGCACACGCTAAACCTATAGATCCTTGAATGAATTTACCAGCAACGCCAGCTTCCGGATCTTTGGTTTTACCCTGTTTTAAAGCGTCTGTAACTAAATTGTAAGCTTGCTTAACAGATGCTCCTAGAGCAAGGCCGCTAAGTATTTTACCTTTAGTGTTTTTTGTTGGCAACATTGCCACACCTGCTAGACCTGCTCCAGCAATTCCTAATTTACCTATCTGCTTTTCATTGTCAGGTATAACGGCTACCAAACCGTCTGACACCATTACACCAACACTAACAGCAACAAGGTTCATAACAGCATTAGCTACTGTTTCTTGATTTAATTTCTTCATTTTAAAGAGTGTTTATTGATTTTTAATTGTTTACTTAATAAATTTGAATAAAGCATAAACACCTACTCCAATACCTAACGGCTTAAGCCATTTTTTAGATGCTAGACTATTTGTATTTTGCGTTTCTGTTGTTGGTGTATCGTTGTTTTCTGTTGGTGTATCTTTAGGAGGCACAATACCTGTTGTAGGACCGTATGCCGTACCGTTGTTTTCAGTTGTTGTTACTTCCGTTGTTTTTGCTTTATCTGTAAAGACAAATATTTCTGTTTGGACCGCTTCTCCATTCCAGGATATATTTTCTGTAAATGGAACAGATAAATTATGTTTGTTTACCTCAAACATTACTCGCTCCTGTGAAGCTGTTAATCCTAAATCCTTAAGACTGTCTGAATACGCTTTAATTAATCCGTTTCTATACGCTTTTAATATATCTTCCTTTGTATTCCAAACAATTTGATTTAAGGCTCTATTTTTATTTTTCTGTAAGTTGTAGTAAACCCTTAAAAACTCCAGGTCCTTAAGTATTTTGTTTACACTATTTCTATAGTTTGAAGATTTTAAGATCTCCGGATTATCTGAATTTTTAAGAATAGTTGTAGCATTTTCAAACCAAACTTTAAAGCTGTTTTTTAACCAGGCTTCCAATTCCTTAGAATTAGCAATACCGTTAGGATCAATAGAAATACCTCTATTTGTAAGATCTCCAAAACCACGATCTCCCCAGGGCCACCAGCTATCAATAGAAGACGCAACGGCCAAACCTATTGCACCACCTACAGGACCACCTATAGCAGATCCCAAAGCGATAACTAAACCTCTAACCGCATTTTTTAAAAAACCTAAAAAACCGCCACCTTTAGGACTTCCGCCACCGGACTGATCTTCTACTTTGCTAACGTTATTCATTACTTAAGTGCTTTTTTAATTTTAGGATAAGCCAATAAGCCTATTACTGCAGTAGCCACGCCACCTATTAATAAATTTGTGTTATCTTTTTTATTAAGGTTTCCTGTTGTAGGAGTTGTAGGCTGGTAATTTCCGCCACCTACTACAACTGTGCCGCCACCTGTAGGCGTTCCACCTGTGTTAGTGTTTGGAGTTGAAATATTACCGTTTCCGCTTCCGCTTACTGTATATTTATAATACTTGTAAGGTCTGCCGCCATATTGTGTACCCCATGCAAACGTTCTACCTCTTGCATAACCAGGAAGCTTAGTAGAGTAAGCGCCTTCTGTTAAGGCTCCTCTAGTTATCGTGTACCCCGATTTTCTTAATAGATCTAAAACCTGTGTTTGAAATAATATTGTAGCCTGTTCTGTTTTGGCCCAGCCGTCTCTTGAACATTTAGCTGATAGCGTTTGCCCATTTTGAGCAGTACCCAAATAAGCGCCTGTAGCGTTCATAAACTTGCTAAGGGTGTTTGAGTTAGGATTATTTTTTAATCCGCTTTCCTCTAATAAAAAAGGAAGGTCTACCGCTATATCTTCCTGGCTTTGTTTTGGAGAATAAGAAGATCCCCAGCACGAAAGATTTAAACCATTACTAAAAACAGCACCAAACGTACTGTTAAACCAGCCTGTTTCGCTTACTACATTGAATATATCCCCTGCAGTAGATCCGCTTTGTGGAGTGTTATTATTTCCGTTATTAGTGTTAATACCACCTATAACATCTCCTATCCAATCAAAGTTTCCATTTAATCCATTTGATTTAGGCGTAAATATCTTTCCGCTGCTATTAGCATCCGGCTTTACGTGTAATCCTTTTAAAGAAGGAAAAATTAATATTTGATTTCTAGTATATCCAGCATCAAATAAACCTGTTATATAGGCTAAAACTTCCGAGGCCATATACGACGAAAAACCAGCGTTTAATAAACGTGTTTTAAACTCCCCAAGAGCGTTATACTCTTTGCTAGTTAATTTCTCTTTGTTTTGCGTTGGTCCGTTTAATCCTAAGTATTTATGCGATGCCATAAATTTATCTTTGTAATCCACAAAAGCAACCTCTGTATTAGGTGTTTTTGTAGCGTCAATAATTAAATAATTGTCTTCATTGTGAAATGATTTTTTTTGCTGATTAATTGGAATAACAACATAAACATGTGTAAATAGATCTGAATGAAAATAAGGCTGCTTAACTTGTCTTATGACAGCGTTTAAACCCATTTCACGCAGTAAACACATAGCGAAAATTGTAAAACTCTTACAGTCTACACCTTTGGTCCTGTTTTTCCAGGAACTACTAGGACTATGTAAATTTTGTAAAGAGCCGTCTGCCAAATACTGAATATGCCAATAGAGAAAATTGTAAATATTATTTACCGTTTCCTTTATTGTTTTGCCTTTTAGTATTTTAGCTAGATCTTTTACCTGGCTAGAGTGCTTTAACACCCAAGCCGCCATAAACTCAACACCTTCTATAGTGTCGTTTTTACCGTTACCAAAATCATTACTCGTATTGAAAGTTTTAGGAATGTATTTGTTATACTCCTGGCCGCTTTTAATCTTTCTTTGTAGTGGTGCCGATATGCTTAATGGTGTCTCCAATATTTCAACATTTCAAATAACTTGTGGTTACAAATATGAAGTGAAAAAATATTGAAGGTTAACGGTTTACGTTAGTACACGTTGGTTTCCGTTAATTTCGTTTTATATAATGAAGTTGTTTTAGTTTCTTGTTTGTTTTAGCGATGTAACAGTTACCTTTTTCATCAAATATTGACGCATATTTTAATCGCAATTTACAAGCTACTTTAATTGTTATATCTATCATAGTGCTTGTGTAATGTTACGTTTATAAAGTAGTTGGTGGCAATTACAAGAGGACATAATCAACGATTTAAAAACTTGGTGTTATGCCATTGGCTAAATTTTCCCCTTTGATAACTATAAAAAGTTCTTTCAATGGTAGCGTATTCCAGCCATCTAGTTTCTAAACCTATAGTTAGTGGTAGATATAAAAATTTACGTACCCACTTTTTCTCTTTGTCCTTTGGATTATCTTTATTAAATCTCATTTTTTAAATTCCTTTGATTACTTAATTGCCACCAACATTAAAAGCCTAACACTATTGTAACGTATTTGCTATTTGGCACGTATTTTACATATTTAACGTTAATGCAATCATCAAAAGAAAGTCTAAGCTGGTTTCTTCCATAAAAATAATTTGGGTGATAATTCATTTTTGTATTAGAATTTAAACACTTGTTTTCTAATTCTATTTCTAATTCATTTGTTAGATGTAAAACACTTCCTACTGTTGGCACGCTAGGTAGTTTACAATCTATAAAAACCTGTTCATCAAATATTTCGTATGGGTTTTCGATGTGTATTCTAATATCTATCATAATTATTTATTATTATCTCTTTTTATACTCATAGCAGAAAACGTTAACCTGGTCTATGGTTTTAGCTGCAACAATTTTTTTAGATGTTACTGTATTTATATCTTTCTCAACGCAGGATAGAGTAAAAGTAAACAACAAACTAAGTGTAAAATAATTATTACACCATTTACATTTAGTTATCTTGTGGTACATTTTAACGCTGTTAACTACACCATAATTTATATATGATGTTTTGCTGTTTAAGCCTATCTTACACAGCGTATTACTTATAATTTTCTTTTTAATATTCATCATTTATGATATTGTGATCTTTAAACCTTTGGTTTAAACTGCAACCGTCTGTAAACTGACTACTATAATTTGCTGGTACTCCTATTTCGTTTATAAGCTGCAGAAACTCCTTAGTGTTTAAATAATGCTTGTTAATGTTGTTACCATGTTCTTTTATAATAGAGATCATACGCTCTTTTATTACGTCTATAGGCTCTCTAGGGTACATTTCTATAACTTTTCTTTTTAAAGGAGAATAGGGCAATGATTTTAATGTAGAGTTTTGCATAAGCTATTTATTTAGATAATGAAATTGAATTAACATTAATATGATTATTGCTAGCATTACAATTATTATAAATAATGCTGTAAGCGTTTGTTTTTTAGTGTTTGGCATAACTTTATATTTTATAAATTCTAGGTGCTTTTGTGTACTTCCTGGAGCCACTATATTTAGCATCGTAATAGCCTCTTTTTACATAATTTATTCCTGGTGCTTCTGTTAGTTTATTTTTTTTATGATTAAAAAACGTATTAAACAGCCTTAACAGAAATAACAATAGTTTTCGTAATTTTTGTTTCATAATTTATTATTGGTTTTTAGGTAGTTATACAGTTTTTCTGCTATCACGTAACGTTGAAGCTGGCAATTTTTATAAGCAAAAACATCTTTACTTATTTTTATTATTTTACCGTAGCGCTCTAAAATTATGCGGCCACTTACAGCAATAAAATCATAACCAATGCTATTAAGCTTTTGCATAGCAATTATTTGTTTAGGGTTTGGGTGCTTTATGGTTCCTGTATATTGCATAGCTTATATTTCAAATCCATTAGCAGGATCATCTTCTATACCTTCCATAATACTGTTGCTAGACCTAACATGTATTTCCTCAATGTTTCCGGATCTAATTATTCTGTTTCCGTTGTTACAAACATCTATAGGGTTAAACTCGTAGCCTTTATAATCACACCAACCCTTAAGCTTCTTTTTGAAAATGGTTTTACTAGGAGACTTTATTTTTATTTTTTTGTAATACTCTAACAGGTTTTCGTAAACTTCATCTTTAACAATATCCTGGTTAAGGTTATTAGAGAAAAATTGATCCGCCCAATCTCTAAAAGTTGCACCAATGGTTTGTAGTGCGTTTCGTTTGTTAACGTTGTTTAGTGGCGCTTGTATTTTATTATCTGTACTTAGGAAGAATTGCAGCGCTTGCATACAAAAATTAAAAAAATCGCTCCATTCGGCATTTGTGAAATCGGCAAAAAGATCTTTATCAAAATCGTCTCTAACACTATGATCATCTAAATAGTCTTCTCCTTTATAGTGGTAATAATCACTATACAAAACGAACAGTAAACGCCTAAGCATAGAAGCATTAGCATCATATATAGCGTGGTTTGTGGTAATACCAATTTTAGGACTATCTTCAAACGGAATATTGAAGCCTGGAGATCCTTTAGGGTTTACAGCAAAAGGTCCTGTAATACGATTAAATAAACTCTCATAATCAAAACGGCTGTTACCGTCTGCCAATGCTAAATAGTCTGTATATTTTGTTACAGATCCATATAAGTGGTTATCTTTTTCAACATCTTTCTTTTTACCGTCTATAGTGTAGTTTGATCTTAGTATTTGAGTAATACCGTCTTCTATAGTTATACTCTTACCTGTACCACCGTTACTTTGTCCTAATTCACTAATCTTATGATCCATTGCAATAACGGCCCAGGCTTTACTTTTAACCTTATGCTGGTGTAATAGATAACCAATAGCATAAATTTTAGAAACTAAATGATGTTTTTGCTCGTCCTGTTTCTCTTTAGGTAAATTTGTTTCAGATATATTAAATTTATTATCTAAACGGTATTGCTTGCGTTGTTCTAATATTTCAGCCTTCTTAGTATGATAGTCCGGATCCTTAAAGTTTAAGGCTGCTATTTTCTTACTATATGGTATTTCTCCTAAGTCTTTCCAATGTACCCTAGAAGTGTTTATTAAATAGTTTAAAAAATGATTGTCTTTGTTTTTTATTTCAACGTCATAAACTCCTGCAGCATCTTCTGTTATTTCAAATATTTTATTTTTAGCTATAGTTACATTGTGTGGTAATATGTGATCTTTCCAAACATAAACATCTTGTAAGTCCTTGTAACGTTCTTTCGTTATTTCTGTTGGTGTAACGGTCCAAACTTCATTTTCAAAAAAGTAGCGCTGGTAGTTAGGTCCTGCATTTTTAAAGTCGGCCTTAAAATGTTTTAGTGTCGCTAACTTTTTTTCTGTTAGTTGGCCTGTACGGTGTACATAGTTAAGTAAGCTTATAGGCCTGTTTGTGTGTCTTAAATAATCAATAGGGAAATTGCTTACCTCGTGTGTCTTCTTTCTCTCAATAATACCATTTTCAACGTGTATAAATGAAAAATCGTCCTTCTCTGTGTCTTCCTGGTATCTATAAAAACCGTTATACTGTAAAAACCTATAGCAAGCTTCGTTATCAAATTCATAACCATTAAATGAACCGTCATTTTTTTGTTTTACTATCCAAAATTGAGAAGGTAATGCTGTGTTAACCAATTTTTTAAATTGGCTCCTAAGCATATCCGGGTTTTCCTTTTTAAATACAGCCTTACAATAATCTGTAACATCTTTTTGGCTTTTCCCTCTATATTTTAAATTAGATAGCCATTCCGGAAGCCAAATTATCTTGATCTGAATAAATTGTAATGATAGTTTTATGGTTTCTCTCACTCCTGTAGCATCTAAATCTCCGCAATAGCATAAATTTTCAGTCATACTTGATAACGTTTCAAACGTTTTATAATCAAGGTTTGCTGTTTCACTATTTAACCATACTACAGGATAACCTAGAGAAGATATATTTAAGCTGTCTCTGTCTCCGGATCCTATAATTATATACTTATGTAAAGGAAATTCATCCTCGTCTGTAGTATTTTCATACTGCCATTGTTCAAAATTTTCAACTAGATCTTCTAAACCAAAAACATAGTTTTCCGGTTTATCTCCAGCATAACTGAAACGGTATTGTTTCTTTTCGTTTAAAGGCTGGTAAATTTTTTGCCATGTCTCATTATCAAAAACTAAAATTGGGTAAGTATCTGTAGAAGAATTAATAAACTTCATCTTCTTGTTACCGTACTTATGATGATCTTTAAACTGCAATACCCTAGAAAACGATTTGCAACTTTTAAGATTAAATAATGCTGCCGTTTCGTTTGTTACTAGCGGTCCTAATACACTAAGTTCAAAAGTTGTAAGTTTATCATTGTAAACAAACTCACAGTCTCCATGTTGTTCGTCTTCTTTAGCTTCAACAACTTCTAATTTAGCGGTGTTAAATTGCACATCTTCTCCACCTAAATTAAATTCTTTGGCAATCCACTTACATGCATCTGCAAAGTCTTGTACTGTAGGTTCTACGAGTTCAACTAATGCAAAACAATCATAGCTTTCTCCGCTGCTAAAATCTTTAACTATAACGCTTTCTCCTGTAGTATAAGAAGAAGGAATTATATTAGCGCTTGGAGTGTCTTCATTACTAATTTTAAACTTTTTGTTTCCAACCTCACTAGCTTTAGGAAACAGACGTTTAACAACATCTAAACCTTTATCTGTATGCTCTAATAGATAGTCTTTACTGTATTTGTAATTGTTAGTCATTAATAGTGTTACTATGGTTTATAATGAAGACAACAGGTATTATACTCCTGCGTTTACTGTTTGAGTTTCTATTACAGGTATTTGCTTTAAAGCAAATTCATTAATAGTGTTTTGGTAAGCACCAATTTTTTTTAGGAAATAGCGTCGTAACATTCGGTAGTTACCTTCCGTAACATCTTTAACATCTTCAAGAGCGTGTAGCTGTAGAGTGGTCCATATTAACTTAACCATACTCATAACAACAATGTTACTTGTATAGTTAGGAAGGTTAAAGACTAAAAAATTATCTGTTAATTGATTATTAAGTTTAGGCTGTTCTGTAACTGCTATAAACTTAACAGCGTTATTAACGGTGTCTCTATGGCTGTTTAAATTTATATGTGTTACAGGTTTGCAGAAATACAAACTAGAAATACTGTTAACGTGGTTATTGTTATCTGTAGCTTTCTGAAAAAATATAGCATCTGTGTTGCTGCTGTAATCATCTTCCGGCTTAACATCTAAAAAACGTAATGCGGTATGAAAATAAACGCTGGCGTTAATAGGGTTTTTAAAACGTTTCCTTAAGCTTGAAAATATTTTATTAATAACTATTTGATTAGGGCAAACTAGGATTATTGGCCTTTTAATGGTGTTGTATGAGTTCATAATTATTTGGTTATATGATTAAAATATATATTGGTTGTATAGGATTGATAAGGTTTGCAGCTATGCAGAAAGGTTAAGATCGGAGCCAAAATTTTTAGAAAAACTATCTTCTATTTCTTTTTTGCGTTTTTTTACTAAGGCACAAAATATCTTTTCAAGTTTAGCGTTCTCTTTAGAACTGCTAACCAACCACTTATAGAAATAATCTCTACTCACGTTTGCTGTTTTACAAACGGCTGTAACATCATTATGCTTAAAGTATGTTTTGCCTTCCTGGCGCTCCTGTAGTGTCATAGTGTGGTTTTTATACAGTACACAAACATTTTTGCTTACATTTACGTACATAACTTACATTTGAGACAAATATAGAAATATTATTCAATAGAACCATAAAATATTGAAAAATATCTCAACTTATAAAGATAAAATACTGCAATTCATTGAGCACAAGGGTCTTAGTAAAAATAAATTTTACATAGAAACAGGGCTTTCTAATGGAACTTTAGACAAAAAGAGTGGCTTAACCATAAAAACGGCTGAGAAAATTTTCTCAACGTACAAAGACTTAAGTGTTGAGTGGTTCTTTAGAAATAAAGGTGAAATGATTATTGGCGCTTACAAGACAGAAGAAGGCAACGCTCTAAACATAGCTGCAGAACCAGGTAAGGAGTATTTGGAGACTAGGGTAAAAGACCTGGAGCAGGAAAACAAGATGCTAAAGGGTGTTATTAATAAATTCTTAGGAGAAGACAACAGCCATAACGGTAAAAGCGCCAGCGGTTAAAATTGGTATGGACTAGGTCCGAAGCTATTAATTAAATTTTTATACTCGTGTATGTTTAATATTAGTTTGCATTAATAATAACTAAATATTAAGAATTCTATAATCAGCTTTATAGCTGGTTTTTTTAGTGAAAAATTATATTTCTGTAACTTTTGTAATTTTTGTAATATTTTTGTAACTCTATAACTTATTGGTTATTAATATGTTATAAACTTAATTACAATAATACAATTATTTTAATAAAATAGAATTAATTATAAATTAATAAATATAAATAAGGCTTTTGAAGAATAACGAAATCAACACTTTTAACACCATTATTTAAAAACGGCAAAAGTCCTGTTTTCTTACATTGTTACATTTTTTTGTTTTACCTAATTGGGGTGTGGGGAATAAGGGCAAAATCCTTGTCTTTATGGCAAAGGTCTTAGCTGTATTTTTTTGCAGAAAAAGCAAAAAAATGAGTTTTTAATAATTCGCTAACGCTCATTACCAACCGCCTACAGCGGTTTTTTTAAGGTGTTTGGCTGTGTCATATTTGTGTCATAAGCTTAATAAGTTGGTTTTTTTATCTATCTGAATAACAGTTGTTTGAGGTTTTTTAAATTAGTGGTTTTAGGATAGATCAAATCCAGTTCCCGCTACTACTAAGCCAAAACCCTTGTATTTACAGGGGTTTTGCATTAAAAGCACTTAAATAGTGTGTCTAAATTGTGTCAACTGTTTTTTGGATAGCAAAGCGCTAACCCAAAAAAAAAATGCAATTACTTCACGAAAAATCTAAATCCTACATACCTTTTATTGATTACGTTCCGGCTGATCTCAAAATCTCGCCTTCTAACGGCTGGCAAGTTGTTTTTTATGTCAGAATACCAGGATCGTCTAAAATGAAGCGCTACAGGCGTAGAGTTAAGAAAATAGAAGGTAAATCTGCTAGGACCAAATACGCCAAGCGTATATGCGAAAACATAAACAGGAAGTTAGAGCGTGGCTGGTCGCCACTTAGAGACGGCAGCGCCAAAAATGAATTTAAACTGTTTAAAGATGTTATAGGCCAATTCCTGGACCAGGCGGAGCGTAGACACAAAGACAAGGTTTTAAGGGCCGATACCTTAAGAAGCTATAAATCCTATGCAAGGGTATTTTTAAAATGGTTAGATGATACCGGAAGGGATCAACTTTTAACCGTAGAGTTTACCAAAACCCTAGTTATTGAATTTTTGGACCATATATATTTTGACAAAAAAAGAAGTCCTAGAACGGCTAACAACTACCTGGCCTTTATCAATCAATTTGCCTTCTTTATGGTGGATCATAATTTTATGACTGATAACACGATCTCTAAAATTCCTTCAAGGAAAACCATTAAGAAAAAGCGTGAGGTTATTCCTTCTAAAGTCCTGGAGATTATTTTTGAGTTTCACAAGGAGCATAATTACTCTTATTACGTGTTAATGTTAATTGTTTATTGCTGCTTTATAAGACGTACAGAATTAACCCTGCTTAAGGTCGAACATGTAAACCTGGAAGGAAACACCATATTTATACCTAAAGAAATTGCCAAAAATTCCAAAGATGCTTTTGTTACGATACCTAGACGGCTAAAAAATGAGCTGGCAAAACACATCAACGGAGCAAACAACTCTGATTATATTTTCAGTTCAGATAATTTTAATACCGGACCTTCAAAACTTGCTCCTAAAAAAGTTTCTGACGAATGGACCAAAACCAGGAAGGTCTTGGATTTTAAAATAACATATCAATTCTACAGTTTAAAAGATACCGGTATAACAACAATGTTCATTATGAATATTCCAACTATAAAAATTAGAGATCAAGCAAGGCACCATGATATTAGAGTTACCGAAACATATACACCAAGACTTTCAAAAAGTGATGATACTATTGCCGGTTTAATGTTTTAATATTTTCCTCTGTGCGTTTTGTTTTTCCCTTTTTTGTAAGATTTTTGTAACAAAGGGGGTTAAGTTTCTTATTTATAGATAGTTACAGCGTTACAAAAATATTTGGGCTGTTTTGTAACAAATCACATAACATACTGTATATTAATTACTTATAGCGTTACAAAAAGTGTTTTTCATTTTTGTAACGGTTTTGTAATTTTTTGTAATAACTAGAGTTTTAGTGCTTATAATTGGCTTATATACATAAATATGGAATATATCCAAGTTGATATATAAAAAAAACCGCTACATAGTGTAACGGTTTTTTTTAGTGTTAATTCAATGATCTTATAGATAGGATCCTTTTTTCTTTTGGTTTTCCTAGATCTCCTGCAGTCATAAAATTATCTATAGCGTTTTCTTCCTGGGTTGAGTTTGGATTGTAAACTTTACCTGTAGCTATATTATATCTTAAGTTCTCCAACGGCTCCAACGTATAACGGTTTTTGTCGAAATATGCGTAGTTCTCATTAAAGCTAGCTTCCTTTACCATTTTTATAATTATATCTCCGTCGAAAACAACTTCTGCTCCGCCTTTGGTCCTTCCTGTAGTGGTCTGCTGAAATATGACAACAAACACTTTGCCGTCAAAACGTTTTCTTAGGTCTTCATCCAGGCGTATGTTTCCTATCATTCTAAGGAGTTTCTGCCAACTGTCTATAAATACGACCTCATAAGGTTCAATTAGGCTGTAAAATTCTTCCTGGTCCTCAAAGTCTGCAATTATATCTATGTTTTCTTGTGCGTCCTGGTCTATGTACTTACGTACCTTATCCCTTGCTAGTGCGCTTGTAGGGTGTTCCTCTAAGCTTGCAAATAAAGACTTGCTGCCACCTTTGGCAAAACTGTTCATAAATTTGTAAAGCGTTGTAGTCTTACCGGCTCCCTGTTGTCCGTCCATTGTGATAACCACGCTTTCATTTTTCTTGCGCTCTACACGTTGTAAAAACTTGCCTACGTCTCCGGGTACATTAAAAAATTCTGTGTCCTGGTCGTTTGTCGCTGCTCCTATCTTTTTTATCTTGGAAGGTGCCACCTGGCCTAGCGCTTTTTTTGTCTTTGCTCCAAATAGCGCTACCTGTTCATTTTTGCTCGCTGTGTATTTTGATTTTGATTTTTGAAGCGTTATAAGCTTTTGCTGTAGGACCTTGATTTCTGCATTTAACTTGCCTATCTGCTTGTTTGCGTTTGCCTGGATCTTTTCATAACCTGGCTTTCCTGGATCTATATAATTTGCTGCATTTACATCTGTAAACCTTTCGTTTATATTGGATATGCTTTTAAGCTTGTCTGTTATTTGGTCCTTTAGATCGTTATATTCAGTATTATAAACCTTTTCTCCTTCACTCTCATACTTGAAGCGCTTAAGGTTTAACGGCTCTGCTGGATCAAATGTTAATGTTCCGGCCAAACTGTATATTTTCTGTAACCAGGTCTGCTTATTCGTTATGCGTTTTGAAGCGTTTTTGTCCTGCAGAAATTTAAACATTTCATTCTCATGAGCGTCTGTTAATACATCATATTTGCGTCTAGCCTCTCCTATCCAATCTGCTAGCTTCTCAACCTCATTGCTGTTCTGCTTGTCTTTGGTTTCCTGTAGGCGCTCTAGGGTTTCTAAAACAATTCCGTTTTTATTAAGTACAGATAGGTTTAAAATGTAATTTTTGTTTTTACCCTCTATCTTTGCCTGGTCTGTGATGTTCTTCTCACTTTCTCCGGTGTTTCTCAATTCCCTGTAAATAAAACTTCTCTCTAATGGAGTTTCTAGCGTTCTGTTTGCGTTACTCTCAAACTTTGCATACTTGATAGCCTCTTTTTCTGTGGCCTCTAAAAACTTAACGGAAGCTGTTTTTTTACCTAGTTGTTTTAATGCCTCTAACCTGTGGTGTCCGGCCAATAGATACGTTTTTTTGTCCTGGTTATCCAACCATACAATTAACGGATCAAATTTAGTAGCATTAAAATTAGATACAATTTGATCTACAGTATTTTGGTTAAGTTTCTTTCTGTTCTGAAAACGTTTAGTATCTGTTTTAATATCAGATAACTTAAGTTTCTTAACATCATTATCAGTTACTCTTTTTTTTTTAGGAGTAACCTTATTTTTTTTACCAGGTGTGTTTTTGCAAGCGCTTAAGATCCTACCAGCTTTTTTAGTGGCCTTTGTTCTTAGGTCCTTTCCTGCCTTGCTGCAATCGCTTACAGAATACCCTAAACCTATAACGCTTCTAAACGTCTGCATACTTCTTATTTCTTTAGAATACGAATTAAGAGAAGGGCCGTTAAGTCCTGGCGTGTTACGGTAATCTAAAATGATATTTGTAACGTCCTCTAAGTTTGATTTGTGTAAAATAACTCCCTCTAGTTTTTCTCCAAAACCTTTTATATTAACATTAGATTTATATTCTCCACCTAGCGAAATAAGCTGCTTTTTTATATCCTTTAAAAAACCTACTACTATGATATTTTTATTATCAAAGTTTACTATCTGTATATTGTTTACTACAGTTTTTGGCGGTGTGTCTAATTTTGTGGTACCTTCTATAAACTCCCTTGTATCATAGGTTTTTCCTTTAAGCTTATATGTAAAGTAAATTCCTAAGTAGCGCTGGCCCTGATCGTCTAAATCATCATGGTATTTCAAGTCTTCAATTTCTGTGTGGTCCTCTGTCTGAAAACTAGCCGTACTTAATACGTGTCTTACCAGGTTATAATAAGAGTGAAAAGGCGATCCTTTAAAATCTGCGTCTCTTGATAATTTTTCATCCGTAGTGCTTCCTGGTATATCCTCTAGCTTAGGTATAAATGAAGCATTAATATTTTTATCCATTAATACTGCAACCCTAACCATAAACTCACGTGGCACCTCTCTAACCGATGATGTATATTTAAACTCCTGTAGTTCGTAGCCGTCTAAATATAGGCCTCTAAGTGCTGCGCTCTTACTTTCGTAAATATCTTCCATACTGTTAAAATTTCCCCATTCTAAACGGTTAATAACAGCGTCTACATACGATGTTGCAGGGCCTAACTTATAATTTACAGTTATTGAAGATCCCATACTAAACTGATCTGATTTTATAGAAGACTTTATATTTAATACTTCTTTAAAATACTTCTTTAGTAAGTGCGTTGTTTTTCTGCTATCCGCTTTTTTAAACTTTTCAGTAGTCTGCTCTATATTGAAGCTTTTAGTTTCAATATGAACAGGTATATTTGATTTAACAGGAAGGTTATTAAAATTGTACTTATAGGCAATCTCCTGTTTTAATGGTGCTGAAAACTCCGCATTATTAAAGAAATATATAACAGCATCAACCCTTCCTATTTCATTGGCGTACTCCTTAACAATATCGGCCCATTGCTCTATATTTTCAGTAAGGTTTACATGACTAGATCCAGCTATAAATACTCTAGGTTCTTTTATGTCGTTCTCATTTAATAAAAATACCGTTGCTTCACTTACAAACGAATAAAGATCAAATCTATCGTAATCGTCTCCATACTGTAATAAGGCCAGGTTATTAATGTTTTTACTTTCCTTGTCTACTAAATTAAATATAGGGTTTATTGTTTCTCCTATAATATATTCATTCACAGAGTGAAACGCATACCTCATTAAAAAGGTTTCCGGAGCCTCTATTAATGGGTTATAATCATTAACTGCTAGATCCATTCTTACCTGGATCTCTATATCTTCCGCAAATTCAAAATTTACTTTACATTTTGTGTAGCCTTCAAAAACCTGCTTATCTTCTTTATTTATTTTAAAGATCTCTATTAGATATTGTCTTAATTCTGTAAAAGAAAACGCTGTTTTTTCTTCATATAATTGTTTTCCCTCGTGCCATAAAATAGTTGCAGATCTAAACGGTATAACAGGATCATTTTCTAAGGCTGCAGCATAATCTGTAGCTAACGTTAATTTTGTTTTAAAATCTGTTAGGTCTGCATCTTTTTTCTCAAACTCTTTATTAACATAGTTTTCCTTTTCCAGGATCACTTTTTTAATAGGTGCCTTTTTTGGTGTTGAGACTTTTTTTGCTTTTGGTGTGTCTTCTAATTTAGTCTTCTTTGTGGCCGCTGGTTTAGCTGGTGTTTTTTTAGTGTTGGTCTTCTTTTTAACAACCTTACTAATTTTACCACCTTTTTCATATATGTAGCCTGGTTTAAGCCTTCCGCAATCGTCTAGGGCCTCTCTAGCAATCCCGGTATGTCTAGGAGCATTTAAACCTGGTGTTCCTATTTGCTCATTTACCGTTATATCAAACGTTTCTGTTTCATTATTAGATAATAAAACATCTACAAGTTTTTCTGTAATTCCAGGACAGCCTTCATTCTCTGCTTTTATTGCAAGGTCCTTAACGTCTTCTCTAGTCATTACGGCTCCACTTAGGCCGTTATATATTTTTATTGCGTTCATCTGTTTATCTTTTGTAGTTGTTTATGCTTCTAAAATTATTGTTCTACCAAGCGCCTCTAATTCTATTTCTATAAATATATCTTTTGGGTATTTAAACACCTCATAGGCTGAACTGAAAATATTACCAAAATGGCTGACAGGTATAAACGTTGGTATGTTCTTAATGGTTAAGCATCCGTTAGAAGGAATGTTAATGTTATTTATACTAGGTGTCGCCTCTCCTAGATATTCTTTAGATTTAGTATAAAACCTTAATTTCTTCAATACTGCAGTATTGTAGGTGTCTATATTTATATTGTTTGCGCTCTCGTTATTAAGCTGCAGATCTGAATTAAAATAAATTCCGTCTGCTCTTAACTTAAGATTATTTAAACCAATAAACTTAAACTTAAGCTTACTTAGGCTATCGCTGTATTTATCAACTGTTTTTCTACCAAAATAATAGGCTCCTGCTCCAGCTACAGCCAATATTGCGAATGCTTTTTTCATCTTTTAAAAATTTTAAAATAGTTTATAGGGTTAATTTTCCTTGAATATAAATAATAGGCGAAATAGAGTAGGACCGCAATCAATAACCATAACCACCAAAACTTTAAAAAAAAATTATTCCTGGTAACATTACGATATAGGTCCTCATTTTCTTTCAGCGTTTTAGAAGCGCTAGTATCTTCTTTTTTGTTTTCTGTAGTTGTATTATCTTGTTTTGTTGTCTCACTATCAATACTGCTGCTGGTGTCTTCTTTTGTGTCTTCCTGTTTACTAGACAAAGTGGCCTTAGTGTTCTCAAAAGTGTATAACGTACCGTTTATATTTGCTTTTGAAGCTTTGCCAGGATCTAAAGGCTCTAATATTATTTCTGTTTGGGTTACGGTCTTTTTTATATTGTTACTCCTGGTGTCTGTCGTTTTATTTGTTTCGTTAATTGCGTTGCTTATGATCGTCTTTTCTGAAATATCATTGCTTACCTCTACAGCTTCACGCTGTTTGGTTTTTGAGACGTTTTTTTTAACACCGCAGCTAGCCAGGACAATTAGGCTGGTGTAAATCAATACGATAAATAAAATGGCTAATTTTTTTTCAGTCTTCATAATTCATTATAAAATTTTCAAGAAGGTCTAGCCTTAATACTGTATTTCCTTTCAACTCCAGGACCTTAATACCAAACTTATTAAACAGTTTTATTACCGGAAGCGCTGTTGAGTTTTCAGCAACGTCTACAGGTATGTTTTTTACAGTTGGGTGCAAAGTGTCATTATTGATCCAATGATCTTTAAAATGATCGCTAGGCCTGCAGCCTCGTTCTTTAGTAAGTAGATAAGCTTCAATTTTCATTTATAGGAAGGTTTAATTTTAAACTATCTAGCTGGTGGTGTGTTGTGTCTATCCTGTTTTTTAACGAGGTATAAACCTTTACCATGTCTACATAATTAGTTAACATGTAATTATATTGTTTCTCTTTTTTTACTAAGGTATTTTCTAACCTTGCGTTTGATATGTATAGCAAAACATTAAATATTAACGTAATAGAAAGTAAATACCATAAGCGCTTATTTGTAATAAACTTATCTGCAAAATCTCTAGCGGTATTTGTTTTTTTTAGATTATTCATGTGGTATTTCAAATGTGATATAAAACTCACTATCAGTGTGGCCGTATATTGTATTCTTACTCATAGGATAAATAAGATCTTGCTGCATCGTGCCTAACTTCTTTTTTGTATTTAAGTTTTCAATTAAACCATGTCTTACAAAAAGTCTTTTTTTACAGTCGTGCTTTATAGCCTTTATCTCTGCTCCTGCTTTAATTTTAACCCTAAAAACAAGCATATCCCTTAAACCTAATTTAATGCGTTCAGAAAAAACACCCTCTGCATCTACGTGATCCGTTAAGAAAAAACCTATCTGTTTCATATCTTCATACTTAACCACAGGTACTTCGTTATCCTGGTCCTGGATCATTGCAAATATTTCATTATGCCTCTGCTTGTAATGCGTTTCAATATCGTGTTTACCCATTTTTATTATCTCTAATGGTATTGTGCATTTTTTCTATAGCTTTTAAAACTTCTCCGGTGTTTCTTTCAAAACTTGACATCATTTCCTTATCACTATTTAAAACTGTCATTTGTAATATTTTTTCGTTGTCATTCATAGTGATTAATACCTTCTCCAGGAGAGAAGCCAGGTCCTCATTTTTTCGCTCTAGTTTAGTTTCATAACCACTTCTAATTTTATCAATCCTAACATCTGTTTCATCCCTTAGTTTTTGATTGTCGGTGTACATCTTCCAGCCTAAACGCCCTAAAAAATAGGCTAGTACAATAAGAAAAGCCGTTAAGCCGCCTTGTTGTATTACTTTTACTAATCCTATATATTCTGCGTCCAAATTATTTTAATTTTATTGCAAATGTTACAAATCCACTAGCACGCCAAATTACCGGCCAATGATAAGCCTTCATATCCTGCCTATTGTCATAAGTAGATCTTAAGCCTAATGCTATTGTTTTATTTACAGGAAGGCTTAAACCGCCTTCTAAACCAACTAATGGGTATGTATTATTGTTTCTAAACACTAAACCGGACCTAACACCTATGTAATATCTTATAGGATTAAAACGGCCATAAGTAATATTAATACCGTTAGTTAATACCAGGTCTGTATAATTTCCCTTCAAGGCGCCAAAGTGCTGTGCGCTGGCTTTCACGTAATGGAAATAGTTTATTAACTCTATTGCCAAATCTATATTTAAGCTTTTTTCTTTGTAGGAAGCATAAGGATCTATAGAAACGCTTGTTTGTATATCTTGTGTTTGCCCAAATTGTATTTGAGAAGAAACATTAACCGTAAATAATAAGAGAAATATATATTTCATATTAATACTCTATATATTTCATATTAAACACATTGTAGGTATCAAGTGTTATTTTCATTTTTAGGTTTTCTGTTATTGCCTGGCTTGTTTCTAGAAGTAAATTATCATTATCGTAAAATGAAATAAGGCCATTAAAACACCTTATTTCTAATTTGTTTTCTTCCATAGAAAAAGTGTTGTTAAAAGACGCTGCGTTTGCCGCTTCATTTGTTTCTTCCGCTCTAAAGAAACAAAATTGCCTTTGTTGTCCGGCTGTTTTGAAATTAGCAGAAACAGCGGTAGAACCGTCTGAAACTTTAATTAACTGAATTTCTAAAGGGCCAGCGTTTTGTGGAACACCTAAGTTAGATTGTCTACCCGAAAATATTAAGGCCCAATTTTTAGTATAATCTAACTCTCTATTCCAGGTGGCGCTTTCATCTACATTATAATTTGTTAATGTTGCTTCTCCTGGTTCAATTAGGTCTAAGTTTCCCACTAAGTCGGTAAATTCTTCTTCTTGCGGTATGTAAACTGTACCTGTAGAGACAAAAAATAAATTTTGAGTAATAGACTCCGCACCGTTATTCATTTTTACAACAGCGTCTCCTTCTGTTTCTCCTACATCTACTATTAACTGTATTTTGTTATCTGTCTTTACAATTTGTTGTGTTATAGTCCAATCTGAAATTTCTATTTTCATTCCAGGCTTGAAATATGATCCTTCAACATCTATTAATAAGTTTCCTGTATTTGGTAAGGCTGATGAAGGGGTAAAGGACGTTGGTAATGGTGCCGGAAAGGCGCTTAATGAGTTTATTATTTGAGTAATGTATTTAGCATTACTTAAGTATGTTACTATCATTCGGTTTAAATCGTCTCCCTTATAAGATCCGACCTGGTTAAAGGTCCATTCTTCCGGAAACGTAGGTGTAAAATCTCCCGAAATTGAAATATTTATAGTCTTGGTACGTCTTCCGCTTGCTGGTAAGTTTTTTTCTGTAAAAATAGTATCTGCTGTAAGGGTTAAATCGTACGTATCATTTAACCAATCAATTTCATAAGATCCATTTACATTATCATCTATAACAATTTTTTCAATAGCTGTGTTAGGTAGTCCACTATTGCCACTCCACAAAGATTTAGGACTGTTTGCAGAAATATTAGGTACAAGAGAATTAACGTTGTTGTCATTAAATCCACCGTCTACCTTAGCAATACAGTTCACTAATTGAAATAACTCATTTTCTAAAAACACGCTCTCGTCAAAATCTGCAAGTACAGCGCCACTTGGTACGGCAAAATTTACACTTATAAACGCTCTGTTAGTAAAGGTTAAGCCTTCTCCTTTTTTAAATAAAGTACCTGTAGCCGGAAAACCAAATAAATTTAGTTCCTGGCAAAACATACCATTAAAAGGACCATATAACGTAAAACCGTCCTTACAGCCATAAAGGCCAATATCTTTAGTAAACCATTGCCTAAACCCTGTAATATTACCAGCGCTTTCTGATCCGGAAAAATTAACTCCAATTAATCTAAATTCGTGATTTCCTTCCGCATTTATTACATCAAAAACTTTTGATCCGTTTCCGGCTGCAGATAGGTTTATATCTTGAATGTTTACATTTTTACAGTTGTCTCCTTCAAAAATTATACTATCCGGCTCACTTGTAGAAATTGTAATTAAATCGGCTCCTAGAGATTTAATGATAGGCGAATTATTAAGCCTTATGGTTTCTGTGCTGGTTAAACTTAAGCTTCTAAGGATCTTATATACCTTTGTTGCGTCTAAGTCTTTATTTACTATTTGAGATTTTTCAGTAACCTTTATAACCTCTCGCTCTGTAGCGCCTATATCGTCTCCAAAATCTGATAAACTTTGTGGCAATTCCGCCTCACTAGGTATAATTACAAAGTCTTCCTCGTTGGCCTGTTCGTCCTCATTAACTCCGTAAGTGTTCTCACTACCTGTATAGATATAATTAATGTCGTTCTCTACATCATATACTATAAAGTTTTCACGAAACACCTTACCTGGATCTAAAGCATCTACAGCCTCACTAATTAGTTGTTCCCCTACGTTTTCAATTCTAATTACGTTTTCCGCATTATCTGACAA
>Ga0209404_10000709_pt1 | contig 25503 bp, 24 predicted proteins | sample TroAtlMetagenome_2_FD_187447 | JGI IMG/M metagenome (GOLD analysis project Ga0209404, IMG submission 187447) | Marine eukaryotic phytoplankton communities from Atlantic Ocean - Tropical Atlantic ANT8 Metagenome (SPAdes) (version 2) | ecosystem: Environmental > Aquatic > Marine > Oceanic...
TTCAACCAGGACCGCCACCTCATCAGCAGAGAGACATACAAGGCCCAACGCTCAGCCGCCCTGGCTGAGTGGCAGACGCTCGCCGGGTAGGCTCTGCGTCCCCTGCCCTATCTGCGCCCAACGGAGACGAGTTGTCGTTGGACTGACAGCACCCTTCAGCAGGTTCCGACTAGCCTAGGTTCGAATGTCTGCTTCGCAGCAATGAACCAACTTCCTTCACTGGCGCGAAGCGGCAGTCCCCTGCCCCGCCCCGGTTGCGAAATGCGCATAAGGTGGGTTGCCGGAAAGCGGACCATCCGGACGTCCGCTATGGGTGGAAAGCGGACCTACTGCTCGGCCCCCTCGCTAGCCACAGCACGAGGTGCCCTCTTGGATCGGGGGGCATGGAGTGTCGCCGTAAGAACAGAACACGCAGCAATCGCCGGGTAGCGGTCGCAACTTGGTCCCGCAGCCAGTGCAATCGTAGAACCAGATGCAGGCGTCTGTCGGCATGGTTTCAGTAGCCACACGCCCGCAGTCAGGACAGGTGAGAGTGGACTGTAGCAGGATGCCGTCGCTCATCGCGCTGCCATCAAAAGGCTCATTGCCCAAGGTTCAATGAAAGGCCCCCAAGCCAGAGCGAGGGCAACCAGCACGGAAGCCAGAACAAGTAGCCAAAAAGCGGTGCGAGATGGTCGAGCGCAACTCACGTCACTTCGGCATTTTCGGACCCGCCGCCAGTGCAAGAGCCAGCCCAAGACCAAAACGAAGGCCGCAATGGCCGTCAACCATGTTCGCGCTCCCGCGATCACGGCGGCTCCTGCAAAGGAGACCCCAGCGAGGGAGAGAGCCAGAGGCAAGACGCAGCAGGCCGCCCACGCGAAGACCGAGGCAAAGCCCCCGACAGCAGCCGAAGTGCTGACGACAACATCGGGATTAGCGGGTGGCTTGTGGGTCGTCATGGGAAACTCCGTCCAGTGTGATAGAGGCTACAACCCGTAGCCACTACGGGATCAAGGGTGTGAAGCGACAGACGTTGACGATTGGACGGTTGGCCCGCCAAGCCGGGGTGAACCTTGAAACCGTGCGCTACTATGAGCGTATCGGCATCATGCCCGCTCCAGACCGAACCGAGAGTGGACACCGTAGCTACGCTCCGGAGCACGCTGAACGTCTGAAGTTCATTCGTAGGTCGCGTGAGTTGGGGTTCGGCATCGAAACCATCCGACGTTTGATTTCGGTGGGCGAGGCCGAGACGCAGGCGTGCTGTGAAGTGCGGGACATGGCCAAGGATCAGATTGCCAGCATTGATGCAAAGATCAGCGATCTGACACGACTCAGGCAGGTTCTGCAGCAGGCCGTATTCGACTGTGGAGATGGCACCGAAGTTCGTTGCCCTGTCATCCGACAGTTGGGATCAATCGACCAAGGGCTAGCTGGCTCGCCTGAGACTGGCTCCCAATAGAGGATGAATGGAGATCATGAGCATCCGGCCCGGTTTTTACAGCGTCCGCCAATCTGGATCAGACCAAGACCCCATGGACGATGAGGCGTGGGGATTAGCGATGCTTTCGCACTTCAAGGACGGGCGCGTCGTCGGAGTCGATCAGGGCGGTTGCCGGGTGAGCGGGACGTATAAGAACCGTCCAGACGGCGGCATCGACCTTCACATGATCTACGACCTCAAATGCGGGTCGCATCTGCCTAACGGAGCCGTGCTGGAAGCCGATCACCGCATTGAGGGCGATCTGGTTTTGGCTGGCGAGACGGTCACGGGCGGCCATCAGCTTTTGGACATCGGCCTAGGCCCCATGTTTATCAGCTTCGAATGGCTGGCCGAGGGAGTTTGAGTTCCTCACAAGAAACGTCCGCTATGGGTCGAAAGCGGCCATGGACATGCCGCTTGTAAGCGGACACGTAGCACCGCCGATTTTATGGGTACACACCCGATGCGCCCCACCACCCCTTCCACCGCCTCGGCCGGGCCCGCGGGTCAGCCGGCCATGACCTTTGCATAGCGCGGCCAACGTTGTGGGCATGGGCAACCTCGAGCGCGGTCCCACCCTCAGCACCGACGCGCACGACCTCCAGAGCCTCCCTGCGACGGGCCCGCTCTTCCTGTCGATGGGAGTATTCCTCGGCCTCCCAGCCCTGATCGAGGGCTTCCCATGCGCCGTCGGCGAATGCGGAGAGCATGCCCAGTCCATGATCTTCACGGGCGGCCTTTTGAGCCGCAGGTCCAAGCGAGGTCGACGAGCTCCATGCCCGGCCGGTCCGCATAAGGGACGTCGAGCCTTCTTCAGCGCGCAGCAGATCTTTCAGTCGGTGCGTTCGCCGGTTTGCATCCCTCATTGCAACTTGCGGATCCACAGCAGCCCACATTCGCCGGATCCACCGCCACTGTCTCCCGGCCCGCGCCCGGGGCGTTCGTGCGGGTCGGGCACCTTCGCCGAACTCCGGAGCCTCGATGCAGACCGGCTCACCGAAGACCTGCTTGGTTTTCAACCAGGCCATCAACTCTGGGCCTAGCTGGTCCGGGACATATAGCACTGCATCGCAGGTCAGCTTGCCGTCACGTACCAGCCAAACTGCCAAGCGAGGAGCCTGATCTCGCTGCCGTCGCTTCGTGAACTGATCCACTTGGTGGAGGAACGCGGAGGTTTGGCGAACGAAGGTCTGAACACCCGTCACCGGGTCCGCGCTTATCGACACACGCATGTTGAAGAAAAGGCCATACTGCTGCGGAAGAAATGACGCCGCATCATAGATCGCCTCGGCCTGGCTGGCCGTCATCCATTGCTCTGGCCCCACGCTTGGGCGAGCACTGGCCCTCAGACGTCGAGATCGAGACCGTGCCGGCGTCACCAACACATCCCCTGCCGGCTTAAGTTGTTCGGCCGGAGGCTGGCCTAGAAGCAAACGAAACCGTGTGAGCTGGGACCTCAATGAGAGTTCAGTGGCCGCGCGGTGGTCGGATGCCTCCCAGAACTGGAGCAGGCTTGACCAAAAGGTCTGCTCGTCTAGCGCAGACGCGGAAACCTTGGCCCGGATGAGGTCTGCGAGACGCGCGCGCTCGCTTGGCGAAACGAAGTGGAAGGCGGCGTCCTCTACCGTCTGAACCCGCGGCACCGAGACTTCCCGATTAAACATGTGCAGAAGAAACGCATGCACAGCCGCCGCCTTGGCGGGAGGTTCCGCGCTCCATGCGGCCAGAGCCTCCTCCACCGCCTGAGGGTCATTGGTGAACGTCGCCTCGACCACTGACACCAGATGGTCCGTCCACTGCATACCCAAACGCTGACGAAGAGATGTGAGCTCAAGGCGCCCATCCTCCTGGGCCTGTTCAAGTGTCTTGATTGCGTCTCTGACCGATCCTCGGGCGCGATCGGCCACGACTTCGACAGCGCGGGCATCCGTCTTGATCCCTTCCCTGCGGCAGATATCCTTCAACACGCCAATGATTGCCGGGCGGGGCACAGGGTGCAGCCGCACCAAAGTGCAGCGGGAAAGAACGGCAGGGCGGAGCTTTTCAGGGTCTGTCGTTGCCAGAACGACGGCCGCTCCGGAAAAGGGTTCCTCTAGCGGGCCTAGAATGGCGTCCTGTGCCCCAGGCTCCAACGCGTGCGCCTCGTCGATGAAAATCGTATAGCGGCCAAACGGAGGGTGTGACGTGTAATCCTGCACTCGGTCCATGACATGGCGAGAGCCGTGCACGCCAGCATTCTGATCGAGATAATGGAAATCGGAATGGCCGGCCTCAAACTCTTTGCAGACAGTGCATGCACCACAGGGCCCAGCGGCGTCACCTTCGCATTTGCGAGCGTTGGCGTAGATACGTGCGAGTGTCGTTTTTCCCGTTCCCGGAGGTCCGACGAGCAAGAGCGTACCGTTGTGGTCGGCCTCCACCCGCTCCCTAACGAGCTTAACAGCCTCGGCCTGACCGACTATCTCATCGAAGCGCCAAGGGCGGTATTTCCGGTCAAAACCTACGGGCACTGGTGGGACTCAGCTTGCGCTTTCGTCCCGGGCTTTTCTGGCTTCGCCATCACCAACGTCGCCCTCCTCTCCGACAATCGCGCGGTTCAGCGAGGCTTGCGGCCCGTTGCCGGACGTGAACATCGGGTCGTCAAGGTCGATTCCAAACTCACGCGCCATACGAGCCCGCATTTCGGGACATTCGATCTCGCGGAGCTGCTCGCGGACATCGACTTCGGGGAGTTCCATTGGCGCTTCTCCATAGGCGTCAGTCGCAATTTGGCCTTTTGGGCGCAGCCTTCAAGCTTAACCTTGAGGCGGCCGCCGTGATTATGGCGGGGAATAGCGGCAAAGTAAGCAATTTGCCCTCGCGCCTTTTGCAGACGCGAGGTCCGAGCCGCCGATGAAGCTCCCGCTCTGGCAGGGCACGAGGGTGCAGCTCAGATGATGTCACTTACCGCAGAGAACCACTTGAGGACCTGCGATGGCGGAGCCGATCTTTGAGCTCGAGTTCGTACGAGAAATCCGGATCGAGGAGCTTGCCTGGATCGAAGGCGAGGACGCCGCGGATGATTCCGGCCTCGGTTGCAATCGCCACTACAGAGACCTTCGCGCCACTACATGGTCGGAGGTGGACGAGGTAATTGCGGTCGAACGGCAGAGATTTGAGCAGTCCCAGACGCGAGGCTTCATGGACTCTCACGAGATTCAGGAACTCGATGTGGGCGTAGCCGGCGCGACTTTCGCATTGGCGGCGGCCGGTTGCGTTCCGTTCGCGAGCTGCAACGGAGGGGGGCTGCGAGCGCGACTGCGAGCGCATCAGGCAGTGCTACACGGCGGCGGACACGCCCCGGAAAGCCGCCTTGGATGACATATTCATTAGCCTCACCGGCTACGCCCTCGGCACGCTGATCGACAAAGCGGGCTGGTGAGCGCCACCGCGGGCATAGGCAGATGTGGGTCACAACCGACGTGCATCCAACCCGGAGGTTGCGCATGTCAGCAAAGCGCTTGGATCAGACATCCGGCTATGGGTAGCAAACACACCTAAGCTCGAATAAGTCCTTGGCTCGTCATTCTGAGGGGCTCGCGTGGCGCTGGGGCGAAAGAACAGCGGAAAGCAACTGACCAGCCATCTGAAGCGCCTCTATGGCCGGCTGGGTGGCGAACTGCGTTGGATAGAGAACCCGCCCAAACTGAGGCAGAAGAAGTGGCGCGGCGGAGAGGCGTTCGCAGCCGAAGCCGCCGAGTGTGAAACGAGGGCTGAAGAAATCAGGGAGGCGCTTCCGCACATCGTCTACGTTATCCAGATGTTCGATCCGGAATGGGCTCCCGAACAAGAAAAGCTGATCAGGCCGCTCCGCCGGGGGCCTAACCGTCCGCCGCACGGATGGGCGGACGCGGCCTTCGACGTGTTGCGAGAGGACGGAGACTGGTTGACGGTTCGAGAGATGCTGGATCGCGTCGTCGAGCGCCACGATCTGAGCGTCGATGACGGTCCCGCCTACGTTCAGGCATACGGAGCCATCAACGCGGCGTTGAAGCGCGCTCAGCGGGGTTTGGTAAAAGATGGGGGACAGCCGCCTCGATGGGCGCTTAAGTCGCGACAGCGCGGGAACGGGACGACTAGCGCCGCTGGCGAGGACGGCTGGTAGGCGGCGGCGGCTCCCACGCGGCGACCACCGCCTCGCGGAAGCGTTGGCGCAGGCTGGAAAGCAGGCGACCGAACGGCGATGGATCGCGATCTCGGATGTTCAACGGCGCGGCGGTGCGCTTCAGCATCTCCTTCTCCACCGTCTTGTGATAGCCGCAGACCTTGTATCCGATCACGACTTCGCGGCGCAGCCATTCGCTCAAGGCCGCTTCGCTTGCGGGACGGCTCTTGAGGTCGCCGAGTTCGCCGGTCCCCGCGACCCAGTGGATGGCGAAGACCGATTGACGGAACGGCGAGCCCCCAATGCTTCCGAGGAGATGCGCGGTCACCCTCTCGCGCAGAGAGTAGCCTTCGCCAACGTATCCGTTACGCCACACCCCGTAGTCCCACGCCGGAAGTTCCGGATCAGGGAAATAACCAGCGAGGTTGAAGAGCCGTTCGCCGTTCCGAAGGAACAAGCCGTAAACGCCTGGGCTCAGGGGCATTCGCTTGGGATCGTCCATGAACTCGCCCGCCGATACGAACTCGAATCCGTCGCGCCAACGCTTCGCGGATCGGGCATCAGCGACGCGGGGGGTTTCGATTTCTCCGCTGGCGCGCTTGGCCTCCTTGCGCTCCCGCCGCCGCTCCTCGGCGCTCGGTGAACTCCACTCGATCGGCGCGCCGTCCTCGTTGATGATCTTGCAACGGCGCTTGGAACCGCCCGCCTTCTTCTTGAGGAAATAGCCAGCCATTGGCGAGCGGCCTGGTGTCATCATCGTTCCCAGGAGCGCGGCGAAGGCGTCGTCCGGACCGACGCCCGTGTGGCTTAAGCGCCACGTAAGCTGAGCCGTGTAGAGGTCGAGGCAATTGCCGAGGATGCGACGATAGATCAGCCGCATGCCCTCAAGGACGCGGAAGCCGCTTTCGGCCCAGTTAGTGCAGGCCTCCGGCGTATAGAAGTGGTGGTCGTGGATCACCCGCTTCAGCGCGCAATGATCACGAATCTGACCCCAGGGGCCGCCGTCGGCGAACACGACGGCGTTTGGGTCCACCACGTCGATGAACGGCGGGATGGGGTGATGCTCCTGCTTCGCGATCCATGCGCGGGCAGGACCACCCCGCTGGCGAGCCAGCGTCACATGAAACGTTCTGTCGGGCGCGCCATATGGAAAACGGTAGTGATCCTTCTCGTTGCGCACGTTCTTGGGGCGGATGTATCCTTTCAACTCCTTGCCGTCGATCTCGATCTCTTCGCGCAGGATCGTGCGCCGCTCGAAGGCCTGCATTGCGCATCTGATCTTGTGCAGCCAGACGAAGATCGTCTTGTAGTTTTTCACCTTGGCCCGCAGGTCGCGTTTGATCTCAAGGGCGCTGCGGCCCTGATAGGCCACGTTGAACTGCGCCAGGATCAGCAGGATCGTCTTGAACGGCAGCTTGCGGTAGGCGAACGGCGTGTTGGTGGTCAGGGTGAACTGCCTCAGGCACTGCTTACACTTGTAGAGCTTCCCATCTTGATAGGTCCAGGCCGCCGGGCATCCACAGCGATTGCAGGACGGCTCCCCGCCATTCTCGGCGAATCGATACCGACGAAACAGCGCACGCGCGTCATCCTCCGAGAGTTCGGCAATCTCGGTCGGCGTCACGGCGTCAAGAAGTGTGTCGCATATGTGCGCGTTTTATCGCGTTGACGAGCGATAAGTCGCATTGGTTGATCGGTCCGAGGAGTGATGGCATGAACGGTCATGGCTAAGCGCGCTGGAAACCCCGCCGACGTTGATGATCCCGAGGACGCTTGGCGGGAAAAGGCGCGAACGCTATTGCGGGTTGAGCAGCGGCGCCAGAATCTCACCTATGGCGACATTGCGGAGCGCATGCGGGCGATAGGGATCGAAGAGACCGAGGTCAGCGTTCGCAACAAGATCAGCCGGGGGACTTTCCCGGCGACCTTCATGCTGCAATTCATGCACGTGCTTGGGATCGACCTGATCCCCTTCAAGCCTCAGTTCACAGGGGAATTCACATTGCCACCAGAGCTGGTTGGCAATGTTCCGCAGGTTCGGCTGACGCCAGAGCTGATCGCAGCCTTGGTGGAAGCTCCGAAGAAGGATTGATCCATGTTCCGGTGGTTTCCGCCGGAGATTTGGGCAGCTCGGCCAACGCACCGACCGATGGGCACTCGCCAGACCCGGTGACCGGCTTCGACTCAATTGGCTGCGGGCTCGGTGGCCTAGCCCCCCTTCATGTCGGGCGGTGCGATAGCAGGATAATTCCTGAACCGATCAGGCACACGACCGCACCCAGCAGGTCCCAGCGATCGGGCGGTTGACGTTCGACCAGCCATAGCCAAAGCAGCGACGCCGCGATGTAGACGCCGCCGTATATGGCGTAGGTGCGGCCGGCGGCATCAACTTCCACCCGAGTGAGGAAGAAGGCGAAAGCCACGAGGCAGAGAATTCCCGGCACGATCCACCAGACCGAGCGATCCTGCCGCAGCCACATCCAGAAAGTGAAGCAACCAGCGATCTCGGCAATGGCCGCGAGACTGTAGTAGAGCCCGACCTTGATCGTCACTGCGAGGGGCCCTTGTCCTTGTCCGACGCGCTGCGCAGAATTCCGATGCCGCCTTTCACGGCGATCGCCGCGACCAGCATGCCGACGACCAGATCGGGCCAGGCCTGATCCAGCCACATGACCAGACCACCGGCGACGAGGATGCCGCCGTTCGAGGCGAAGTCGTTCAGGCTGAAGGTCTCGGCCGCTTCCATGTTGACGTCGCCGGACTGGTCCCGTCGCAGGAGCACCAGGCAGATCAAGTTCACGATCGCAGCGACGAGTGCCAGACCCATCATCGTCCAGCCGACCGGCTCTGTGCCGAACCACCAGCGCCGGCCGACGTCGATCAGCACGCCGGCGGCGAAGACCAGCAACAGGATACCGGACAGGCGTGCCGCGCCCTGTTTCCAGGACGCGGCGCGTCCGATCGCCACAAAGCTGATCAGGTAAACGATCGAGTCCGAGGCGTTGTCGACGGCGTTGGCCAGCAGCGCGCTGGAGTCGGCCATGATGCCGCCGATGCCGAGACCCAGGAACAGCAGGGCGTTGAGGATCAGGACGATCAGCAACGTGCGCCGCTGTTGATGGTCCGCCGAGGTCAGTTTGCTCAATCTTCCAGTCCTTCCGAAGCACGATGCCGAACCGCCTTGGCGGCGAACGTCGGCAGCACGAGCAGGGTCAACGCCGTCGCCGTCAAAAGGCCCCCGATCACGACCGTTGCGAGCGGCTTCTGCACCTCGGCTCCGGCTCCGTGCGCCAGAGCCATCGGGATGAAGCCGACGATCGCAACCAAAGCGGTCGTCAGCACCGCGCGCAGTCGGCTGGCGGCTCCTTCGATCGCCGCCACCTTGGCAGGCAGGCCCTCGTTCAGGCGTTGGCGGATGGCCTGCATAAGCACCAGTCCGTTCAGGGTGGCGACCCCTGACACGGCGATGAAGCCGACGGCCGCAGAGACCGAGAACGGCATTCCGCGCAGCAGCAGCGCGAGGGCGCCGCCCACCAAAGCCAGGGGGACGCAGGCGAAGACCAGACCGGCCTCCGCGAACGATCCCAAGGCGAGGAACAGCAGCACCCCGATCAGGACGAACACGATCGGAATGACGAGGCCGAAGCGTTGCTCGGCTCGCTTTAGGTTCTCGAACTGCCCGCCCCAATCCAGATAGACCCCGGCCGGAAGGTCGATCTCCGCGACCTGGCTCTGGGCGTCGGTGACGAAGCCCCCCAGGTCGCGACCGCGCACGTTGGCCTGGACCACCATACGGCGGCTGCCGTTCTCGCGGCTGATCTGGTTCGGACCCTCCGCCGTCTGAATCCGCGCGACCGAAGACAGGGGCACGATCACGCCGGTGTCGGATACGATGGGAAGCGCCGCCAGGGCCGCCGGGTCGTTGCGGGCGTCGTCGGGCAGGCGGACGACGACGTCGAACCGCCGGTCGCCCTCGAAGATGCGTCCGGCCTCGGCGCCGCCGATGCCGGCCGAGACCGCTTCGCTGACGTCTGCGGCCGACAGGCCGTAGCTGGCGGCGGCGGTTCGATCGACGCTGACGGTCAGGGTGGGCAGGCCGGACGCCTGCTCGACACGAACGTCGGCTGACCCGGTCGTCTCCCGCAGCGCGGTCGCGACCTGGTCCGCCACCCGCTGAAGGGTGTCGAAGTCGTCGCCATAGACCATGACGGCGAGGTCGGTGCGGACGCCGGAGATCAGTTCATTGAAGCGCAGTTCGATCGGCTGGCTGAACTCGAAATTGTTGCCGATCTGCTGGGCGGCCACGCCTTCGATCCGCTCGATCAGTTCGTCCTTCTCCAGGCCCGGATCGGGCCAATCCTTGCGGTCCTTCAGCACGATGACGCTGTCGGAGATGTTGGGCGGCATAGGGTCCACGGCGGCCTCGGCCGTGCCGGTGCGCGAAAACATGGTCTCCACCTCGGGCTGGGCCTTGATGGCGCGCTCCAACGCCATCTGCATCGCCAAGGATTGCTCCAAGGACGCGGACGGCACGCGCAACGCCTGCATGGCGATGTCGCCCTCGTCGAGCGTCGGGATGAATTCCCGGCCCAGCGCCATGAAGGAGGTGAGCCCGACGGCGAGGGCCGCCACGGCGGAGATCAGCACGATCTTCGGCCGTGACACAGCCGCCTGGATCGCTGGTTGGAGGAACCGCCGGGCGAAGCGGAGAAGCCAGGTCTCGTGCTCCTCGACCTGACCGTCGCCGCCGAGGTGAACGGACTTCGGATCGCGCACCAGCAAGGCAGTCATGGCGGGCACGAAGGTAAAGGAGAAGATGAAGGCTCCGACGAGGGCGAGCATGACGGTGGCGCCCATCGGTTGGAACGTCTTGCCTTCGACCCCCTCCAGAAGCAGCAGCGGCGCGAACACCAGCAGGATGATCAATTGACCGAAGGCGGCCGGCTTCACCATCTGGCGCGCGGACTGAACCGCCACGTCCAGCCGCTCGTGTCGGGTCAGCATCCGGCCGAGTTGAGCCCGTCGCTGCGTCAGCATCAGCAGGGTGTTCTCGATCACCACGACGGCGCCATCGACCATCAGGCCGAAGTCCAGCGCGCCCAGGCTCATCAAGTTGCCGCTGATGCCGAACCTATTCATGCCGATGACGGCGAACAGGAACGACAGCGGGATCATCAGGGCCGTGATGGTGGCCGCCCGGATGTTGCCCAGCAGCAGGAACAGGACGACGATGACCAGCAGCGCGCCCTCGGTCAGGTTCCGAGCGACGGTCGAGATGGTCGAGTTCACCAGTTCACTGCGGTTCAGGACCGGCAGGGCGACGATGCCAGGAGGCAGGCTGTCGTCCACCACCGCCAGCCGCTCGGCCGCCGCCTGGGCCACCGTGCGGCTGTTGCCGCCGGCGATCATCAAGGCGGTGCCAAGGACCGCTTCATGTCCGTCGCGGCTGGCGCCGCCCAAACGTGGAGCCTGCCCGATCTCGACCGTCGCGACGTCGGCGACCCGGACGACCAGACCGCCGCGATTGACCACGGGGGCCTGGGCCAGATCGTCGATGGTCAGCGCCAAGGCGTCCGTGCGGACGACCAAAGCCTCGCCCGCACGCTGGATATAGCCTGCGCCTGCTTGGGTGTTGGCGCGTTCGACCGCCTCGACCAGATCGCCGAGGCCAAGACCATAGGCGGACAACCGAGCGGCATCGGGCCTGACGGCATACTCCTTGACGTAGCCGCCGATGGTATCGACGCCGGCCAGGCCGGCGGTCGTGCGCATCTGCGGCGCGATGATCCAATCCTGGACGGTGCGGAGATAGGTCGCGCGCTCCTCGGGCGTCGTCAGTCGCTCGCCCTCGGGTGTCAGATAGACGCCGCCCGCCTGCCAGCCCGGCTGGCCGGGGCTGGCAAGATTCTCGGTGTTGAAGGGGATGTAATCGACCGTCCACATCAACACTTCGCCGAGGCCGGTGGTGATCGGCGACAACCCCGGCTCCACGCCTTCAGGAAGTCCCTCGGACGCGGCGGCGAGCCGTTCGGCCACCTGCTGACGCGCGAAATAGATGTCGGTCTGGTCGGTGAAGATCGCGGTAATCTGGCTAAAGCCGTTGCGCGACAGCGATCGCGTGCTGGTCAGGCCGGGGATGCCGGCGAGAGCAGTTTCCAACGGATAGGTGACCTGCCGCTCGATCTGCTCGGGCGCCAGGGCGGGAGCGACCGTGGTGATCTGGACCTGTCTATTGGTGATGTCGGGAACGGCGTCGATGGGCAGTTTGGTCAGTTCGAACAGACCCAGGGCCGCCACGAGGCTGACCGCCAGGATGACGAACCAACGGAAGCGGACGGATGCCGCGATGATTGCGCTGAACATGCTCTCGCTCCCTAGTGGCCGTGCTCGGCCTCGCCCTTGGCGAGTTCGGCTTTCAGGAGGAAGGCGTTGGTTCCGGCGATGCGCTCGGTGCCGGTGAGGCCGCTCAGGATTTCGGTCCGGCCGCCGGCCTGCCTGCCGACCAGGACGGGAGCGGCGCGAAAGCCCGTCGCGGTGCGCACGAACACCACGTTCGCGCCCTCCACCGTCTGAACGGCGTCGGACGGGACCGTGAGGCCGCCTACGGACTGGCCCGTGACCACAATGCCGGAGACGGCCGATCCTGCCGGCGGCAGACCCCCGCCCGCCGGTCGGGCGCGGATGATCGTGGCTCCGCTTTCCTCGCCTGCGTCGGCGGCGACGCCGGTGACGACGGCGTCGAACTCGCCCGCCGGTCCCTGCACGCGCATGGTCGAACCCGCGCGAACCTGCGCGGCGAGTGCGGGAGGCGCCGTGAAGACGATCTCGACCCGCGCAGGATTGGTGACCTCCGCGATGACGCCACCTTGGGCGGCGAAGCCACCCGGCCCGACCTGAACGCTGGTCACGATCCCGCTGATGGGGCTGACGACGCTGAGTCGACCCGAGGAATTGGGAGAGCCGGCGGCCGAGGCGCGCGCGCGGGCGGCGCGGGCCGCCGCCTGGGCGCTGAGCGCCTGGGCATGAGCGACCTCGGCGTCCCGGCGGGCCACGACACCCTGATCGGCCAGGCTCTCTTCGCGACTATGCGCTTGTTCGGCGGCTATCGCATTGGCCTCCGCAGCGTCGGCGTCGGCCCGAAGGCTGGCGGCATCGCCACTGACCAGAATGGCCAAGGGCTGTCCCGCGCGCACGGATTGACCCGGTGCCACCAGCACGCGCTCGACCCGGCCGCCGACGGACGCCGCCACGACGGCCCTCGCGTCGATCATCGGTTCCACCCGGCCCGACAGTCGGGTTTCGCCGCCCCCGCCGCCGGTCACGGCGACGATAGCGATGTTGGCGGCGGTGATCTGGGCCGCCGTCAGGACGACGACGCCTTCTTCGCCGCCCGCTTCCTCGGCGTGCTCGCCTTCCGCTTCGGAATGTTCGGCTTCCCCCTCCGCTGCTGGAGCCTCGGCGGGTGAGCGGACCATGGCATAGAGCCCCGCGCCACTCAGGACGACGACGGCGGCGACCCCGGCCATCAGCCAGGTCTTGTTGATCTTGGGCGTGCTTTTCATAGCGATGTTCCAAACGGGGCGCGTCCTTGCAGGAGCGCTAGATCGACTTCCGCCCGAACGCGCGCGAGGCGAGCGTCCACGGCGGCGTTGCGGGCGGCGATGAGCGCCGCGCGAGATGAACTGAGTTCGAGTTGCGAGATGCGACCGGCGTCAAATCCGATCCGTGAGAGGCGATACGCCTCCTCAGCGGCGGTCACCCCTGCGTCGGTGGCCCACACGCGACTGCTGGCCGACCGAAGCCTGGCTTCGGCGCCGGCTAGGTCCGCCTGAGTCGTCTGCCGCGCGGCCATCACGCGGGCGTCGGCGGCGCGGAACTCGGCCTGTGCGGCATCGTAGTTGCCCCGGTTCCGGTCGAAGAGGGGCAAGGGCATGCTGAGGCCAAACGTGAGAGCGGTCGCGTCTTCAGCCTCGTAGCGGCGGACGCCGACCGAGACCCGAACGTCCGGTCGTGCTCGCACCCGCTCCACCTCGATCCGGCTTTCAGCGGCGTCGCGTTCGGCCTCCGCCACCCTCACCTCCGGTGACGCCGAGGATGTCGGGACGACGGCAGGGGGCTCGCGGTCCAGCAGGCTATATTCGATCGAAGTCGCCGGGTTCGGCAGCATCGCCACGGCGGTCAGTCTTGCGAAGGCGGCGTCCCGTTCAGCCTCGGCTTCGTCAAGCGCTGCCCTCGCCGCCGCTGCCTCGCTCTGGGCCTGAATGCCGCGAAACAAGGGCTCGCGCCCCTCTTCCACCAGGATCATCAATGCGCGAGCGTCCGCGATCGTCAGGTCGAGGGCTTCCTGAGCGAGGACGAAACGCCGGTCGGCGGCTTCGGCCTCGGCATAGGCCAGCGCGAGCCTGCCAGCGGCATCCAGGGTGGCGAGATCGCGCCGGAGAAGGGACGTTCTGCCTTCAGCTTGGGCCACCCCGACCCTTGCGCCCCGCCGTCCCCAGAGTTCCAAGTCCTGGCTGACGGACAAGGTCGTCTCGGCGTTCCCGTAACCCGAGAAGGGGCCGGTTCCGAGAGCGTTTTCAGCTTCGAGACTGAGTTCCGGGTTCGGCCTCACGCCGGCCTGACGAGCGCGGGCTTCGGCCGCATCCACCAAGGCCTCCGCCTCTAGCGCGCCCGGTGTGAGCCCGATGCGCTCAAGCAATTTTTCATATGAGGGCACAGGATCGGCCCAGGCGGGGCCGATCGCGGCGGTCGCCATCGCGACCACGGCGCAGCCGATCGCGAGACGCGATCGGCCAGATTTCAGGGGTGACATGTTCCATATCCCAGAAGTTCCAGACGATTGACGCGCGCCGAAAGGCGCAGGACATCGTCAGGCTCTGGGAGGGCGTTCCAGGCCGCCGGGCTCGCGAGACGCCAAGGGCTCGTCAGTCGGGCGCAGCAGGTTCGGAGCGACTATCGCCGTCACCGCGACGGATTGGGTCGATGACGGCATCGCGGTGCCGCTGTGATGACAGTGGCCGTGTGAGCAGATGGCATGGTCGTCGGAATCAGACGGCAGATCACCACCGTCGTCGGCGACCGACGCCGCCGCATGAGCGGGTTCCAGTTCCACGGCGCAGGCCGCAGCATCGACGGTCGGGATCAGAACGAACACGGCGACGAACAGCGCAAAGAGCGCCGCGATGATGCTGTGCCTGTTCTCCGACCGGACCATGCCGTCGTTTAGCACGGTTGGCGGCGACAGCAACGAATAATCGGTTGCGCCGCGAGCGCGGACTTCAGCGGATGGCGTTCAAGATGTGGTCGTTCCGCGTTTGGCGATTCAGGTGCCTGGCGCGCCCGCCGCCTCATCTCTCAGGCCCTTTCGCCAGCACGTCGCCTTGATCAACGCCCGAGCCACGCTGGCTCGGTCAGCCGCGGTCGCGACGACTCGTCCGTTCCGGAGTCCGATGAACCCCCGACCATCGCGCTCTGGCGCGATCTGGCAGAGCTGGTTTCCGTGGAAGAAGGAGATGCTGTTCATCGAGTCAGCTCCAGCGGGACGGTAACCGGCTGCTCGAACTGCTTGGTCGCCAAAACCCAGCCCTGCGGTCCCGACGCCATAGGCACGGCGCGAACTCGTCCGGCTAGCCGCAAGGGCCTCAGACAGGCTCGAACACGTCTGGCCATCGTGACTTCCAGAGTCCTGTCTTCGGGGTCGAGTTCCCGCACTTCAACGACGGCGCGAGCCAACTCTCTCGACGTCACCGGTCCGTCAGCTTCTCGCAGACAATCGACGACTATGCCGGTGATCTCTCCCGGCGCAGCAGCGTGAACTGGCCGGGCTCGCTTCGGGGCGATTTCACCGATGTCGATGTCCGGCTTGAGCAGGACAAGGACCGCGTCCAGGTTCTGGATCGTCTTCTGAAGGTCGCGGACGAGTCCCTGATGTTGCTCCAACTCCCCGTCCAGCTCGGCGCGTTTACGGACGAGGGTGTGAAGGGCGACAGAGTGCTCGGTGCCGAAAGGGATGATCGAACTTGCCATGCCCTCAACATAAAGACACGGCTTCTCACGGTCTCGTCCGTCAAGGTGTGTTTGCTACCCATAGCCGCAGACATCGACGCACCTCCCGGGAACCCTTGCTCAACAGCGGCGGTCGCCGTGCAGCGTCGATGGCGTAGCGGGGCGGGTGCATTTGGATGGCGCACAACACACTGAAACCTGCTGGTGGACGGGGCATGGCTGGAACAGCGGCGCTCCCGCATTAGCCGGCGCGCCGGACTGCTGATCGTGGGTCTCCGCCGCACCGGACCGGTCAGGGATGACCGGCGCCGTTGCAGCGGGGCCTCTGACGGCTGCGGCGGCTTGGCGATCGTGTGAAAGGCTCTTATCGGGGACCGGGTCGCCACCGCGATGGGAGGTCTTTAACCTGCGCAACATCACCAGCCCGTGCAGCTTCGAGGACGGCGTCCTCGTGCCGTTCGTCTTCGGTCCATTCTTGCCCGTATCCGAGCAGGACGCGGATGCATTCAACGACGCCTTCTCGGACGAACTAGACTCGGCCTTCACGTCCAGCATCGGCTGCTGTGACTTCTGTTACGCCGATTTCCAAGAAAAATGGCCAGACGTGAGCTTCCGGCGCGACGGCGGCGACATGCTGTCAATTGACGCCCTGTGGGCCGTAGACGAAGCCCGTCTGGCCGGGGCCTGGTGGCCGCTGGAGTATTCGACGCTCCGGCGCCTGGTCCGATGTCCGAGGTGTCAGCGCTACGGCCCGGCGAACATCTATCTATTCGAGCACCGTATCAGCGATGTCGAAGCGATGGAGGAAGACATCGCCACCCTCTCTGCGCTGGGCGCAGCAACACCGTTCCTCATCCTCGAGCATCCCTTCGCACAGACGGTTCTGGCGGAGATCCGGGCCGAAGCCTTGCGGGTAAGCGCTAGTGTGCAGGATCGCCCAATGTACCGCGCGAGGCGAACTCTGGATGTCGCAAAGCAGGGTCAGGATCCAACCAATCCGGCAACCTACGGCCCCGCTCCCGCGCCCCACACTGGCGAAGGCCGCTTCAACCACGCCGGCGCCCCCATGCTCTATCTGGCCAATTCGGAAGCCGTCGCGGCGGCAGAACTCGGCGTACCCGGAGAGGACTGTCTGGTCGGCCGAGTGACCATTCTTCCTCCGCTGAAGATCCTCGACCTCATCGACGCAGATGGCGATGCAGTCGACTCCGAGCTGTTCAATGCCTTGGCGAACTCCGCCTTGCTCATGGCGCCGCGCACTGGTGAGGGATGGGTGAAACGTCAGTACTTGTTCTCCAGATTTGTCGCCGACTGCGCCAGGTCGGCCGGGTTCGATGCAATCAGGTACGGCTCGACCAAGGATCGGAACGGCGTAAACTACGTCATCCTCAGTCCGCCCGAAGACCTCGCCACCCTCATGAGACTCGATGGCGTATCGCAGATCGCTTGCCCGGACCCCGCGCCTCGGTACTGACCGCGCCGCCGCAGCCAGCGAGGAGCATCCAGAGCTATCCGCGGGGCGGGGTGCAGACGAAAGATATCGCTTCCGAGGACCCGGACGGGGTATCATGGGCCATGACAGTGACATCTCCTTCCCTCACAGCCAGCGACGAAATTCTCGTGCGCTTGGCCATGGACGACAAAGATATCGAGACGGCCGGAATGGCCGGAGAGTTCGCGGCCAGCAAGGTTTTCGACCGGGCTGGCGTCGCCTGGATCGACCTCGGCCAGTCGCCAGACCATCACAGCACGTCCCTGAAGCTTCTCGCGGCCCATCGCCCGGATTACCTGGTGCTACACGGCGGCGGCAGCCTTTTAATCGACGTCAAGACATACACACCCCGCCGCCAGGCTGGCGACGCTCACCGGTTTGGCGTCACCGACATCGAATGGGCCGCCCTCAAAGCGACCCAAGACATCGGAGGGGTCCCGGTCGCGCTTCTCTTCTGGAACAGACGGGCCCCTGGACGATTCAGCTACGTCATCTGCCTTCTGGATGAACTGCAAGTTCCTCACGCTGACGACGCCGGGAGCTGGCGGTGCCGAGATTTCGCTGCCGATGAGTTCTCAACGATCCGGCTGGCCGCCGCCTGAAGCCGGGGCCTCACCCTTACCTGACCCGGTCGTTGCCGCCTCAACCGCAAAGGCCCCCAGACCAAGCCTCGCGCCGTCCCATTGAGGTCAGAACGGAACGAGATGAGCGCCGCTATCTTGGCTTCTATGAGAACATAACTTGCACAAATGGGGGCACTGTTTTGCGTGCCTTTTGGCCAACGGATTCCCCTGTGGGATGGACGTTACCGCTCAACAAGGATGAGGCCCGCTGCCTAAGCCGGGCCTTTGCCTCGGCTCTATATGACCTCAACAACCAACGAGGGTCATATGCCGAAGTCCGATCGCTACTACCTCCCCCTACACCGTCCCGGCGATACGCCTCGGATGACGGAAGCCGTAACCTGGGCTGAGAAGGCGGGTCTGGACCCACTCTATCGCCCCCATCCTGCTCAGTTGAAGTTCGGGCCGATTAACTTCTGGCCGAACACGGGCAAGATTTATATCGACGGGGAGAAGCGGTCCACGGATCGCGGACTTGATGCTTTCAAAGCCGCTGTCTTGCGCGTTCATCGCCACCCCGATGTCCTTCCCGATTGCGACCACCTCAGACGCTGACCGAGACAATCCCTCGCGGAGTGAGGCCCTAATCGCGTCGCAACCGTCTTGACCCTGTGCTATTTTAAAGACCCCCGCCGACGCTGCATCTAACCTAACCTCTAACTGCCTGGATCTGCCTAGGGCCCTATAAGAAGGGCCCCGCCTTTCAGGGAACAATTCGACCCGAGATCAAGGTGGGGTGCTCGGTGTGGTTCTGGGCGGGTGCAGATGAATCCGCTTCCTCAGCAACGACGAGGAAGCCATGGACCTCTTTCCCCCTGATCGCCTGCCCCTCGTGCCGGAAGCCTACCTGAAGGCGCACAAGGTCAATCATCCCGCAGACAGCCGCTTTCGCACCTGCGCCCGCCTTCTGCAGGCACTTCATCGTGAGGCCGCAGGCTGGGGGATCGGGACCTACACCACCGCCTCCGGCCGCCGTCGCAAGATGGGCCATCTCGTCAGTGTCTTTGACGGTGCAGCGGGCGCCAACTTCCTCAACCGTGACATCCAACGCCTGGCCCGGCGTGAGCTCGCCTACCGCGAGCCGGGAGCGATGTTCGAAGAGCGGCGGCTCTACGAAAACCTCCTTTCCTCCACGCCCCTCGCCCTGAACCTGCTCGGGCCAATCAAACTGGACCGGAACCTCGCCGAGGCCTTCGTCCGCGAAGCCCTGCCGGACCTGGCCGGCCGTGTGTGCTCGGTTTCCTTCGAACACTCGCCGGGACGCGGCGACCCGACCTTCACTGACGACGCCACCGCCTTTGACGGGTTCATCACCCTGCGACTGGACGACGGGCGCAAAGCCTTCATCGCCATCGAGATCAAATACTCGGAAAGCTGCGGCGAACCCGAACCGCGCATGCGCGAGCGCTATGACACCCTGAGCACCTCGAGCGAGCTCTTCATCGACCCCGACGATCCGGCCCTGCGCCGCAACCCCATCCAGCAGATGTGGCGGCTTCATATGCTCGGGCAGTCCATGATCGACGCGGGCCTCTATGACGCCGGCGCGGTGGTGGTCATCGCACCCCGACTGAACGACCAGGTCCAGCGGGCCGTGAGCCAGTACCGGACCCACCTCGCCCCGCCGACCGCCGGCAAAGCCAGCTTCATCAACCTGCCGCTGGAAGATGCCATCGCCGCCCTGGCGCTGGCCGGTGCCCCGGACATGGCCCGCGCCATCACGACCCGGTACGTCGACTTCTCCCCCATCCACGACCTGATCTGATGGGGGCGCTTCCTCTCTTCCCGCAAGGCGACCCGGGGCGTGACCGCGCCCTGGGAGCGCTCCTCGGCGCAGCCCGGGGAGCGCGGGAGGCACGACGCTTCATGGGCGGCACCACAGCTGCCGACTGGCCCGACGCCCAAGCCGTGATGATCCACACCGCCCACACCCTGCTGGAAACCGGGACACTCACACCCAACGACCTCCTTCGTCGCCTCCTGACCGACTGGGCACAGGGCATGGGCCGCCCGCGGCTTACTCGCGTCACGGACCCGGACCGCCCCCAACGCACAGGCCACGGCTTCATCGCCGGGCTCGCCGTCATCAGCATCCTCCGCAAAACCGACCGCAGAACCGCCCAACAGGAAGCCCTTCATCTGGCCGCCCTCCTCAATGCCTCACCGGCCGAGACCGAAGCCCTCGAGGTCGCCAGCATCTTCATCCGCCGCGCCCTGCTCAGCGGTGACCCCGCCCACGCCTTCGAGCCAATGGAATGGGAGGGCGATGAACGCGTCGCCGCCGTGGCCGAGGGCCAATCCCTGCCGACCGACGAGCCACGCGACCTGGTATCTGCGCTGGATCAGGCGCGGACCTTGGTTCTCAACACGAACAGCCTCTCCATCGCCTTCGACGCTCTGGTCAGAGTAGGGGCCAGCCCCGCCGCCTTCATCATGACTGGCATGTTCGCGGGCGCCGTCCGGGGAGCGGCCGACCTCGGCTTCATCGCCAATCACCCTGACCGCCACCCGACGACCACCGCCCGTTTGGAAGCGCTCGGCGGGCAACTCATGGCCCGAGCCCACGACGCCCGGGCATCCACCTGTTCCTAGCCGAGGCCCCCTCGATGACCTTCCGCTTCACCAAACCCCAAAAAGCCAAGCTGGTCGCCGCGTGGGACCGCCTCGCGCAGGCCCGCGCCCATGGCGAGGCCTTCGATCCCGTGCCGGTGGTCAAGCTGTTCACCCCGGATGCGGGCGCGACATGGCTACTGGCCGCCATGAGCCCGGACGAGACCTCCGCCTGGGGTGTCGCCGACCTTGGCCTCGGCTTCGTCGAGCTGGGCGACGTAGATCTCGCCGAGCTTCGTCAACTGCGCGGCAAGCTGGGTCTACCCGTTGAGATCGACCGGTGGTTCAAAACCGACAAATCGCTCTGGGGCTATCAGCGCGACGGCCAACTGAGGGGCAGATTGGTGACCTAGGCAGGCCGCCCCGCCTCACGCGTCTCGGAGTTAGGTAGCCAGCAGCATTTCCGACAATCCGTCCAACTCCTCCTTAGCCTCTCGCCAGCCAGGCATGTGTCGGTCCAGCAGCGCATAGAAGCGGGGGCTGTGGTTGTGCTCGGAGAGGTGGCAAAGCTCGTGAAGAAGGACGTACTCCACACAATGAACGGGGGCCTTGATCAAAGCGGGGTTCAGCGTGATGGAGCCGCGCGGAGAGCAACTGCCCCAGTACCGCTTCATCTTCAGAAGCTTTACCGGGGGCGGGACGGAAACCCACGGCAGATTGGCCGCCAGCCGCGCCGTCCTGACGTTGAAGTACGAAAGCGCCCGCTGGCGGTACCACCGCTGGAGAAGAAGCCGGACATCATCTGCGTCATCAGATGCGGCTGTCACTTCGAGCCTGCCGGCGACCAAGCGGACCGAACGGCGGGAGTTTGGCTCTACAAGGACCTTCAGCTTGTGGCGGCGACCGAGATAGAAGTGCGTCTCGCCGCTGCAATAGTCGCGGGGTAGTGCGTGCCGACGGAAGTCCTCAAATCGCTCAATGTGGTCCATGATCCACCGTGCACGCTTTTGGACGCCTGCCCGGATCTCGGTCTCCGGAGTACCGACCGGAGCTTCGACCACCAGCGTGCCCGTAGGCTCCACATGGATGCGAAGCCTGGCCGTCAGCCCCGGGTTATCCCTCACATCGTAGTCAGCGGACCTGGCACCATAGCGCAGCGTCAACCGCATCAACCGACGTCCCGGGTGAGCCCCGCCCGCGTCACCTCGACAACCTGATCGGTGATCGCTCGCGCCAGATCGAGGCCGGTCAGGGAGAACAGCCTCGGCAGAACCGCCTTGCGGATTGCGGCTTCAACGCTTGCAGGGTTGAGCGAGTTTTCCGCGACAGCGGTTTGGACGATGTGGTCGATGTCGACGGCGGCGGTGGTGAAGCTATCAACGTCTGGGCCAAGCGCGAGACCGTCGCCAACAGCGAGCCGGATGATGCCAAAATAGGCCGTGGCGTGGCGGTTGCCGTTTAGAGCGCTTGGCGTCCCATCCACCTTCCTCTGGCCGACCTGTTCCTCAATATCCTTGAAAAGCGCGTACTGTTTGAGGGGGTGGTCGAACAGGGCTGACGCCTCTGCGATGGCGGCCTTCAGCAGTTCTGAGAAGTGCCGTTGCGCAAACGGATCGTCGACCAGATCCTGCTCGATGGTGCGCGTCAGCCGGGTGCGGATGATGTCAGTCTCGTTGCGGGTCTTTTCCTCACTCCACTCCGCCGGCGCAATCTCCTTCGCCAACTCGTTGACGACCAGCACGTTGCCGTCGGAGGCGACGTCCTCGCCGATGACATACCGATCGACGATCTTGCGGATCTGGTCCTCGTAGGCGCTAAAATCGACGGTCTCGTGGGCATCCTGCTTCGCCATCCGACGCAGGTTGGAGAAGAATTTCAGGTCCCGCTTGTAGGTCGCGATCTGGGCCTCCGAGAACGCCCCATCCTCGAAGAATGACCGGGTCGCCAGGGCGGTCCGAAGCGCCATGCCAAACGCGGTCAACGCCTCGTAGAAGTCTTCACGGACCTTCTGATGGACGTCGGTGGAATGTCCCGCCTTGTCTGCCGCGTGCCTTGGCACCAGCACCTGCCGGTACTGCTCGATGTCACTTCGGTTGCGCACGCTGGCGAAGATCGCCCAGAGCGCATCGTGAAGCGCCGGCAGCTTTTTGTATTCGGTGCTGACGTTGGCGTAGAGGCCTTCGATGTCTTCGATGTCGAACCCGCCCTGGGTCTGATCGGCCAAAGTTTGGTACTCGGTGAGCGCCGAATCCAGCTCCTTCAGGATGCCGCGATAGTCGATCAGAAGCCCGAACTTCTTCTGCTCGTGCAGGCGGTTCACCCGGGCGATCGCCTGGATCAGATTGTGCTGTTTGAGCGGCTTGTCGATGTAGAGCACCGCGTTGCGTGGCTCGTCGAACCCGGTCAGAAGCTTGTCGACAACGATGAGCAGATCGGGCCGACCCTCGGTCGAGAAGTCCTCAATCATCTGGCGCTCGTAGGCCTCGGCGTCGCCGGGCACGTTGTCCTTCCACCACTGAAGCACCTCCGGCAGCTCGGCCTCATCCACCTCCTCGTGACCCTCGCGGGTGTCGGGCGAGGAAATGATGATGGCGCTGCTGACGAGGCCGATCGCGTCGAGAGCCTTCTTGTAGCGGATCGCCGAGAGCTTGCTGTCGGTGGCGATTTGCCCCTTCAGGCCCAGATCCAGATCCTTGAAGCTGGTCTTGAAGTGGGTGGCGATGTCCAAGGCGATCAGGCGGATGCGGTCATCGGCCCCATAGACCGGACCTTTCTTGCCGAACTTGGCCTTCAGGTCGCTCTTCTGCTTTTCGGAAAGATCGTGCGTGATCTTTTCGAACCAGTTGTCGATGGCGGTTTCAGTGACAGTCAGCTCCGGCCTGCGCTCTTCATAGAGCAGGGGCGTCACCGCGCCGTCACTGACGGCGTCGCGCATGGTGTAGGCGTGGATGATCCGCCCGAACTTCCCAGCGGTTTTGTCGTCCTTGAGCAGCGGGGTGCCGGTGAAGGCCACATAGCTGGCGTTCGGAAGGGCCTGACGCATCCGCTCGTGGTTCTCACCGCCCTGGCTTCGGTGGCCCTCGTCGACCAGCACGATCATGTCGGGGCTGTCGTTGTGGCATTCGGGGAGCTTCGAGGCGCTGGCGAACTTATTGATGATGGTGAACATGATCCGCTCGGTTCCTTTGCCGATGCGGCGGGCGAGATCGCGGCCAGAGGAGGCCTTGGCCTTGGCACCCTCCTTGTCGGCCAGCCCGGAGCCGAAGGCGCCACCGGTCAGGAAGTTGCCGGCCAATTGCTTTTCCAGATCGCGCCGGTCGGTCACCACGACGATCCGGCAGTTCTTAAGCGCCTGATCGAGGATCAGCGCCTTGCACAGCAGCACCATCGTGAAGCTCTTTCCGGAGCCGGTGGTGTGCCAGATGACGCCGCCCTCACGGCCGCCATCAGGGCGCTGGGTACGAACCCGTTCCAGCAGCGCCTTGATGCCGAAATACTGCTGGTGGCGGGCGGCGATCTTCCCGGCCTTTCGGTCGAACAGCATGAATGACCGGGTGAAGTCTAGCAGGCGTTCAGGAGAGCACAGGCTGATCAACAGGCGATCCTGACCGGTGACTTCCTGCTCCTCACTCCACAGGCTGACGAAGTGGTTTTTCACGTCCGAGAGCCTGTCGCGCAGCAGTGCTTCGCGGGGATCAGTCTCTAGTGCCTGGTTCTTGATCCGCTTGAAGTGAGCCTCGTCCAGAACCTCCTCGCGCCAGCGCCCCCAGAACTTCTTCGGCGTCCGCGTGGTGGCGTACCGTCCGTCCGTCATGCCGATGGACAGCAGCAGCTGGGCATAGGCGAACAGGTGCGGGATCTCGTCCTGACCCTGGTTTCGGATCATCTGGCTGATGCCTTCATCAACCATCGCTTTGTTCGGGTTTCCGCTGTCGGGCCGCTTGGCCTCTATGACCAGCAGGGGGATGCCATTGACGTAGCCGACGATGTCCGGCCGGCGCGTGTGGACGCCGCCCGTGGCCAGCAACTCCACTTCCTCAGTGGCGGTGAAACGGTTTAACAGCGGGCGCTGCCAGTCGATGATCGGAACGGTTACGCTGTGGCGCTTGCCGTCGACAAACTCGGTGACCGTCACGCCGAGCGTCAGAGCGTTGTAGATGCGCTCATTGGCGGTCAGCAGGCCTTCGTTCAGGGCCGGTGAGGCCAGTTCCCGCACGATCTGGTCGATGGCGTTGGTCGACAGCGGATAGGTCTTGCCCTTGTAGTCGAAAGTTCGCCGCCGCAGCTCTTCGACGAGCACAGGCAGGAGCAGGACGCCCTGATTGGTACCTCGCGCCGCGATACACTCGCTTGGCGACATGTAGCCCCATCCCGTCGCAACCAAAGTCGCGAGGGCGGGCACATGGGAGGAGTAGATCTCCGCAGTGTCGGGGGCACGGTTCATGGAACTCCCCAGACATTGGCAGAAGCAGCGTCGTAGAAGGTGACTTCAAGGGGATAGGCAGGAGTACGGAGCCGTGTGAGCGCATTGGCGCGGGCCATAATGCGGTGGTTGTCGGGCGAATTTTCAGCGCCATAGATGCCGACATAAAGCTTGGGGAATCGGCCCCGGCCGATGCGGGTCAGGATGTGATCGTCATTCTCCGCAAGTGAATGGCCGTAAACGAAGACACAGTGCGTTCCGACTTTAACGTTGGCCGTAAACTGCTTGAAGCCCTGATACAGATAGGCGTTGTGCCGGATCTTCGCCTTCTTCTGAACGCTCGTACCCTCTGCAACGAATAGCGGATAAGCATCGGCAGCGATGGCGTCACGGGCTTGATCGATCAGCCGTACTTGCTTTCGAATCCAAGTGTACTTCTTCAGCTCTGAGCCGGAATCGAAGAGGTGGAGCGCCCCGTGCAGGAAGTGAACCTTCGCGTCGTGGGCTCCGGTTTCACCTTGCCAGACCACGTAGTCGGCGTCGGGATCGTCCTCATCGTTGCCGAAACCGTCGTTCGTGACCAGCGCTACCGGGTCTCCGAACGGCATGTCGTCGTGCATCAGCGTCCAGTAGAGGAGGAGATCGTAGTTGAGGGTGAAGACTTGCCCGGCCTTCGGCCCCGCCAAGAAGTGAGCGAGGAAGCGACGGCAAGCCCAGAACCGCTGGTCAGCTATGTCAGACGGGATATTAGGATGGTTGCCGGCGATCGTTTGAACGAGGACTTCCTTCAATGCAGCGGCA
>Ga0209404_10000713_pt1 | contig 25441 bp, 31 predicted proteins | sample TroAtlMetagenome_2_FD_187447 | JGI IMG/M metagenome (GOLD analysis project Ga0209404, IMG submission 187447) | Marine eukaryotic phytoplankton communities from Atlantic Ocean - Tropical Atlantic ANT8 Metagenome (SPAdes) (version 2) | ecosystem: Environmental > Aquatic > Marine > Oceanic...
AAGGAAACGGGGTTAACCATTCAAAGGGCACGCGTCGCAAAACAATATACACAAAAGCATCTCGCTGGGCTTATAAACGTATCGTCTGATATAATTTCATCGTACGAATCGGGTAAAGCAATTCCGGATCATAAAATCATGCAAAAACTGCGTCGAGTTTTAAGTGTTAAACTTTAAAATTTGATCTAAATTTTAAAATCTAAATTTTATTTATTTTTTAAATTTTATTTTTTACTAAACTTAATAAACTAAGAAATGCTTAGTTGGAGAAGGCGAGGCCACCCATACCGGATTGGACACGGAGAACGTTGTAGTTGACCGCGAACATGTCGAGGTTCTTGGAGGCCGCACCACCAACGTTTCTGCACTTGACGGCGACTTGCGCGTTGTCAATTCTGGAGAAGTTGCAAGTACCAGTTGGTTGATGCTCTTCTGGCTTAAGCGCAAACGAGTACGAGTAAACGCCCACGCATGGGTTACCAGAGTGGTGTTGGAATGGTTGCACTTGGTTAAAGTACTTACCGGATTGTTCCTTGAATCTGTCTTGACCGTTGAGAACCAATTTGAAGGTGTCCAAGTTACCCATGATTTCTTCAGCGTAGGCCAATGGGGAAGCAGTCTTGGATCCCCCGGCATCATAGCATGGGCAACCAACACTGCCAGCGGCGGCATATGTGTTCGAAAGCATCGATGGAACAACAGCCATATCAACATCCGCGTTGGCATCTTCGGCACCCAAGTTCCACATGGTTTGCGCACCTTCGGAATCACCTTCGGTAACGCACCACACCAATTCCTTGACTGGGTGGTTGTAGGACAATCTGACTTGCTTGGTCGCGTTCTTGGTAACGGTATCGGTACCAGTGTGCTGGACTTGTTCGATCAAGTATTCGTGACCCTTTTGCGCGAATCGTCTACGCTCTTCAGTGTCGAGGTAGATGTAGTTAGCCCAGACCTTGAACGTGGAAGTATTCAAGTATGTGGCGAAGTTACCCGTCAAATCAAAGTCAATTCTGACTTCGTGGTATTGCAAGGCAATCAATGGCAAAGCCAATCCTGGGTTTCTGTTGAAGAAGAAGATGAGTGGCAAGTAAACGGCACCTTCGGCAGTCTTTGCCGCGGATGTCATCTTACCGTAGTTAACTCTCTTGGCTTCATCCAAGTACAATTCAGAGTACAATCTCCACCATCTTTGGTAGTGTTTGTCGATTCTTTGACCACCGATGGACAATTCAGCGGACTTGATCGCACGCTCGGCGACCCATCCAGTCCACGAGTTGGCGGCGTCGGCGCCAGTAGCGGCACCAGATTGAAGCAATTCAGCGTCGTTCAACAATTCAACGTACATGTCGCCGACCAAATCACCGTTTCTGGCGACAGTGACGGAAACGCGACCCGAGTTCGCGGCTGTACCGTTAACAGTTTGTTCGATGTTTTCCATCGCGAAGTTAGTGTGGCGTTTGTAAACCGCCTGGAAGAAAGTGACTTTTGGGTTACCAGTCAAGTAGACATCTTGGGCGCCATAGGCGACGAGTTGCATGAGACCACCGGCCATATTTGTTTGTTTTGTACTATAGCATGAGATTTTTTTTTCAGACGATTTCGCGAAAAAACACGATTTGATTTTTCCTGGTACATGTTAAATGTCTACTGGATCTGTACCAGAACTCGAAAGTGTCGACGGAAAAAGCGTCGACGAAACTATTGAAATTGGTTCCGAAACTGGATCAAGTATTGAAGATGACCTATCTACAACCGGTGGTGAACTTCCATTAGTGGATGAATTGGAAGATGGTATTTATAGTGATACTGATATCGAACTCGACGAAGATTTCGAGACCGATAGTATTGATAGATTAGGAAACCTTTTAAGTTCAGTTCTTGTAAACGAAGAAGGTGAAACTGTGTGTTCAGCCTTAATAAATATTTCGAGACAACTCGAAGTTCAGAACAAGATAATGATAAAAATGTTAGCTCAACTCCAAAAAAGAATTTAAAAAATTAGTGTTTAATATTTATAATACTATGGATACAATAAATACCATATACATTACTCCGGACGACGACCAAAAAGAGGAAGCTTATTATCAGGATTTAAGAAACCGTATTTCTGATCTTCGTCCAGAGCAATTATTAAAATTAATTCTATCGGAGGAGAAAAGGTATGGCCTGGTTAAAGATGATCGTAAACCAGACCTTCACTGTTCACCCCCCATTAAACTCGCGTATAAAATATTTTTTAAAACCGATGAATTAGATCCAGAAACGAATGAACCTACATTTGTAGATATTCAACAAAAATCGAGTGTATTTAGACATAATTTAGAAAATATTGCTACGTACTTCAATCGTGCAAAAGCATTAAGTTTATTTGAATCCGATATAGGAGATATGGATGATGATAGCGATTTGGCTCTATATACAAGGTTAGACCGTTTAATGAAACATGTTAGTGATGTTTGGGCCATTCTTCTCTCTACAACGAGAATATACGAACGTATAAATTTTCCGACACAAGTTGCCATCGAAGTTTCTACAAACCCTTCAGTACTCAGCCCTTCACTCCCTCCTCCTACATTGGATGATTATAACTCGCACCAAACGGCGTTTCATATACTCGTAGATTATTGTGAAAAAAATGATATAAAACGATACAAGGGTTATACGTGTAAGCAAATTATAACGGCAGAAAAACATAGAACGCGTGCTTGGAAACAGTCTGAAGAAATTAAAGATTTTGTTTATAGAATTGCTGATAAAAACACGTGGCATGAACTATGGTGTTTACTAACATCGTCTAACGGAACCAGTGGATTTACCCAAGTTATCAAGCAACTAACCGAAGCTTACGATATGCAATTTCCAGAGATCAAAAAGAATAGACGTGTTTGGTCGTTTAAAAATGGTCTATTTATTGGCGACAGGTATAACGACCAAACTGGTTTATATCAGACCGAATTTTACAGATACGATTCGAAAAATTATAAAAGTCTCGATCCAACAATTGTAAGCTGTAAATATTTCCCTATTGATTTTGTAGATCACAGTCATATCAAAAATTGGGAAGATATACCAACTCCTCATTTTAATAGTATTCTTAAATATCAAGACCTAGAAGATGAAGTTTGTAAATGGATGTATATCCTCGGTGGTCGTTTATTTTATGAAGTTGGTGAAATGGACAAGTGGCAAGTCATACCGTTTATAAAGGGTATCGCACGTTCCGGTAAATCGACTATCATTACCAAAGTATTTTCTAAATTTTACGAAGCGAGTGATGTAAAAACAGTGTCAAATAACATAGAAAAACAATTTGGATTAGGTCCAATTTCAGAAGGTTTAATGTTTGTCGCACCGGAAATAAAAGGTGATTTCAGACTCGAACAGGCAGAATTTCAAAGTATAGTTTCTGGTGATAGTATGAACATTGCTATAAAAGGTAAACCTGCTAAACCTCTCGATGCATGGATAGTACCTGGATTTTTAGGAGGTAACGAAACACCGGGATTTAACGATAAACAGGGTAGTGTTGTTCGTCGTTTGATTACATTCGATTTTAGAAAACAGGTTACGGATGCGGATTCAGATCCAACATTGGACGATAAACTCGAAAAAGAATTACCAATTATTATGGAAAAATGCGCACGTGGATATTTGGAATACGCACAAAAATATAAAAATAAAGATATTTGGAGTATTTTCAATACTCAATATTTCTTCAAAGTAAGAGAACAAATTGCTTCATCGACGAATCCTTTGGAGAGATATTTACAAGCTGGTTATTACAAAGATTGTCAATTTAGAACGGGTAGTGACCTAAAATTTCCATTGGATGTGTTTGAAGACTTATTCTATAGTTATTGTACCGATAAAAAAATACACAGACCAAGATTCGATGAAGACTTTTACAATACATCTTTTAGTACGCGTAAGTATAAAGTTCGTACAGAAGAGAATGATTATTTGGTAATCACTAATCCTGAAAAATTACACGAACCAACAAATTTTAAAGGTAAAAAAGTTATATACGGATTTACCATGGATGTAAAAGAAAATACAAAGGGTTACGATGTAACACTTTTGTGAAATAATGAATAAAATCTCATGATAGTGTAAGTATGGATCCTCGTCAATTCATAAAAAATTCAAATGTTCAGGTTGAACGTCCAGATACTGCGCCTAGTATTGGCCAAGGTGTATCATCACCTATATTTAATGAATTAAGAGTGGGTAAATTTAGACCAGGTATATATAATGGTGTAGTAAATAAATTATTTACTACAGATGATAAACGTCTCGATATCAAATATATACTAAAACAAAGACCGAAAGGACATGCGCCTATATCAAACGGTATAACTGTAGATGTTAACGAAATAAAGGGTATATATGGAAGATTTCAAACCGGTGCTATACACACAAAAGATTTTGGTTTAAAAGGTGATTTAAATAAAAATTTCTCTTCCGCGCAATTTACCGGATACATTATGGATGGTGTTGAAAAAAAGAATTTTAGTTTTAACGTATACACTAATGGTAAAATTCGTCTATCGGGTGGATTTCTAGGTTCCAAAAATCTTAAAAAACAGCCAACAGCTTTACAAAAATATATAGTAGATACGTATACAGAAAAACAGAAATTTTTATACAACGATATATTCTATAATAATATTGGAGGTCAGTTTTTAACAAATACAAATTTTCAATTATCTAAAATGACACAAGAATTCCGTCAAATGCGTTCATGGGGAGTTTCGTTTCTTGAATATGAACCCGAAATTTCTCCATTTCTTTATTTAAAATATAAAGAACACGCGTTTATTCTTACTACAAAATCAGGTAAGGTAGGTTCGGGTATTGTTCAATTACAGGGTGAATCTAACCCCGATGATCTCGAACGTGCTTATTCCGTTGGTGTAGAACTTGTCAAAAAATTACATAGTAATGGTTACACGTCCGGTTTAATTAATAAAAACGTTAATGCGGATAAAAAAGTGATTCAAAAACTTAAAACAAAAGCTTCGACGTGTCCTAAAAATAGAAGAGCACCTTGTAGAGACGGATTCGTAATTAAAAAAAATCCACAAGGATACGATTGTTGTTATAAAAAACCAAAAAAAACACCTGTTAAAAAAGTTACAAAACAGAAAGAAAAAAATACAAAAATTACTTACGATAAAGATGGTACTATGAAAATAGGAGGACGTAAATGCGAAAAACTTACTAAACCAGTATTATTACAAGTTGCTAAAAAATTAGGAGTTGGTGTTAGAAATAAAAATTCGAAAACTAGTATATGTAAAGCTCTCGATAAAATAGAAAAGGGTAACTCTACGTATAAAATAAAGGGTAATTTATGTCGCGAAATGAAAAAAGAACAATTAGTAGCACTCGCTATATCCAAGAGTATATCCGTAAATGATACGGATACCGTAAAAAGTTTATGTGAAAAACTAGAAAATAAACCTAAAACACCTAATTCGCCCAATGCACTTGCTAATGAACTGGAAAAAGTGTTACGAAATGCTAAGAAAAAGGAAAATAGAAAACCTACTAATATAAAACGTAAACTTAATGTAAACGGCATTAAAAACGATCTCGTTAAACTTTATGGTAAGGCGTGGATGACAAAATACGGAAACGTAATGAATATTAATAAAGATGTTCGCGATGTTAAAAAGAAACTTACTCAACTCGAAAAGAACAAAAACTTTGTAACCCGTGATGGTGTATTGAAAAAAATGATCGCGAATGATACTAAAAAAGCCATGATAAAGAATTGGAAACTTAATAAACAACAAAATTTGAAAAAGTTAATAATAGAAAAAGAAGCTAATAAAATATACGGTAAATTTGGAAAAAATGTAGTAAACAAAGTCGTTAATTTCACGATGTCTTTACAAAAAACACCTCCCCTTAATGGTTCTCGAGTTATGAAATATATTCAAACATTAAGAGAATTACAAAATCAACCACCTTTACCATTAAACAAAAAAAGAGTTGTACCACCAAAACCAGTGGTAAAAAAGAAGGTTATAAAAAGAGCCCCAATTAAGAAAAAAATACCACAAGCACAAAAAAATAAAGTCGTAAGAAATTTTAATTCTAACTCGAACTCGAACTCGAACTCGAACTCGAACTCGAACTCGAACTCGAACTCAAAATCTAAATCAAATAACAAAAAGTTAAACGAATTATACGCTAATTTTGAAAAATTTACATTAAAGAATAAACGCAAATAGTAATTAGAAAATGGAAAATCCTCGTATTGTATTATCAAATCGTATTAAAAACAATAATATACGTACAGATGATAATAAAAGATGGGATAATCATTTATTGTCGTCCATTATAGAATCAATACATTATACTATAATGGATTATATCAATATTTATAGAAATGACACGGAACATGATTCGAAAATAATGTCCAATTTAGAAAAAGAATATTATTTATGCGAAGAATTTGTGAACACAGAGTATCCGGAACAATTTATTGAAATAAATAGAGAATTTCACGAAACGGGGTTAATATTATATATTTATGATAATTTTCAACGAATAGAATCTACTAAGCATAGAAGAATAATGTTTTACTTTATGAACATCTTATTTTTCGGTTTATAAGTTTTTCTGGTTCAGATATCTGTTTAAGATGTTTCGCATGATATGAAAAATCATACCCAAGGAAATGATTTTTTATTTGATCCGAAATTGCAAACGCGTCTAATTTTTTAGAAACTTGAGAACATACCGATCTTACCTCAAATTCTAATAGTTTATCTTCTTTCATCAAAAAGTATTTTAACGACTCGTCCATTATACCATTTTCTTTCATTTTTTCGAACATTTTATTCGATTCACCACCCGATACGTAAAAGTATTTTGGAGAATATCCTAACACGTGTATATGTTCGGGTGTGTTAGGATCGTAAAATAACATGCTAATCGCGCATATCAATAACACCCAGATTATCATTATTTATTAGTATCCAACATATTAAAAATGTCCTTAATTTTATGACAAATATTAAATAAAGTATCGATATCGGTAAGTTTTTTAGGATCGATAATTTCGAGTTCGAGTTGATATATAGTTGATACTTCAGAATCCTTATCCGAACTCTCACCGGCAGTTACTGTCCTATCGATGGATAAATTTTTCCTGATATAAGAACATCTTTCCTTTTTTATGTTTCTATGCCATTCATTATTATCATAATCTTCATCTTCTTCGGAAATAGGCGTTTCTCTAGAAACACTGAAACGAATATCGAAAGGTGAATTATGTAAATTCTTAAAATCAATATTTTCAACACGTTCCTTTTTTATAAGAGTTTCATCACCAGTAACAGTATCAACGGTCAATCTAATGTTTTTATCGTCTCGTGTCCATACATCGTATTTGTTTTCTTCTATCTTTTCCCACCCAGAATAATGAGAAAACCCTTTTAAAATACTAATGTATGTTTTATCACCGATATTAGTATCAAAAAATGTTCCATTGAATCTTCCCAACCGAAATTCCATTTCAATGTTTTCTTCATCTTTATACTTATCTACGATAGGTTTTAGAGTGTCGCATAACTTATGTACGTCCATTTTGTTTACATTTTTATAAACGCGTCTTCTTCTTAAGCCTTTTTTATCACCTTTTTTTATATGCATGGTTTCAATAATTTAGGAAATACCTGTTATTTTAACTCAGCTATACAGGTTTTATTACGTATACGAGAAATATCATCTCATATATTAAATAATACTTACAAAGGTGAATGTACTTTTACAAAATCTTACGAAAAACTTGTTGGTATATATTTTTCGACACAAGACACTAAAGTTTTCAATTTGGGACCTGTTTTAATAGAATTTGTAAAGTTATTTCCAAGATTCAAAATTGGTATGCCTCATGATACACAGGATGCTATATTTTGTTTAATAGACACTCTAGAAAGAAGTTATCCTCATATAAAAGATCTTGTTTATGGAGAAACTAAACAAATAACTATATCACCTGTTAGTAAAAATGTATCAAAAATACCATTTTGTGTTTATATTTTAAACGTGAAACAAGGTGTTAAAAATATAAATACAATGTTAAATGAAAGTAGTAAATGGAATGTTATAGAAGATTACGTAGATGATAACGGTAAAAAACATCACGTTGCTACGACAAGAAATATATTTTCAAAATATCCTCAAATATTTATTGTATCATTTGATAAAAAAAGTTACGTACAAATTGACGAGGAATTACAATTGGACAATAATATATACGAGTTACAATCTACTATAATTCATAAAGGTATTCAGTACGGTGGTCATTACATGTCTACTTTAAAAATAAATAACGAATGGTTAATCCAAGACGATGATAATTTAGGTAAACTCAATCAATTTCCTAGAGAAGATAATCATTTCGTCCTGGTCTACAATCTAAAAACTCCTTCATGTTAATATCCTCCTTGATATTTACAATCGTTCTATAAAACGTTCTTCTACTATTTGGAAACGTTTTATCAGTTCTTTTTTTTAGTGGTTTCCACCATAATGGTCCTTTCTCCCATGTTACGTACATACACTCAACAATGTCACCATGTTTCAACCATTTATAATCTTTTGTTCTATCTATAGGTATAGAAGATTCAAATATGTGTTTACCTCTATCTTGAATGTATAATTTATATACAATAGGACCTGGTACACACCCAGGTGTTTCTACAGTTGGTTCCTTTTTAACAAGAAAATCAATTGTATTTTTATTTCTCGGTTTCCATTTAAACATCGTCTCGTGTGTACCTATACGGATAGGTTCATTCACGGGTGTAAATATAAGACCATCCATTTCTTGTTTTATTTTCGGGAGGTAATTATCCATAAACTCCTTAAAATCATCGTGTAAATGAAATTTTTTTACTTTTAATGTGATAGGATCCGTATTTAAAATTAATGACCTTTTAACAACTTTTTCAGAATGTTGTAAACGGTCCAATAAATTCTGATTACCTACAACTTCTCCACAACTCATCAAACAATCATATATCATGAATGTATTTTCATATAATTCACCTTCGAGTATAGTACCCTTAAATACAGCCATTCTGAAATTTAATGGTACGGTAAACATTTCGAGCGCTCTGTTTATAAATACACATAATCTCTGATTTCCGAATTGTAATGTTATCATCATGTATCTCGTACCATCGGTTTTTTCACAAACAACGTAATCGTTATTCGACAAAACCCCAAAATGTTTTCTTTCTATAGAAATTGGTTGACATCCGGGAAATATACCCTTACCTTTTGTACCCCATGATTCTTCCATAAATTGTATCGTATATTTGTAAAGAGGATCATCCTTCTTTACAAACACGCGGTTCATTCTGTTCTATATTTTTAATTTAATCTTTAATTACTTTTAACACCCGCGGCGTTTAGAAGATTACTTATACATTCATGATTATATGTCATGACTAACTTAGCTTTTGGATACGCAAGAATTTTGACACCAGATTCCTTAAATTTATTAAACATTATTTCCATTCTTGGAAATATTTTATACGAATTACTTTTTTTATCTTTTATATGTTTTGAAACATTTTTAGACATAAGTAACCAACATCTAGAACTTGATTGTTTCACGTTATAGTAATCACTATTGACTTTGTTTGTAACTTCCGTATCGAAATGTAAACCAATTTGTTCTACATGTTCTTTACATCCATCTTTCACTTTAGCCTTAAACATTCCCCAATCTATACCTTCTACAACACCGGGGAATACTAAACATCCAACACCCTCGTGTTTATCAAAACATTTTTCGAGACTGTTATCATCTATTTGTATACCAAAATCTATAAAAAGTAATCTTTCGTGTGTTTTAATATATTTTTGTATAGTTTCTGCTTTATCAAATGGATCATCGTTAACAAAAACAACTTCGTTTTCGATATTACCTTTTTGTAAACACATTAAATTAAATCTAAGAATACTATGTAAAGTTTTTACGTGACATGATTTACTTCGAGTAACTATTATAGTTGCAAACTTCATATTATTACATTCTATTCTAAACCTTAAGCCTTTCTTCTAAACATCCTGTAAATGGTAAATTACCAACGTGTCCTAAAGTTGTTTGACAATCCGCATATATTTTACCCCCAATCTGTTGCCAACGTCTACAAAACGCATAATCTTCCGATAAATACCTTTTTGTAGTAGGATCAATCATGCAATCAAAAATAGCGCAATATTCATCAAAATCTCTATTTTGATGATCATTTTTACAATCCAAATCCTTGTAATGCTCGTGCATTTTTTCTAACGCTCCTCGGCTAATAACCATAAATCCCGTTGGTCCATCCAATACTTCTACAAACCCATTTTCAACAGGTCTAGTTGTAGCACCGACATTAGCAACTAAACTAGATGAAAGCATTGATAAATCGCGTTCATCGCCTTGTTCAAGTGCTTTCTTAGCTTGTTCCCACATAACAACTTTTTTAGGATAAATAGCAACCGATACTTCGTGTCCCGAGCGAACTAAACGAACAATTGATTTAGGGTCAAAATCTACATCGGCATCTATAAACATGAAAAAATCACAATCTGATTTCTGCATAAACCTACCAATAGCAACATTACGCGCACGGTGTACTAAACTTTCATTTTCTGTCGTATCCAATACCATTTGTATACCTTCTCGTATAAATTCAAGTTGAAGCTTGATTATACCTATCATATATTTTTCTAAACATAACCCTCCATAACACGGTGTACTTATGAAAACACGTGTTGGTCTTGTTTGAGACATTATATACTATAAATGTTCTTTATCCTCTAAGTATTTTTTTATTATGTTTTCAATTTTATTTATTGTAGGTATAGATACCGAACATTTTTCACAAATATCATTTTTTGTAACTCTATTCTTGAGCGTCATATATATTACAACTGAAGCAACACTATTAGGTGTTTTACTCATGAGTTGTGAACAATTTTCAAGTTTTATTGACATTCTATTACACGCCAAGCGTTCTTCTCTTGAAACTTCAAACGAATTCAGAAGCCTTTGCATGACGTCATTTGGTAAAGTTGTATAACTTTTTGAAGCTTTACCAAGTAATACCTCTGTAAACATTTGAGATGTTCTACTTATATCTTTAGAGTTAATAGAAAACATATCAGCTATTTCTTTTGTAGAACGAGATACATTTGCCATTCTACACGCGTATAAAACACAATTACCTTTAATACCAAGTCTAACAGCGCCTCTAGTTAATTTTTTATCGTTAAATTTTTTGTACAGCATTTTAGCATCTTTTAAAACAGTTTCTGGAAGTAAATGACACGCTTCATCTATATCTTTATACGCGTGATACAATGACCTATCTTTATGATTCATCGATTGATGAAAATTTATTTTAGCCATTCTTTTATTCTCGTATGTAGAAGACTTTTGTGTAGAAATTACGGTACCTTTACCCCAAGAATCGGAAAATAATTCCGGATTTGAGTTTGGATTACCGCACCTAGATGGATCGTTTACCTTACCATCCTCAGTTATACCACTCGTCCACTCCGGATTATCGTCTATAAACATCGTATCAACTAACCCACAGTTTGAACATGTGGGCATACCTTCTTTTGAAATTATTTTTACATTCTTACACGTTACGCATATGTTATAATTATTGATCGGCTTTGTAAGTATTGGTTTTTTTTGTAATCTGTCTACGACAGACCATATAGTAGCTAGATCCATTATATTTTCAATTGTTAATTTTAAAAATAGCGATTCGCGCACTTAGGTTAAAAATTTAATTCATCTGCTTGTATTCTTGCTAATGATTCAATATTATCAACCATTTGCTTATATCTTAAAGACCCCGGACTTCGTGGTTCCCATTCTTTCCATTCTTTATCTATAATTCTACTATTAGACGGTGGTATAACGACACCGTCTATTTCCGAATCAGAAACGATAAAATCACAAAGATCGCTACCATCATCGTCAGATTCGTCTATAATATCACTGTCTTCTTCTGAGTCTATTTCATCTATCATATAGTATAAATTATCCTTTACGTTTCTAAAATATTCAGTTGAATGATGGTGTTCTGATAAATTTTCTTCCTGGACAAGTTCATCTTTATCTTCAAGTTCATATAATCTAGCACCTTTATAAGTCATTGATGTTTCTGAATAATAAGAAACTACTACGTAATCTTTATTATTTTCCTTTACTTTAGCGTATATCTCATCTTCTGTATCATCCTCTAAATTAACTAAAACTTTTATTAATTCTCCAGGCTGTATTTCTGAAATTTTAATCATTATTAAAGTTTTAATACAAAAATATTTACAGATATTAGCACAGATGGGAGTCGAAATTTTATCAAAAGAAGGGTGTCAATATTGCGATATGGCAGTTGAATTATGTAAGGAATACAAATTAGAGAATAAAAAAACTATAGTCACCAAAGAAGAACTTAAAAAACGATGTGGACAACAGGCATCTGTATACCCACAAATTTTTATGAACGATGAATTAATTGGAACTTATTTTGATTTCCAGGATTATCTCGAGGATGCTGAACCAATGTTATTACCAACACTCGATCGATTTACCGTTTTTCCTATACAACATGAACATTTATGGTCCATGTATAAAAAAGCTCAAATGTCAAACTGGACTGCTGAAGAAATTGATTTCTCGAAAGATATGGATGATTGGGTGAACTTAAGTGAAAATGAACAACATTTTATTAAATATATACTCGCTTTTTTTGCGGGTTCAGATGGTATAGTATTTGAAAACTTAAACGATAACTTCGCGAGTGAAGTTCAGTATACAGAAGCGCGTTCTTTCTACGCTTATCAGGAACATAATGAAATGGTACATGGAGAAACGTATAGTAAACTCATAGATAAATACATAAAAAGCTCATCGGAGAAAAAACAGTTGTTTGAGGCTATACAGACAATACCATGTATAGAAAATAAAGCAAAATGGGCTATGAAATGGTTTAGTCGTGATCGTTCGTTTGGTGAACGTTTATTAGCTTTTGCGTGTGTAGAAGGTATATTTTTTTCAGGTAGCTTTTGTGCTATTTTCTGGCTAAAGAAAAGAGGATTACTTCCAGGTTTGTGTTTTAGTAACGAACTCATAAGTAGAGATGAGGGTTTACATTTAGAATTTGCAATCGAATTATTCAAAATGTTAAAACATAAACCAAATACTTCTATAATAGAAGAGATTGTTAAAGATGCAGTGTCAATAGAGAAAGATTTTATTACAGACGCATTACCTTGTAGTTTAATAGGTATGAATTCAGAAAAGATGTCTGAATACATTGAATATGTTGCCGATAGACTATTAAAACAGAGTGGTCACGATAAAATTTGGGGTACAAAAAATCCCTTCGATTTTATGGAGAATATATCACTCGATGGCAAAACAAATTTTTTTGAAAAACGAGTTGGTGATTATGGTAAAATGGATGAAGATTCAACTTCTATTGAATTCAATGAAGAATTTTAATTACTAATAACAACTTTTTTACCGTCTTCACAAGAACACGTCACGGTTTTCCCATTACCACTTTTATATTCAGCTGGTTCTGGTAATACCGTATTATCAGTCGTATCCAAAGATCCTAAAGATAAACCTGTATCTATCATCGCAAATTGTTCTTCTGCCATACCAGGTAAAGGTTCTGGCATATCAACCATTGCTGGTGGAGCTTTTATAGTTTGTTCAACTTCGGCTTTAACTTCAGCTTCGACTTCAGCTTTAACTTCAGCTTTAACTTCTTCTTTTATTTCAGCCTTGACCTTATCAGTAACTTTACCTTCAATCTCAAACGCCTCCTTTTTGATATTCATCATAGCCCAAGAAATCAACAAAAACACTAAAGAATGAAACGCGAGACCCTTTGTTGAAGGACACCCAGTTGGTGTAGAAACCCAAGAACCAAATATTTTTCTTACGAGACGGAAAGTTTCTGGGTTAGCGATTACAAAGAATAGTAAAGCCGACATTAAAGCAATAAGAAATTTCTTTTCTTGATTTTTACCTTTACATCCACATCCACAATCTTTGAATAGTAAACTTTTTTTCTGACCTGAGCACGAACCCATGATATTTTATTAATATAGACATAGAAAAAAAAGTAACTTAAAGTTAGACCTTGTATATAAAATATAATAAATACAATGTCTAATAATATCCAAGTTTCCACACAATTCGAACCATCTACTGTAACCTTCAGTCAATTGAAGAAAGGTAAAAACGGTGGTAAATCTGTCATGTTAAGCAATGACCATAAGAAGAAACTCTATTTACAACTTCCTTTTATGCGTTCACCATTTGGTCTGAGCGCGTTTACCGACGAAGCTACTAACAAAACATCTTATTCACTCGATCTTTCATTCGATACCGATAACGAAGAAGCGATGGAACTTTCATCAAAATTAAAAGAACTCGATGAAATTATCCTCAAAACTGTCGCATCGAATTCTAAAGAATGGCTCGGTAAAGAATATGATCTCGAGGTTATACGTCAGGCTTTGTATAAACCACTCGTAAGAGAAGGGAAGGAAGGATACGCAGATACACTTAAATTAAAAGTACAGACAAATCAAACAGGTGATTTTATTCCAGAAGCATATAATTCGGATAGAGAACTCATTCAAGTAGATCAAATCGAAAAAAGTCAAAGATGTATGTGTATCGTAGAAATTAACCAAATTTGGTTTATTGATAATAAATTTGGCGTAAGCGTTCGTTTATCTCAAGTTCTTTGTGGACAATCTACAAAACTTCCATCTTTTGCTTTCAAGGGGTTGGATAATACAGAAGAAGATTTGGTAGATGAAATTTTAGACGATCTTATCGACGAATAAAATGTTATATTAAATTAGACCAATATGGAAAAAGAACGTTATTTAAGAAATTTAAAAATTTTATCTAAACTCGCAAAAAATAAAAAAAATACTACAACACGTAAAATTAATATAGGTAAAAATCTAATCAAGAGTATGCAGGGAATGGGATGTCATCCAGAAAAATTTTTATATTTACCAATAAATAAACCTTTTTCACTTTCTATAGATAACTCTGTAAGTACACTAGGTACTAAAAAAATTGGTCAGGGTACATTTGGTCAGGTTTATTTAGGATGTATAGATAAAGAATGTAAAAAGAAAGTCGCTATAAAAATTGTTATAAATGAAGATATATCACATGAATATAAACTTGGTAAGCGTTTACACCAATACGGTAGTGTAAAACCTTATGCTATTGAAAAATGTAATAATGTAACGTTTATGTATTCAGAATATGCGAATAATGGAACTCTGAGTTCGTTTTTAAGAGATAATAAAAAAAATTTATTACCTATACATTTTAGAACCATAATAACTCAAGTTTTACATAACCTTTATAAAATACAGAAAAAGTATCCAACGTTTAGACATCACGATTTACACGCCGATAATATACTAATAAACAATACTAGCCCTTCACGCGTTAAACTTCTAAAAGTATATAATTCTACACTAAAAGTTCACGATATAGGTCTACAAACATTAATAACTGATTTTGGATTGTCAACTATGAAAGGAATTAAAAATGAAGAAGCGGATGATCCTCATTATAAACGTGGTTCTGGTATATACAGAGAATCACATCCCATGTACGATACGCAGTTCTTTTTGAATGTTATGAGACAGCAAATTAAAATTATAGGTGTACAAAGTGGAGTAGAAGCACTTCAATTTATAGAAAGAATTCTACCATCGGACTATTTGGGTAAAGAAACAAATAAATTAAAAGATTATCGTCTTCGCCCTTCACCCTTAGGACATCCAAAATTACCAACGTTTAAAGAAATATTTAACGATAGATACTTTTCACCTTATAAAAAGGCTGTCATTCCCTTAGATATAAGTACAATAATAGGAAAAAGAAACTCATCGAAACCAAAACCAATCGTTGTAAAACATGGTGGAGGTAAAGTTAAAAAAACGTTGGAACAGGTCAAAAAGGAACTCGCGTCTAAAAATAACAAAAAGATTATCAAAAGACCAGGTATTCGCATAGCGCGACCATCTCCTCAGGTACAACCTAAAATTAAGGTTTCTATGACAGATAAAGGATATATAAGACTTGGTACACGTAAATGTAGTTCGTATAAAAAATCGGATATAGAAAAAATGGCAAAATCTTTAGGAGTAAATACACAAAACAAAACGATCGCGAAAATATGCAAAGACATTCAATTAAAATATATAAAATAAGTATATAAACATGTTTGCCGCATTAACTTTGATCGCTATAAATATTTACATACTCATACATACAGGTACAGAACAACCTAAACCTAAACCTACAGGAAAAGATGAAAAAGTTGAATGGACAGTCTATGGTGCAATGTGGTGCGGATGGACTAAAAAACAATTGAAATATTTAAAAGATAAAGGTATACCTCACAAATTCATCGATTGCGAAAAAGGCAATTGCGATGGAATTGATGGATTTCCATTTATGAGAAGTTCACAAGGTGAAGAAATTAAGGGGTACAGGGAAATTTAGATACCACGGGCAACCGCAATAGAAAGCGAGAGAATAAACGCGTCAAGGAAGGTATTAATTGGTTTAAGAACCGTAATATGTTTGACGAGTGATTTATTCCACGCAAATCGAAGTACGAATGTACTGATAAGAATAGCAAGAATAAAAAGAAGGATTTCAGTTACGATATCGTTCATTTTTTTGGCGTTGGCAAGATCTCTGAGCATTTTTACTTATTAATAAGATTTTATTTTCTACCATGTTATTAATGAGGAACACACAAACAAAAAATAAAAATAAATCACTTCCCCTGAGTGGTTCCGAACCTACATACACACATCGTTTATGGGGACGTACAATTGGTATAGGTAATAATAATTGTTACGCATATGCGGTAGGTGATTACGAAAGTTTAAGAATGTCTAAAAGTATACCAGGTGAAAGAGCAGGTATTAGAAATTTAAGTCACTCGTATACAAATTGTAAAGGTTTACCACAGCGCGTTATTGCCGATAACCCCAAAAAAGTTTACAAAGTTCAAGCAGATACAAAGTGTAAACCAAATCATTTCAAAGTAATGATGTTTGTAGCTCCTGGTAATAAAAGGAATTACTTTAGACAGGGTGATTTTCATTTTTATAAACAACATGGTATTGTTGAATATAAAGTAAAAACAGGGAATACGTATGAAAGTATTGCTAAATTTTTTAATGTACCAGTTAGTCGTGTTAAAAAGTCTGGTAAATGTTTAGCCGGTCGACTATTGAAATTTAAAGCAAATGTATTCAGTCATAAGAGAGGATGGGCAACGGGACCTTTACTCATAGATGCAAAAGGTAAAGCCATAACAGACCCTAGAAAAGCATCTAGGAATTACCCTGGGTTATCATACAAAAAGTATTGTAGTTCATTCTGTGTTAAAAACAGAGGGATCAAAGTCGGTCATACTCATCCCAAAGTCACTAAGAACACTCGTTAAGTCTTCTTCGTGTTCCACGTTAAATATTAAATCGAGAGCATCTAATACCAATTCATTATTCAAACACAAGGTATTAGATGTTGCTTCATAATCATTAAATACAGTTATCTGAACCCTAAACTTAGATCCATCGAACACTTTACGACATACGGGACATGTCACTTTTCCTTTTTTTTTCCAGTTTTCTAGACAATGTGAATGGAAAACATGTCCACACCGAATAGCCTTGCTATTTCTTGTTTGCCGAACATCGTTCAGGCATATGGCACATTGAGTCATTATCTAGAACACTTAAAGAATTTATTAACTGTATTATTACGTACTTCCTTCGGTATCATCTGTCGAATCTGGTGTATTTTCTTCGGTATCATCTGTCGAATCTGGTGTATTTTCTTCGGTATCAGCATTATCGTCATCTGGTGAATCCGACCATCCACATACTTCCCATATTCTTTCTTTATCTTGTACAGAATCATTCTGTATAAATCTATCATGTATTTCATCCCAGTGATATTTGGCTAATTTTGGGTTTGCACCCTCTATCGTTGGACCACCTATTAAAGATGCTATAGTGTCACAACTCGTTTGTGGATCGTAATCAGCTGGTGGTTCTGCTCTTATGAGTTTTCCAAATTCAATATTGACTTTGTTTAAATCATCTTTAACTTCTTTTCTACACTCTGCGCCTTCACGAAAGAATTTAACTATATATTGCCAATCTTCCAAACCTTCATCTTTTAAAATTTCTTCTACGGTCTTCTTACCTTGAAAAGTGGTAAATTTAACATCGTCGTCTGGAAATTCAGGTGAATCTTCGAACGACATGTACTCGTCGTATTCAGTAATCCAATCTCTGAGAGCATCGCATTCTGTTTTAAAAGCTTTCTTCTGGACTCCTTCGAGTATAGGTTTAAGCGTATCTAATTTAAACTGTTTCAAAAAATACTGCTTTGTACCCGGTACCAATCCAAGTGGTACAGTCGCAGCACCAGTTGCTGATGAAACGGAACACATGCTAGATACGCAACATAAAGCCAACGCTATTTCCATTTATACTAAACCTGTATTTTTTTTAGACATTTTGTTCAGTTGTGGCGTCGGTTGTGGCGTCGGTTGTGGCGTCGGTTGCGGCATCAGTTGTGGCATCAGCTGTGTCTTCGTCTGCGGCTGCGGCTGCGGCTGTGGCTTGTGCGTCAGAAATTTGAGTCTCCAAATCTGCTATAGTAGCAGTCAACGTCGTAACTTTATCCGTATCTGGAGATGCTTTTCCTTCTTCTGTTGCCAAATCAGCTTTCACAGTTGCGAGTTCGGTTTCGAGAGTATTAATATCAACAACTATTTCCTCGGCATCATCTACGATCTCTTCGACAGATGCGTTTGTACACAGAGTATCCATTTCCTCTTGTGTGTTACCCAGGTAAGCATTTATATCAATAAATTCATCTTTTTCTTTATCCCAAACCCAATTTGGTAAAGATGTATCATCAGATATTCTTTTTTCTTTCATTGTTCTCATTTCATCACAATCTGTCGTTATATCGAACCCTTCGACGGCGTTACGAATTCTATCAGTGACTTCCTTATATTCGTCGACCATATCACGTCCTTCACAGACATTTGTTTTCGATTTAGATATTATATCAATAATTTTGCTTTCTTTATCTGTCATTTCACCGAAATCGGCGTCTTCGTTTTCAGTTAAGAATTTAGCTAAATCTTCACACGTGGAAGGTTTAGCGTCACTGTCTACGATGGCCTGTACCAATTCCTTTGTCTTTTTATTTAACGAAGGTGTTGTACCTGGTACAGAACCCGTACTGTATGCTAAAACGAACGATGTTATAATTACACATAAACATAATACGAGAAGACCCACTTTTTTACCTTTGGTAAGAGCCATGATGTTATATTGTTTACGTACATTTAAAAAATGGATATACTAATAATTAAAAATTAATAAATATTTGGCATTTTGAGAAGTGCCTTATCGCAAGATCCACACTGATCCTTTTGTTGCGCCTGGGTTGGTTTCAAAAGTTCTGGGCCTTTTTGTTGGAGAAGTTTTCTGAAAGAATAGTTATCTGCGTACGAGATACCATTTTCTTTCATGACGTAATTGTTATAGAGTTGAGATGAGCTGTTTATAGTGAAGCATCTACCGTCGGCCATACCAAGTCTTTGGGACATTTTGTATATATTAGTATTACATTAGAAATTAATTTTTCTATTTTTTGTTGTTAATTTCCATGAATTAAATCCACGGTTTTTCAAACATGCTAGATATTTTTCAATTTTATACCCTGAAAAATCATCGAATAATTCTCTTTTACTTTCATCACAAGGTGATACTCTGACATTTGGTATTTCATTTATAGTTGTATTTATGTTATTATATGCCCAAGCAATCTCCTTAAGATTCTCCGCGCCTGTAATAATAATCTTTCCAGTACCGAAAATACTTGTCGTTATCTCTTTCATATTTGCAGCGGGTTTAAACTTAACTTTAACGGCTGAATATCTATCAGGTTCGAATGATACTTTATACACGCCTGGGTATTTAGTACTGAAATATTCAGAAACACTCCGAAGATTTATGTTATAATTTAAACTGAAATTTGAATTTATCATAACAATATCGTACGTTTCCATTGGTGGTATAAAATTGCCAACATCGACGCGTTTAAAAATATCCGAAAGTTCATTTATTATTCGTCTACAGTCGAATATATCGGAACATCCAGCAACTTGTATACTCCCATTTGGAAAAATCTTTATTGATTTTGTACTGAAAGTATCGTTATGTACCAAGGAAATCTGATTATAAAAAGTAGTCGGTTTCAACTCCCACTGGTACCCTTTAGAACCCACCTTACCAACTACGATCGGTGATACTTTTTCAAAACACTCTTTTATTCTGGGTATATCGATTTTATGTTCACCACCGAGTTCTTGCCTGAATTTGGATATAATTGTTATAGTAGTAAGTTTTACCCACGATGGTTTAAATTCATTGGGTATATCTCGTCTAAACTCATCCAGAGTAAGTAAATACGAATACGTATTGTGATAATCACTGTGATGTTTAAATGACATTTTTACTTAAAAAAATATGACTTAAAGTTAACTTAGGTTTACTTAGTATGCCTTGTTTTAAATGTAAAAAGAAAGGAATTCCTATAGATTGCAAATATTGCGGTTTGGGGTTTTGTTCTAGGTGTATAGTTATAGAAATACACAATTGTAAAGGAAGTGACTTAAAAAAGGAACAGGAATTAAAAGATCTTAACAAACGACTTGAGTTTAAACCAGATAAGAAATTTGGTATAGTTTAAAGATATTACTTTATATTACTTTATATTACATGACATCTTTCATAAGATCTGCTAAGGAACTATTCAATATAGAAAATAACCAAAATGAAATAGAGATAAAGTACGACAGGTACTTAGAAGGGTTTGGATTCGAAAAGTTTAAAGATTATTTCGCAACATCCTTGCTAGGTTCGAGTAGTATATATTCTGTTCCTAAAAATGAAAAATCTATTAGATACGAACAATTTCTAGATACAATGGTTCATAAAACGACTGAAACAATAAGAAAAAGTGTTTTAGTCCAATTAGAAACCGTCATGGTTGAAAACAAAAATATATATTCACTCATACGTATTATGAATGCGGTTAAAATAATAGATCCTACGTTTATACCACCTCTTATAAATGTAACGTGTTCTTGGCAAAAACGTATGGTTAAGGAATTCTGTTTAACAACGTTTCCTAACATCATAGAAACAACTACTAACAGTTTCAGGCTTCAGCGTCTTTTTAGAGTACTGCAATTAATAGAAGAAGACACGCGATACTAACTAAACTTTTATACATTTTAGTATCATCAGTCGTTGTATTTGCTACCCCATTTTTCATTTCAATTTTTTCTTTAACAGTAAAACCCCTGTCTATATTTCTCCCTGGTAGGAGTGGTCTAGAAAGTGCACACTCGTCTTTTCTAAATCCTAATCGTCCAACACCTTTGGTTAACACATCACATGCGGGACTAACATACTCTTCTTGTTCCTCCTGTACTGGCGCTTTATATTTCTTAAAGTCGAGTGTATGTTTACTCGTCCCAGGTGGGAAAAAATTTTCGGGATCAGTAAATGGGTTTATATCATCCATCGCGTTCTTATCACTGAGCATTAAATGACTCATCTTTGTTACTATTGAATAATATAATTTTTAAAAAATTCTAAACACTAAGTATAATGAAAACGTCTACAAAAATTATTATCGCGCTCGCAATAATTATACTTGCTGTCGCTGGATGGAAATATTACACGTCAAATAAAAGTACGCCAGGAGCTATAGATACACCGTCTACTCAAGTGGAAACCCCGTCTACCACTGCTAAAAAATCGGTAATTAAAGCTGATCCTATAGATACTGCAATAACAGGTGGTGACCAATAAATTTATACATGAATTACGATATCGTTAACTATAATACGAGTAAAAGCTATTATTATAGTTAGTTAAATACCCAGGGGATATACGATTTACAAACCAATTTTTTCATTTTTACCAAACTTTTTACCATAATTCGACGTACTCACGGGCAAATCATTTGGTTTTGCGTTACTTTCAGTATCACGTAAGTATCCCATAAGCTGAGAAACGCCCGTTTGGACCTGACTCGACGCTGTCTTAATAACAATACTATTCATGTATCTAACCTGCTCCTGAACGTTTGTGTTATGATCACCAGAATTGTTAATAAAAACAACACGCATCAAGCTGTACAAATCGTTTGAATTTTGTTTATCTATAGAAATACCAGTTCTATTTTTAAAATCTTGACGAATCCCACGTTGTAAGAGATTCATATTAAACTCGGAAAAGAACAAAGTGTTCAATGGTGTTGGACACTGTTTGAGAGAATTTATGTGAAGAGCGTCGCACATATTTAATATAGGCCTGGAAAAAAATTATTGGTAAATATAAATGTTAATCGCCGCCGATTTTGATCAAGCATACAGCACAAAAGCATGTAATTATGAACAACCACCTTGTGAACCACCAGCGTGTTTTGTTGGTTCATACGCACCAGTCGCTAAAGTTGGTGACCCAAATGGTAAATTCTTTGTTAATTCGTCTTTACTCCAGCCCAATCGTTTGGCTGAAACCAAAGGTCCAACAACCGTAAGAAGTGAAGATTTTAAGTGCGGAAGTAAAAAGTAATATAAAAAATTAGTTATTATTAAATCTATAGAATGAGAGTTATAAAACGTTCCGGTCGTGTTGAAGACGTAAAGTTTAACAAGGTCACCAACAGGATTTCAAAGCTTACACATGAACTTTCAGAAAATGTAGACGTATCGATGGTAGCACAACAAGTTTTCTCGTCTATGTATGACGAAATTAAAACACATGAGATAGACACCCTTTCTTCCGAAGTTTGTATCGGTTTAATAACCAATGACCCCGATTATGAAATTTTAGCAACTCGTATTGTTGCTAGTAACATTCAAAAACGTGCAGCAAATAATTTTCATATCGCGATGCGTAAACTCCATAAAGCTGGTATCATTACTCACGAAGTTCTCGAGGTTTCTGCTAAGGTTAAGGAAGATATTAAACACGAACGTGATTTTGATTTTGGGTATTTTGGTCTAAAAACACTCGAAAAAGGGTACCTTCAGAAAATTGACGGTGATATCATAGAAACACCTCAGTACCTATACATGCGAGTTGCAATTGGTATACATGGTCACGATATCGATAGAGTCCTCGAAACATACGATGCTTTATCGAGAGGTTTATTCATTCACGCCACACCAACTTTGTTTAATGCGGGTACACATAGGCCACAAATGTCGTCTTGTTTCTTGATTGCGAATAAAGAAGATAGTATCGACGGTATTTATGATACCGTAAAGGAATGTGCGCGTATAAGTAAATGGGCTGGTGGTATTGGTTTACACGTCCATGATGTACGTGCGAATAAATCACACATTAGAGGAACGAACGGTACATCTGACGGTATTATTCCAATGTTACGAGTCTATAATTCAACCGCGAGATATGTAAACCAGGCAGGTAGAAGAAAAGGGTCCATTGCCGTATATCTCGAACCATGGCACGCCGATATTATGGATTTTCTGGAAATTCGTCTCAATCAGGGGGACGAAGAAGCACGATGTCGCGATCTCTTCTCCGCGATGTGGATTCCAGATTTATTCATGAAACGTGTAGAAACCAATGGAAACTGGTCTTTGTTTTGTCCGGATAAAGCACAAGGTTTATCCGATGTTTATGGTAAAGAATTCGACGAACTTTACGAAAAGTACGAAAGTGAAGGACTCGCAACAAAAACAGTACCTGCCGTAGAAGTTTGGAAATCTATTATCAAATCACAAAGTGAAACGGGAACACCGTACATGCTTTATAAAGATGCGTGTAATGAAAAATCAAACCATAAACATATAGGTACGATTAAATCATCGAATCTGTGTACGGAAATATTAGAGTATACCAATAAGGACGAAACTGCTGTATGTAACCTCGCGTCTATTGCGTTACCAAAATACGTCGACGTTGATAAGAATGAGTTTAACCACGAGGAATTACACCGCGTCACGAAAATGGTTACACGAAACCTTAATAGAGTTATCGATAAAAACTTTTACCCAACCGAAAACGGTATGCGTTCAAATATGCGTCACAGACCAATTGGTATTGGTGTCCAGGGTCTCGCAGACGTGTTCATCTTACTTAGAATGACATTTGGTTCGGAAGAATCGAGGAAACTAAACCGTGATATTTTCGAAACGATATATCACGCATCTCTAGAATCGTCGTGTGAACTCGCCGAAATGTATGGAACGTATGAAACGTTTAAAGGGTCACCATTCAGTAAAGGTATTCTCCAATTCGATATGTGGGATCGCGATCCGCAGTTTAGTGGAAGATACGATTGGGATGCGATGCGTAAACTCGTTAAAAAGGGTACGAGAAATAGTCTCTTACTCGCACCCATGCCTACAGCCTCGACGTCACAAATTTTAGGGAACAACGAGTGTTTCGAGCCGTACACGACAAACATTTATTTGAGACGAACCCTCGCGGGCGAATTCGTCGTCGTAAACAAACACTTGGTCGAAGATTTGAAAAAAATCGGACTCTGGTCGAAAGAAATGAAAGATCTCATGGTTAAGGCAAACGGGTCCGTTCAAAACATTATAGATATTCCCAACGATCTCAAGGAACTGTATAAAACAGTGTGGGAAATGAGTCAAAAAACAATCATCGACATGGCTGCCGATAGAGGTGTATATATAGACCAAAGTCAAAGTATGAACTTATTCGTAGAGAGTCCGACGGTTTCAAAACTTTCGTCTATGCACATGTACGCGTGGAAAACGGGTTTGAAAACGGGTATGTATTATCTTCGAAGTAAGGCAAAGGCACGACCGATCCAGTTTAGTTTAGAAGCGGAGTGTGCTATGTGTTCCGCATAAATAATTTTTTATTCATCCTGTACCTCATCATCATATACGAAACATGTATCTCTATGATTTTGAGACGTAACCAGTTCATTACTTTACCGTACAAAAAATATCAGACTATATAAATGTCAAAACGTTCGAGAAATAATAATAGTAACAGTAACACTTTATCAACCGCAACTTCTAAAAGAACAAAAACTTTTGGAAACAATTTTTTCAAACTAATAAATGGACAATTTAATGTAAACAATATGATGAAACAATTGGGATATAACAAACCAAAACCTAAAAGGACCAGAAAACAAAGTACTCCAAAAAAATCACCTAAAAACTAATCTCAGTACATAGAAATGGGTGGTATCAGTAATTTTATAAATCTGAACAATCTT
>Ga0209404_10000716_pt1 | contig 25375 bp, 33 predicted proteins | sample TroAtlMetagenome_2_FD_187447 | JGI IMG/M metagenome (GOLD analysis project Ga0209404, IMG submission 187447) | Marine eukaryotic phytoplankton communities from Atlantic Ocean - Tropical Atlantic ANT8 Metagenome (SPAdes) (version 2) | ecosystem: Environmental > Aquatic > Marine > Oceanic...
TTGTCGGCGCCATAATCCCTCGAGCTCAATCGCGTCTAGCAATGAGTTTAATTCTTCCTCAGAATTCGCGTAGACATATCTTACTTGGTGGCTTTGAGCATATCCATATTTATAAAATTTCTTTTTACAGTTTGGATTTTGACAAATATAAGCCTTGCCATTTCTAAATGCGTGTTCCATTATATCCCTGCCATTTCCATAAATCCCGTCAGTAATAAGATAACTGAGATTGCTATTGTTATTAACATCACTTGTGCGTTCATATTCCCCACCCCCAAAATAAAATAGCTCGAGTTGGAAAATATAAAGCTATAATGAGAATGGCAATAACTTGCCACCCCTCATTACTTATATATCTACTATATCTTTTCTTCATTAGTGTAGCTCCTCACTTGTTTGTGTTATTGATTTAAAATTAATGCTTTCTATTTTAAATATATCGGTGAATGTTCTATATCCAACAATCTCTCTAGAGTGTTCATCTAGTGCAACGCAACAAACTGCAAGTTTATTTTGTTTAGTAATCCAAACTTTACTCTTATCATCAAAAAAGGCTCGTCTGACTTGATTTCTTTTATTGCCTTTATGGTGAAAATGAATTTTAAACATATCACACACTCCGAGTTCTTGCGTTAAGGTATCGCAACAAATCAATTCGTCATTTGCCTCGATAGTTAATTCTGTATATCTTTTATCCATAAATATCCTTTCTAAGTTTGAGAGGGCTTTCGCCCTCTCTTTTTATTAACTGTCTAATAAATCAATTATTTTATAAACAGTATCATTTGAATAATCATCTTCTTCTTCTTCTCTAATTTTTCTTGCTTTTGTTTCTGCATCTTCTTTTACTATTTTCATAGCTTGGGCTACAGAAATACTATCACTTTGGAACACACAATTAACTCCCCATTCGATAGATTTGTACTTGTCAATTTCAATTAGAGCAAATCTTCCTTTCTCATTACTCATCAGACACCATACAATCTACATCTCGATATAGGTCGAGAGTTCCCTCATCTTTTGCTAGTTCGTATTTTTCCCATTGTTCCTCAGTTATACAATCGAGGCAAGTTTCACCGTCTTTAGCAAAATAGTCATTTGTTGTAATTGAATCACATTCTTTACATTTATACATTTTTATACTCCTTTTTTATTTCTATTAATCCTTTTAAAGTATCTTCCCATAAAAAACAACTAAATAATTAAAATAAATCTGTGGATAAGTTAATTATTTACTTGACATATTCTCCCATATGTGATAGGTGGTAAAGATATCACAGTGTGGCAAAAATGCCACAGCCTCGCTTCGCTCGGCTACATCTTGTGCCCTTCGGGCCCACCCTCCCCTAGATATAGTAGTGATATAAATACAACCTAGATATAGTAGTGATATAAATGCAACATACTATATGTTGCGTGTGCCCTACGGGCCCACCCTCCCCAAATTAGCGGGGTCCCAAACCAGATCTCAAAGTGAAACGAATATCGACCCCCCTATACCCCTTTTTGTAGATAGGGGTCCCAATTCTAGTCTTAATAGTTTGATTTAGAGATAGATACATGCTAAATTCATTTTCACTTTATCAAAAAGGAAAGTGCAAAAATTTTATAGAATTTTTTTTCAAATGCTAACTCCAGAACAATTAGAAAATCTCCCTGCAGATACAAAAAAAGAATATTTAAAAGCAGCCCTGCTCCTCGATCAAAAGAAAAAGGATGAATCTGTAAGAAAAGACTTTTTATCTTTTGTAAAGCACATGTGGCCAGAATTCATTGAAGGTGAACACCATAAAATTATGGCTGAGAAGTTTAACCGCGTTGCGCGGGGCGAGCTCAAGCGACTCATTATCAATATGGCACCAAGACATACAAAATCAGAATTTGCATCTAACTATCTCCCTGCATGGATGATCGGGAATAATCCTGCACTTAAAATTATCCAAGCAACAAACAATGCAGAACTTGCTGTACGTTTCGGTCGTAAGGCAAAAACATTAATTGACCAAGAAGACTATCAGAAAGTTTTCAATACTCGTTTAAGAGAAGATTCTCAAGCCGCCGGTAAGTGGGAAACGGCCCAAGGTGGTGAATATTATGCAGCCGGTGTCGGCGGTTCAATTACAGGTCGTGGTGCTGATTTGTTAATCATTGATGATCCACATTCTGAGCAAGATGCCATGAACCCCGCTTCGTACGACAGGGTTTATGAATGGTATACCAGTGGACCGCGGCAAAGGCTTCAACCCGGAGGTAGAATCATTGTCGTTATGACAAGATGGTCAGTAGCCGACTTAACAGGTAAATTATTGAAAGCACAAAAAGAGCCAAAGTCAGACCAGTGGGAAGTAATAGAGTTCCCCGCGATATTGCCTTCCGGAAAACCCGTTTGGCCAGGCTATTGGAAAATTGAAGAATTAGAGGCGGTAAAAGCATCCGTAAGTATATTAAAATGGAACGCACAATACCAGCAGAACCCTACAGCTGCTGAGGGAAGTATAATTAAGCGTGAATGGTGGAAGAAATGGCCTAAGGATAAGTTGCCTCCGTTAATGCATGTTATTCAGAGCTACGATACAGCCTTCATGAAGAAAGAAACAGCCGATTTCAGTGCTATAAGCACCTGGGGCGTGTTTGAACTAAACGAGGGCGACGGACCGCGGATCATGCTTCTTGATGTTGTTAAAGATAGATACGAGTTTCCTGAACTTAGAAAGAAGGCAAAAGAGCAGTATGACTACTGGAAGCCCGAAACGGTGATCGTGGAAGCAAAGGCATCAGGGCTACCTTTAACGTACGAATTAAGAAAAATGGGTATACCAGTTATTAACTTTACACCTAGTAAAGGAAATGATAAACATACTAGAGTAAACTCCGTTGCTCCATTATTTGAAGCAGGGATGGTATGGTATCCTGATCGGAAATTTACTGAAGAGATGATTGAGGAATGCGCTGCATTTCCACTAGGTGAACACGATGACTTAGTAGATAGTATGACTCAGGCATTAATGCGATTTAGACAAGGTGGTTTTATAGAACATCCAGAAGACTACGAAGATGAAATATTACCACAAAAACGAAGGACATATTACTAATGGCGGTAGACAAAAATAACCCTTACAAAGAAGAAGAGATTCTTATCGACGAACATGTTGAGGTTGCGACTCCAGAAGAAGTAGCAGCTGCAGAAGGCGAACCAGCAATTGAAATGATGGAAGATGGTGGAGCGGAAATAAATTTCGATCCAAGTGCAATGCCTATTCAAGGAGCTGAACAGCATGATACAAACTTAGTTGATTTTTTAGATGAGAATACTTTAAATGAAATTTCAAACGATCTAGAAGAAAATTATTCAGACTTTAAATCTTCTAGAAATGATTGGGAAAGCACATATACAAAAGGTTTAGATCTTTTAGGTTTCAAATATGAAAATAGATCAGAACCATTCCAAGGTGCATCAGGTGCAACCCACCCAGTGCTTGCAGAAGCTGTTACACAGTTTCAAGCTTTAGCTTACAAAGAATTACTTCCTGCAGCAGGACCTGTTAGAACTCAGGTTGTTGGTAATAACAATAAGATGGTGGAACAACAAGCACAACGCGTTAAAGAGTTTATGAATTTTCAGCTAATGGTTAATATGAAAGAGTATGAGCCAGAGTTTGATCAAATGTTATTTAATTTACCTTTAGCAGGTTCTACTTTCAAAAAAGTTTACTATGATTCAGTTTTAAAAAGATGTGTTTCTAAATTTGTTCCTGCAGAAGATTTATTAGTTTCTTATACAACAACTTCTCTTGAAGAATGCGATACTATTATTCATGTTGTTAGAGTTTCTGAAAATGATTTACGTAAACAACAAATATCAGGTTTCTATGCTGATATAGATCTAGGTGAAGCAGGTGATGGAGATAATAATTCTGTTCTTGATAAAAAAGATGAAATAGAAGGAATAGCAAGAACAGGTACACCTAATGAAGTTCACACTCTTTTAGAATGTCATTGTGAATTAGACATTCCAGGTTTTGAAGATATTAATTTACAAACAAATGAACCTTCTGGAATCAAACTTCCGTACATTGTTACTTTACATGAAGACAGCGGAAAGATTTTATCTATTCGAAGAAACTGGGCACAGATAGACCAAACAAAAACTAAAAAAGAATATTTTGTGCATTTCAAATTCCTACCAGGCCTTGGCTTCTATGGATTCGGTTTAATCCATATGATTGGCGGATTGTCTAGAACTGCTACCGCAGCTTTAAGACAACTTTTAGACGCCGGTACCTTGTCCAACTTACCAGCCGGATTTAAACAAAGAGGCATAAGAGTTCGCGATGAAGCTCAACCGTTGCAGCCGGGAGAGTTTCGGGACGTGGACGCGCCTGGTGGAAATCTTAAAGATGCGTTTATGCCATTACCGTTCCGTGAGCCGAGCGCCACGCTCCTTCAACTTATGGGCACGGTTGTTCAAGCAGGACAAAGATTTGCAAGTATCGCTGATATGCAAGTCGGAGAAGGCAATCAGAACGCAGCAGTAGGCACGACTATGGCGTTATTGGAACGCGGATCGCGGGTTATGTCTGCTATTCATAAAAGATTATACGCGGCTATGAAGTGTGAGTTTATGCTTCTTGCTAAATGTTTCTCAACTTACTTACCACCACAATATCCTTATGATGTTGTAGGAGGACAACGACAAGTTTTCTTACAGGATTTTGATGATAGAGTAGATATTATTCCAGTTGCTGATCCAAATATCTTCTCTCAAACACAAAGAATAACTTTAGCACAAACAGAATTACAAATGGCTATGTCTAATCCGCAGATGCATAACCTATATCATGCATATAGACACATGTATGAAGCACTTGGTGTTAAAGATATTGATGTTTTACTTCCACCACCACCTCAACCGCAACCAATGGACCCTGCAAGTGAAAATATTTTAGCTTTAAACGGTAAAAAGATTCAAGCTTTTGCCGGACAAGACCATCAAGCTCATATGAAAGCTCATATTCAGTTTATGGGGACTACAATGATAAGAAATAACCCTAAAGCAATGTCTATTTTACAACAAAACTGTGTTGAACACATAAATTTGATGTCTCAAGAGCAAATTGAGATGGAATTCCAAGAAGAATTGATGCAAGTTAAGCAATTACAACAACAAATGCAGGCTATGGCACAACAATTAGGCCCTCAGGCACAACAAAACCCTCAAATAATGGAAATGCAGAAGAAATTAGAGACTTTCCAGAGAAAAATAGAGTCTAGAAAGGCTGTTTTAATCTCTGAGTTCATGGAAGACTACGCAAAAGCAGAAAAAGAGGTTTTAAATCAAATAGAGAATGATCCTTTACTTAAATTGAAGGACAGAGAACTAGATTTACGTGCTCAAGAGGAACAAAGAAAAGAAGAAGAGGGAGATGACAGATTAAATCTTGAAAAGATGAAAATGTTACAAAACAGAGAGATCCAAGAAGATAAATTGGATATGACTGACAAACATGCTAAGTTAAGAGCATCAGTAGCATTAGCTAAAGATGGTATAAAAAATATGAAGGCAACTATTCAGGAGAGCGGTAATTAATGTCTAGTAAGAACAATAAAAACAATAATACAAGTTCTGGAAGACCGAATCCGAAGAAGACTTGGGAGAACACCAGAAAAGCAAGATGGAAGTCTAAGAATAAATATTCTAACCCTAATAAGAGTCAATTCCAAAATACAAGTGGTACTAAATATTCTGGCAATCTAGCCAACTTCATGACTAAGAAGAATGCACCTAAAACTAATTACCGTGCACAAAGTATTACTCAAAATAAAGGTGGTTATATGCCAAACAGCGTATCACCTTTAGATATGGCAAAAGCTGCTGGTAACTTTTTAAACACAGATAAAATGGTTAACAAATGGTCTAATAAGTATGGCTTGGGTGGCGGAAAGTTTGCAGCCCTGAAAAATGATCCAAGTATTGTTAATACAATGAATCAGGCCAAATCTAATCTTGCTAATTGGAATAACACCATAGGTAAACAATTAGGTTACCCTGCAGGGATGAATACACCTGGTGGAGTAAAACCAGTAACTAATTTAATGATAGATAGAGCACTTAATGTGGGTGCTGATGTAAATCCAACACATGGAATGAGTTTAGGAGACTCATGGAAATCTGAGAGTTATTTAGCTCCAGAAATTTCAGGGAAAAAAATACTAGGTGGATTAGCTTCTTTAGCATCAGGTATTCCAGGACTAGGATCAGTAATGGAGGCACTTACTCCTGAACAAAAAACAGATTTAGCTGGTCCTTTATTAGGAGTAGAACCAATGAATAAGTTTGGTATGCCTTCTAAGTTTGATACAGACCAAGGATTACATGTTGCAGAATATACAAGTCGTGCAGCTCCAATTGCAGAAAGTCCATCAAGTTGGCAATTTAGTGATAGATATGGTGGTGATCCAAATGATCCTTTTGGCGGAGGAACAATTGCACTTGCTGATAAGTTCAAATCTGAACTTATGGGTTTAGTTGGACCAGGGACTCCTGGTTTTGCAAGTTCAGGTGAAGCAACAATAGGAAAAGGTAGTCTTGCAGAAGAAATGGGGTTTGCAAATACACAGGATCTTAATGGAGACGGAATAGTAGATAGTATTGATGGAGCTCTTGCTGCTCAAGCTTATGTTCAAGGAGCTCTCCCTGGAAGTGCATTTTTTACAACAGACATGAATAGCCCAGAGATGCAAGAAAATATTGACGACCATAAAGCAATTATAGATGCCATAAAGGCTCAAGATGCACAAAAAAAAGCAGCTTCGGAAATACTTGCTGGTCCTTTATATGGACTAGACCAAGGCAGTATGTTTGATAGAGCTATTGATTGGGGACAGGATCTTTATAATGCTGCTCCTTCTGCAAGTGATATATTGGATAGTATTAAAGGCGCTGGTACTAATTTTATGGATTGGGCAGGAGAAAAATACAGTGATACTGTTGATAATATAATGGGACCTATTTCTTTTGATTCAGTTCAAGCTACACCTTCTCAGGATCAATTATTAGATGCTATAGCATTTGTGGAAAGTGGTAATGACCCAACAGCCATAGGCTCTGCAGGTGAATTAGGTGAATTCCAAATTAAACCTTCAACCGCGTTAGATGCAGGGTATGGTGTTCCTAGGTATGAAGGAGACGCTTCTGGATTACATGATTCAGATATAGCTAGAATGGTAGCAGGGGATATATTAGGTGGTTACACAGATGCATTAGGTGGTGATTGGGAGAAAGGTGTTATAGGATATAATACAGGTGTTACTGGATTTAATAATATGTATGGAGATGATGGTGATTTTTCTGGTAATGAATATTTAAACAAAGTTAAAGATGCATTGGATATGCAATCGGCAAATAATATGCAAGTGGCAGAACTTACAGATAAACAAAAAGCTTTTATGAATCGACCGGAGCAAAGCACTGATTTTCAATCGGCTGATTCTTTATTTGATAAAGTAAAACAATTAGAGGACACAGGTTTCATGGGTTTTGGTGGTCAAGAACCAACTACTAGAGAAGAGTTTAATAACTATTTATCTACTATTATTTAATGGCAAAAAATAAAAAAGATAAAAAGATTGAAAAAGTAATGAGAGAGTATAAGATGGGCACTCTCAAAAGCGGGAATTCGGATAAAAAAGTAAAAAATAGAAAACAAGCTATTGCAATTGCTATTTCCGAATCACGTAAAAAAAAGAAAAAAAAGAGGAGGATCACATGATTCAAGACTTAAGAGACGCAATCGTAGACAAATGGAATGATATGTCTGTCAAATCAAAACTGATTGGCGCGGCTATCATTATCGTAATCGCTTTAATCATCATCTTATAATATGTTCCAACTATTATTAAAACCATTACTCGGTGTAGCCGGTGACATGGTTAAAGGTGTGATTGAAACTAAGAAGGCTAAGTCAGAAGCTAAGCTAACTGAGATCAAAGCTGCCACAGCATTAAAAGAACAACAAATAGCAGGTAAAGTATCTTGGGAAGCATCAGCAGTAGATCAAATGAAGGGGTCATGGAAGGACGAAGTAAGCCTCGTAGTGCTGCTCGCCCCCGCCGTGCTCGTATTTATTCCTGGATGTCAAGAATATGTTAAAAGTGGGTTTATTGCTTTGCAAGAACTCCCTACGTACTACCAGCACCTGTTATACATCGCGATCTCTGCATCATTTGGGATCAAAGGCGCAGGTCAAGCCGTTAAAATGTTCAAAAAGAAATAGATTGACTTAATTTTACATTGGGGGGAAAGATGGGGGAAGAAAAATCCAAGAATCCGCTTGACGTATTCTGGGAGGAACTCGGAAGGAAACAAAAAAAGTATGTCAGAAGCTATAGATCCGATAAACGTCATTCACAAGATGAAAAAGCATCTAAGAGACACCATGGAAAATCACATGACAGTGGTAGCTCAAGGGGTTGACACTATTGAAGAATACAAATATATACTAGGTAAGATCCACGCGTTGGATTTAATTGATCAGGAATTCTCTAACCTGCTAGAACCAAAGGAGCCAGATAAAGATGACCCAAACAACGTCACACGCATTAGAAGATAAATATGATGCACAAGATGATGCTAGAAAAATAGCAGAACACGAAGCAACTGAAGAACCTTCCAAAACAAATTTAGAAAAATTACCTAACCCAACAGGTTGGCGTATTTTAGTCATGCCTTTTCAAGTCAAAGAAGAAACAGAAGGCGGAATTATTATTGCACAAGAAACTTTAGACAGAGCACGAGCCGCGGTCCAAGTTGGATACGTATTGAAGATGGGTCCGCTTTGTTATGAGGATAAAGAAAAATATACTACAGGCCCGTGGTGCAAGGAAAAAGATTGGGTGATATTTGCAAGATATGCAGGATCACGAATGGAGATTGAAGGTGGAGAGATAAGAATGTTAAACGATGATGAAATCTTAGGAACAATAGATGATCCTAAAGATTTGATTCACGCAATGTAATCATAGGAGGATTATAACTATGCTCGATGACAAAATCGATGTTGGCGAAGCCGACGAACAAGAACAAGAAATTGATCTGGATGCACCACCCGCACCAGAACAACCAGAAGAAGAGGAGGTTCAAGTTGAACAAACTACAGAAGACGATACTAAGTCCGAAGACCCACCTAAGGAACCTGCTGAGCAGCCTGCTGTTCCAGAAGGCGAACAGAAAAAAGAGCTCGACGAATACAGTGATGGCGTCCAAAAAAGAATAGCTAAACTTACTCGCAAAATGCGAGAAGCTGAAAGGCAAAAAGAAGAAGCTATTAGATATGCACAACACTTAAATACTGAAGCTCATAAAATGAGAACAGGTCAAAATCGTTTAGCGGAAGGATATACATCAGAACTTGAACAAAAAGTTGAGTCAGGAATGGCTGCAGCGAAGCTTGCTTATAAACAAGCTGTTGAAGGTCAAGACGTAGATGCTCAAGTTGAAGCACAAAAAGCTTTAGCTCAATTAGCAATAGAAGAAGCTAGACTTAACCAAATAAAAAAAGGTCAAGAACAAAGGGCACAAAGAGCAAGAGAAGTAGCTCAACAACCTGAAAACTTGGCTCAAGTTGCTCAAAACATGCCTACACAACAGGATATTTATCAAGCAGCTCAACAATTAGACCCTAAAGCAGAAGAATGGTCCACGAAAAATAGTTGGTTTGGAACCGACAATGCCATGACTTACACTGCTTTTGACATTCATAGACAGTTAGTTGAGGATGAAGGGTTTGATCCACAATCTGACGATTATTATGCAGAAGTAGATAAACGAATAAGACTTGAATTTCCGCATAAATTTGGTAAAAAGGAAGATACACAAGCTGAACCAGTTCAGAATGTGGCAAGTGCCCGACGTCCGGCCACAAAAGGACGCAGAAAAACTGTGAAACTCACACCTTCACAGGTAGCAATTTCTAAAAGATTAGGTGTGCCACTCGAAGAGTATGCGAAACAATTAGCCGCGAAGGAGGTATAAGCATATGACTAAAAAAGATACAGCAACGAAAACTGTTAAAACTTCCCGCGTGAGTCAAACTAGGGCTAAACAAGAAAAGCCTAAAGTATGGACTCCTCCATCATCACTAGATGCACCGCCTGCGCCAGACGGGTATAGACATAGATGGTTACGTGCCGAAAGTATGGGCTTTGATGATACAAAGAACATTTCAGGTAAAGTAAGATCTGGATGGGAGTTAGTGAGAGCTGACGAATATCCTGATACAGACTATCCAGTCGTTACAAGTGGTAAATACGCAGGAGTGATCGGGGTTGGTGGCCTTGTGCTGGCAAGGATAACCGAAGAGCTCGCAAAGTCGCGTGAAGAGTACTTCAGACAGAAGACTATGGATCGCAATGAGGCTTTAGAAAACGATGTCTTAAAGGAACAGCACCCAAGTATGCCGATCAACCAAGATCGACAGACTCGTGTAACTTTTGGTGGCTCGAATAAAGACTAGTCTTTTTTCATCCACTGATTTAATCAACAACCTTTAAGGAGGAAAACAATATGGCAAATATAGATGCCCCGTTTGGTTTGAATCCAGTTGGTAAAATCGGAAGTGGACCATCTCAGAAAATGAATGAGTACAAAATTGCAAGCAATGAAGCTAACGCAATTTTCCAGGGCGATATGGTACAACCAGACGCTGGTTATATTCAACAAGCTGGAACAGGTACTACTAACATTGGTGTTTTCTGGGGTTGTAAATACGACGATGCAACAACTAACAAACCAACTTTTAAAAACCAATCTGCAGCTAGTGGAAACGGTGCTGTTGCTGATGCTTTTGTTTATGACGATCCTTACCAAGTCTTCGAAGTTCAAGGAGATTCTGGTACTGCATCTGCACAAACAGACATCATGAAAACAGCCGACGTAGTTGTAGGAACAGGTTCAACAACAACAGGTATAAGTGGGATGGAATTAGATGCGTCCGACATTGATACTGGTGCAAACTTAATGATTATAGGTTTCTGTGGAAACCCAGACCGTAATCAGATCGATGCAGCAGGACATGCAGTGTATAACGTTCTAATTAACGAACACTTGTACGCATAATAGCAGGAGGATTTAAACTATGGCTATATCAAGACAACAACTAGCGAAAGAGCTAGAGCCAGGTCTGAATGCATTATTTGGACTTGAGTACAAACAATACGAAAATCAGCATGCTGAAATTTTCGACACAGAAAACAGTGACAGAGCTTTTGAAGAAGAAGTAATGTTATCTGGTTTCGACAAAGCAGCCGTTAAGTCAGAAGGCGCTGCTGTTGCGTATGATAACGCGCAAGAAACTTACACAGCAAGATATCAACATGAGACAATTGCTCTTGCTTTCTCACTAACTGAGGAAAATGTTGAAGACAACTTGTATGATAAGATTTCTACTCGTTATACAAAAGCACTAGCACGTTCTATGGCTCAAACGAAGCAAACTAAAGCAGCTAACGTTCTTAACAACGCATTTGCTGCTGGAGTAACTGGTGGAGATAACGAATCTCTAATCGGTAATGCTCACCCTACGATCGCAGGGAACCTTAGCAACAGACCGACTACTCTGTCTGACTTGTCTGAGACTTCTCTCGAGCAAGCAATGATCGATATTGGCAACTTCAAAGACGAAAGAGGCCTTAAGATCGCTGCTAGAGGTATGAAGCTTATCATACCTGCAGAAGGGCAGTTCACTGCTGAGAGACTTATGAAGTCTGCTCAACGTGTTGGAACAGCTGACAATGACATCAACGCTCTAAAATCTAAGGGAATGATCCCTCAAGGTTATGTAGTTAATAACTACATCAACGATGGCGAGCAGTGGTTCATTAAGACTGATGTTCCTAACGGAATGAAGCACATGGTCCGTGCGCCGATTAAAACGGCTATGGAAGGTGACTTCGAAACAGGTAACATGAGATACAAAGCTAGAGAAAGATACAGCTTCGGCTGGTCTGACTGGAGAGGTATCTACGGTTCTGACGGTACTGCTTAATAAGTAGAACTGTTAGGTCTAACCTAATTAAAGGGGCGCTTCGGCGCCCCTTTTTATTTGCATTTAATGTTTTAAGAGAGTATATTCTAAACACTACACATTCATAAACAGCTGGCATAGACTCGTGTAGTAGACAATGTCTCGGACTATGTTAGCAGATAGGAGACCTATTATGGCTAAAACTACTTTTTCAGGTCCAGTACTTGAAGGAAAAGAAGGTACTAATATTGAAACTAAAACTTCAAATTATACCGTAGTAATAACAACAGACAGTGGTAAAACTTTCGTAAGTGCTACTGACGGAGTTGTTTTTACATTACCAGGAATCGCTATTGGTAACACATTTAAATTTGTTAACAATGGTGCTAATGGAACAAACACTTTAACAATAAGTCCAAATGCTTCTGATGGAATCGCTTATGCAGGTTCTAATACAGATAATAAAGACTTAATAAATACTAAAGCTACTTCTAAACAGGGTGACTATGTTGTACTTTCTTCTTTAGGTGCAACTGACGCATGGCTGGTTACTGAAGCTCGTGGTATTTGGGCTAAAGAATCGTAAGATAATTAACAGTGGGGCTTCGGCCCCACTAATTTAGGAGGAAAATATTATGGGTGGTGGATCTTTTACATCAGATCAGAAGACAGCACATACCGCATCTACGGCGACTTTACATACCGGCTCTTGCAGAGTAACTTCTATACAAGCAAAAGGAAACGGTAGTGGATCACTTATTCTATATGATGCAACTTCGGCAACCGGTACTTCACATACTTTCTTATTTGGAACAGAAGGACTTTCAGTTTACGTTCCAGGTAGTGGTATTAGATTTAAAACAGGTTGTCATGCAGTGCTTTCTGGAACAGCAGGCGTAACTATTACGTTCAATTAGGAGGTAGTTTATGGCAACGTCCGGAACAACTACTTTTGAAAGTGGTTTATCAATAGATGACATTATAGAAGAGGCTTATAACCGGCTTGGTCTAGACAGTGTTTCTGGTTATCAACTAAAATCAGCAAGACGTTCATTAAATATAATGTTCCAAGAATGGGCCAATCGTGGCTTACATTATTGGGAAATAGGTACGACTGATGTTGATTTAGTTGAGGGCCAAGCTTCTTATATATTTTATAGATCATCAGGAGATGGAACAAGTACAACAACTGCTCCTACTAATGGTATTTATGGAATAGATGATATTCTTGAAGCTACTTATAGAACAAGTAGAGGAACCACTAGTCAAAATGATTCTGCATTGACAAAAATTAATAGATCAACTTATTCAGGTTTATCTAATAAGCTTAATAAATCAACACCTACTCAATACTACGTTCAAAGATTTATTGATAATGTAACATTAAATTTTTACCCTACCCCAGACGCTACAGCAGCTGGAAATTATGTTTCTATTTACTATGTTAAAAGAATACAAGATGCTGGAGCCTATTCAAACACAACGGATGTACCTTATAGATTTGTTCCTTGTATGACTTCTGGTTTAGCTTTCTATCTTAGCCAAAAAGTTAATCCCCAACTTTCAGCAAACTTAAAAATGTATTATGAGGATGAATTAAATAGAGCATTAACAGAAGATGGCTCTTCTTCTAGTACATACATCTCACCACAGGCTTATTATCCAAATGTCTAATTTTGCAACAGGAAAATATGCAAAAGCTATCTCAGATAGAAGTGGTATGGAGTTTCCATATAGAGAAATGAGAAAAGAATGGAATGGAACATGGGTTCATTCTTCTGAATGGGAACAGAAACACCCACAACTTGAACCGCGTGTTTTTAGAGGAGACGCACAAGGATTACAACATGCAAGGCCAGGTAGAACAGAACCAGCTGTTGCACATATGCTAGGACTAAATGCAATGCAAGCAGGAACTAGAGATACTATTGTAGTTAATGTTAAAGACCCGGGCCACGGTTATAGCACCGGGGACCGCGTTAGATTTAGAGATTGTAAATCTCATTTTCCGGTTTACCCAGAAGTGTCTCATATGCAAGATCATGATATTAATGCTGCAGCGGGACATATACTTACTAAGATAGATGATGAAAATTATTCTTTCAGTCCTAATGATATTATAGAAGAATGGTTAGAAGCAAATTGCAATCCAGGAACTACAACTGTTTATGTTGATATGGACGGTGTTCTTACAGAATACTACCAAAGAGTTGCTGAGTATGCGACTTCTGTTGGTTTATTAGAGTCAGGAGGAGATTGGTATAATATGTCTCCTGCTATTGAATTAGCTGCAATAGCTACAGCTCCATCTAGTTGGTTTGAAGATTTAGATAAAAGAGCTGAAGCAAATGCTTTAATAGATTTAGTAATGGCAAAAAATAATACTTGGGATGTTTTATCTACTGGACCAACTTATAATGCACAAAAGACAGCTTGGATAACCGCTGAGTTTGGTACTCCTGGTTCTGGTAGTGGAAGAGCTCCCGCTACTGTTAATTATGCTACAGGATATAATAAAGGTCCTTATGGAGGAGCAAATAAATTATTAATTGATGATAGAACCACTTATATCAATCAGTTTGAAGCTGCTGGGGGCAAAGGCTTTAAATATTTTGAAAGTGGTGGTATAAGAGATTTTGGAGGAGGCAATATGTCCGTAGGACCGCTTACAATATTACCATGACAACATACGCAGAATTAGTAACACAGATTAGAGAATACACAGAAACAGATAGTCAGGTTTTAACAGATGCTATTGTTAATGATTTTATAGAGCATTCTGAACATAGAATATTTAGGGACATAGAGCTCGATAATGTAAAGGGAGTCATTAATGGAAATACAGCTAGTGGAAGCAGGTTTCTAAGACTACCTGGTTATGATGCTGCTGATCCAGCAGCTCCTGATTTATCGGATATTACTACTATTAGATATGTTACAATATATACAGATGCAAGTACCAGAGATAGGTCTGAATTAGTTAGAGTTGACGTTGATTTTTTGAATGAATATTATGATAAGCCAGAAACGGCTTCTACTATAAAACCAAAATATTATGCTACATGGGACATGGGTACAATAGCTATTGCACCTACGCCAAATGCGGTGTATAAATTTGAGATCGGGATAACTAGAAAACCCGCCGGCCTAGGAAGTGGTAATACTACTACTTGGGTAAGTAAAAATGCACCACGCGTAATTTTATATGCGTGCCTATGTGAAGCTTTTAAGTTCTTGAAAGCTCCACAAGATCAACAAGTTTATGAGCAATCTTATAAAGAGGCTCTACAACAGCTTGCACAAGAACAATTAGGTAAAAAACGAAGAGATGAATATAGGGATGGTTCTTTACGCATTCCTATTCCATCTAAAAACCCTTAATTAGGAGAAAAATATGGCGATAGCACAGGCAGTATGTAATGTTTTTAAGCGAGAACTGTTAAAAGGAAACCACGATTTAGATGGTGGTGCTACTTATAAAATTGCTTTATTTACTTCAAGTGCAACGTTAGGAGCTGCAACTGCTAACTATGCGGCGCAAGCTTCAGACAACCAAGTAGCTAACGGTAGTGGTTATACAACAGGAGGAGCTACACTAACTAGTCCAACTGTAACCATGTCAACAACTACTTCTTATGTAGACTTTGCAGATGTTTCTTGGACTGGTGCTTCGTTCACAGCGAATGGTGCATTGATTTATCAGTCATCAGGAGATGCCTCTAGTGGTGATAATGCATTTGTAGTATTAGCGTTTGGTGGCGACTTCACAGCAACTAATGGAACATTTACTATTCAATTCCCGACAGCGGGTGGCGGATCAGAGCTATTAAGACTAACATAAGGAGCTAAATGAATGGCCCTTGTTTTAAATGATCGTGTCAAAGAGACATCCACAACTACTGGCACAGGCACACTTGACCTAGCCGGAGCTGTAACAGGGTTTCAAACTTTTGTTTCCGGAATTGGTAACTCAAACACATGCTATTATTGTATTTCTATGCAAGGTGGTTCCCAATGGGAAGTTGGTATTGGTACTGTAACTGATGCTTCTACAGACACACTTTCAAGAGATACTGTTTATGCTAATTCAGCAGGCAACACTTCAAAGATAGATTTTTCAGCAGGTACAAAAGATGTGTTTGTAACACAGCCAGCAAGTAAGGCTGTTTATGAAGACAATAGTGGAAATATTTCAGTTCCAGGAACCGTTGATGGTGTAGATATAGCTACAAGAGACGGTGTTTTAACATCAACAACAACCACAGCAAATGCTGCTTTACCAAAAGCTGGTGGAACAATGACTGGTAACTTAGTTCTTAGTGGTGCCAATATAACTATGTCTGGTACAGAAACTGTTGATGGTGTAGACGTTTCAGCCGCTGGAGCTTTAGCTACTGGCGCTTTACCAAAAGCTGGTGGAGAAATGACAGGTAATATAACCATGGCATCAACAGAAACTGTTGATGGTGTAGATATTTCAGTAAGAGATGCAGTATTAACAAATACGACAAATACAGCAAACGCAGCTTTACCAAAAGCTGGTGGTACGATGACAGGTTCTACAATTCATAATGATGATGTTAAGTCTATTTATGGAACTTCAAGTGATGGACTTGAGATATTTCATGATGGTTCTGATAGTTATATAAAAGATTCAGGGACAGGTGGATTAATAATAAATTCTAATCAATTCTATCTTCAAAGTGCGGATAATTCTGAAACTATGATTCATTGTACTGAGAATGGTGCGGCAAGACTGTATTACGATAACTCAAAAAAGTTGGAAACTGTGACAGGGGGAGTCACCGTAACCGGGACCTTAACAGCCACAACTTTAACAGGAACCATAACAGGCAACGCTTTATCTGCTGGTCAGGTTGGTACAGCGATAACTGCTTTCCCAACAGGAACCGACGCAGCGGCTTCTGATTTAGTTCCTTACTATGATGTAGATGCAGGAGCTTGGGAAAAATCAACTGTAACTAATTTAGCTTTACAAGGACCAGCAGGGCCAACGGGACCAACAGGGCCAACGGGACCAACAGGGCCAACCGGTAATACTGGTCCAACAGGGCCAACCGGACCAACGGGACCAACGGGACCAGCAGGTGGCTTTACAACAAACTCAAACGCACAAGTAAATAGTTTAGGTGCCGGTACAGCAGGATCAGGAACCGCTGGAGAAATCCGAGCGACCAATAATGTAACCGCTTATTATTCCGACTCTCGATTAAAAGATTTTGAAGGGCCTATTGAGTCTGCACTCGATAAAATAAGAAATATAACAGGATACTATTTTAAAGAAAATGAATTAGCAAAATCACTTGGATATAAAAATGATAAACGTCAGGTAGGTGTCAGTGCACAAGAAGTAGAAGCGGTTTTACCTGAAGTAGTTACAGAAGCTCCTATAGATAAAAAATACTTAACTGTTTGGTATGAGAAACTTATCCCTCTATTAATTGAAGCAATTAAAGAACTAGACAAAAACCAATGTAAGTGTAAATGCAAAAAGGATAATTAATGTCTTTTGGTATTATTCCTTTTGCTACGGATACTTTTGGTGGTTTAGGTGCTACATCATCTAATGTAACAATATCTGCAACTGGTTTCACTGTAACCACAACTCTTTCTAATGGATACCAAGTTCAAGGTACTCACCATGTAAATGGTAATTCTGTTTCTATTGCTCAAGGTAATGAAACTGTTCAATTAGCTCCAACAATCGCTACCAACGCGCTCAGTGCTGCTTTAAACAGTGTAACTGTTAGTGGTACAGCTACCTTAACAGCTACTGGAAGTTCCATGACTTCCACACTTGGATCTGTAGATCCACAAACCATAGCAACACCAACAGGTCAAGCTCTTACAGCAGCTATAAATTCTGTTACTGTAGTTGCACACGCAAATATAACCCCTTCCACTAATGCTATTTCTAGTACTTTAAATAGTGTTATTCCTACTTGGGAGATAGCTGTAACAGGTCAATCTATTGGATCTACTTTAAATAGTATTATACCTGAGCTAAAACCTACAATAGCAGGTCAAAGCGCTTCTTTGAGTTTAGGAAATGTAGATAAATTCTTATATAAAGAAGTAACAGGTAGTACTATTTCAGCAGCCTTAAACAGTGTTATTCTCAATATTAATTCTACTGTAAGTGTAACAGGGATAACTGTAGATTCCACTTCTTCTACACCTTGGGTCTTTACATGGAGCGATGTTGATGATACAACAAGTGGAGGTGCATCTTGGTCTGATGTAGCTACTTCTGGAGCTGGAGGAAGTAGTTGGACTAACGTCTCAACTACCGGAGCTGGAGGAGCCTCATGGTCAAATACATCAACTTCTGGAGCTGGAGGCGGCTCATATACAGAAGTATCAACAACAGGAGCTGGTACAATTGATCAGCAAGAGGTAGCATAGTATGGCATCAACATATTCAGGTAGACTCAAAATTGAGTTGATAGGTTCAGGAGAACAAGCAAACTCATGGGGAACAACTACTAACAACACATTTTCAAACACACTAGAAGAATCTATTACCGCAGTTTATTCAAAAAACTTAGGATCAGCTTCTTCTCCTTATCAATTAACAAATGGTCAAGGTCCAGTTGCACAAGCAAGTAATGAATCACGACAAGCTGCTTTAAGATTTCACGGTCATACAAGTGCTTTTGTAATTGAACAACAAGATACAGGAGCAGGTAAAGATAGAATTTTTATTATTATAAATGATGGTACTGACAACGGTACTATTCAAATGAAACTAACGGGTGGTAATTTATCAGAAGTTGTTGCACCCGGAGGAAGAGCTGTATTAGCTAATGATGGGACTAATTGGTATACAATTGTTAGTAGTGCAAGTTCAGGAGGAGCTTGGAGAACTGTTACTGCTTCTGATAATGTTTTTGCAGGGGAAAGTATATTAGCAAACACTTCTGGAGGAGTTATTACACTAACTTTACCAGCATCACCAAGTGCAGGAGATGAAGTTAGATTTATGGATCTAATGGGAAGTTTTGATACACATGCTTTAACAGTAGCTAGAAACGGTTCAAACATTTATGGAGCTGCTTCTGATTTAACTGTTGCAACAGAAGATGCTGCTTTTAGTTTAGTTTTCACAGGAGCATCACAGGGCTGGAAAATAACGGAGAAGTAGTATGGCAACATATGAATCCAAGAAATATAAAATTACTGGTGCTAGTATTTTATCCGATACAATTCCAACAGCTTCAGTAGAACCAGGAACTGTAGATGATACAGAATTTGGTTATGTTAATGGTGTAACATCATCAATACAAACACAATTAGGTGCAAGACTACCACTAGCGGGCGGTACAATGACTGGAGCAGCAGCTTTTGGTGATAATGTAAAAGCTACGTTTGGAGATGGTGCTGACTTAGAAATATACCACGACTCGTCAAACTCATATATTAAAAATGGAACAGGTACTTTAAAGTTTTTAGAGGACACATATGAATTTAAAAACAATGCAGACAATGCAACGTATTTAACAGTAGGTTCTTCTGGAGTAACTGGTGATTTTATATCAGGTCAGCCTACTAGTAATACAGGAGCAAGTGATGATTTAATTCTAGTATCTGACACTTCTGATTCAGGAGCCATGAAAAAAATTACTGTTGCTAATGCAGCATTAGCAGGACCAACCGGGCCAACAGGAAACGCAGGACCAGCAGGATCTCCAGGTGGACCTGGACCAACAGGGCCTCCAGGAACTAATCCGGCAGTAAGTTTAAATATACAGGTAAAAACATCAGGAAACTACACAGCAACAACTGGTCTTAAATGGGCAGAAGTTTATGCTGTTTCTGGTGCTCAGTCAGGGCAAGCTGTATCTGTTTATGGTGGCCCAAACCCATATGGAAAAAGACTAGGTGGAGCTGGAGGAAGACCAGGAAATCTTATTAGGACTGTTTATAGTGCAACAGAAATGGGTGCCACTGGAAGTATTTCTTATGGTGCTGGTGGAGGTACATCAAATGCGCCCGCTGCGCCAACAGGTGGAGGTCCTACATCAGCTGTTGCCATAAGTGATGGTGGTCATACAACATTTAATCCAGCTGGAAATGGATCAACTTTAACTGCTCTTGGAGGTCAAGTAGATGGTGTAGCATCCGCCGATTGGTGGGAAACCCATGGTATTACTGATGCTTTAGCACCTCTTTTTGGTTTCTCAAACTCTAATAATCCCGGTGGATCACAAGGATCAGATTGGAGTTCAGCTCAAGCAGGTGGAGCTGGAGGTAAAACTATGATGTCTAACCGAGTTAGTGGTAATGTAGGAGCAGCAGGTTCACTAAGTTCAGGAGGAAATAATGGTGCTTCTTCTGGTGGAGCTGCCAATATGCCAGGATGTGGTGGTGGAGGTGGTGCAGCAAGAGCACTACCATTTAATTCTCAATCTGCATCAGGTGGAGCTGGTTCTGCTGGCTTTGTAGTAATTTTTGAATATATACAGGCATAATTTATGGCAACATACGAATCTAAAAAATATAATACAACAGGAGCTAACATTCCTACTAATACTATACCCGCTACGTCTGTTGTAGATGGTACAGTTTCAAATACAGAATTTGCTTACATAAATACTCTTAGTTCAAACGCACAAACACAAATAACAGCTAAGCTCCCAAAAGCTGGTGGAACAATGACTGGTAGTATTGTGTTTCCTGATAATAGCGGACCAGCTCCTGCTGCTATACAAATGGGAGCAGGCACGGATCTTAAATTATTGTCAGATGGAACTAGTGGTTTAATTGTAGGTAATGCTTTAGAGATACAAAGTACAACAGGTGAAAAATATTTAAAAGCTGTTGCTAATGGTGTAGTTGAAATATACCACGACGACGCAAAAAAAATTGAGACCTCTGGTTCGGGGGCCACGGTCACCGGTACGTTAGCCGCTACCGCGGTTACTGGTGATGGATCAGGTATGACTACTTTAAACGCAAGTAATCTTAGTTCAGGTACAGTAGCTACCGCGCGCCTCGGATCGGGGACCGCGGACAGTTCTGTTTTCTTACGAGGTGATGGAGCATGGCAACCAGGTGTATCGGGGCCAACCGGACCTACTGGGCCAACCGGACCTAATGGATCTACTGGGCCAACCGGACCTACTGGACCTACTGGACCAACTGGTCCTACTGGAAGTTCTTTTAGTACAACTTTTGATTCTGTAGGATCTTTAGTTTTGGCATGTACGGCGTCTTCACAAAGCGCTAATACTACTATAGCTGGGAGTAGTTTATATTATGCATACACACAAACCGCAAACCAATCAGGTGCGGGATCTTTATTTGCTACATGGGCATCAGCCCTGGGTAGTAGTACTTTATCTGGAACTTGGCGTTGTTTAGGTAAATCACATACACAAACTTTATCTTGGGGAGGACAGAGTTCTGGTTCAGCCACTGTCTATTTCCCTGGGTTATTTATAAGGATATCATAATTATGACAAACGAAGAATTAGAAACAGCTTTAAATGCTTTAACTGCTAGAGTAGAAAAATTAGAAAAGTCTCTAACATTAATAAAAGAGACTCAGATTCCAGGTTTAGAATGGAATAGAGTTTTATTTCCAAATACGACTGCTAGAGATTATTTAGAAACGGAGGACTAATGGCTTTAATTAAAGCATCATTTGCTCCTGGGATAGATAAACAAACTACTACTTATGGTGCAGAAGGAAAATGGATAGACTCTAAGAATGTTAGGTTTAGATCTGGCTTACCTGAAAAAGTAGGTGGATGGGAAAAAGTTATTACTAAGACAATTGTTGGCGTTGTCCGCGGTTCATTAGCCTGGGTATCTTTATCAGGTGTACGACATTTAGCTTTAGGAACAGATAGAAAATTATATGTATACTCTGAAGGGGTTGCTTATGATATCACACCAATAAGACTAGAAGCCGCGTTAAACGGTCCGTTTGCAATGGTAAGTGGATCACCTGTAGTTACTGTTACACACTCCTCTCATGGAGCTACTAAAGGTGATTTTGTTACATATGATTCTTTCTCAACTGCTCAAGGACTGAATATGAATGCTGAGTTTGAGATTACAGAAATCGTTGATGGAAACACTTACAAAGTTACTCATACAAGCAATGCATCTGGCACAGCTGGTTCACAAGGTGGAACGGGGAATGCTAAATATCAACTATCAAGTGGTAGTGAGAAATCAGAGTTTGGTTTTGGATGGGGTACTGGAACGTGGAACGCGGAAACATGGAACACTCCACGATCAGCTTCTGGTGTTTCTCTTGAAGCTAGCTATTGGCAATTTGATACTTTTGGTGAAGATCTATTAGCAATTAGAAATGATGGTTCGTTATATCGTTGGGATTTATCTGTTGGTACAGGTTCAAGAGCTGTAAAAATATCACAAGCTCCAGGGACAAATAGAGTCTTATTAGTTTCATCTCCTGATAGACATATATTTTTAATGGGAACTGAAACAACTATTGGATCAACAAATACACAAGATGATTTATTTATAAGATTTTCTTCTCAAGAAGATTATACTACATGGGCGCCAACAAGTGCTAATACAGCTGGATCTTTTAGAATACAAGATGGTTCTAAAATTGTAGCGGCTAAACGTTCTCGTGGTTCTATTCTTGTATGGACTGATACAGCACTACACTCATTAAATAATATTGGTCCACCGTTTATATTTGGACTAAACCAAATTGGTGCAAACTGTGGAGCAGTTTCTGCAAACTGTGTTGCAGATGTAAATGGTGTTACCTTTTGGATGAGTCAAACAGCTTTCTATGTGTTCGATGGTGCAATCAAAAAACTAGAATGTAGTGTGCAAGATTTTGTGTTTGATGATATTAACTCAACAGCAGAAGGACAAATAGCTATTGCTGTTAATACAGATTTTAATGAAGTTACATGGTTCTATGCTAAAAGTGGTTCTGATGTTTTAAACGCAAGTGTAACTTATAACTATCTTGAAAAAGTGTGGCACACTAATAGTGGTTTTACAAGAACGTCGTGGGTTGATAGAGGTGTGTATCCGCTTCCTTACGCTACTTATTATAATGCCTCTGCTATTGCAACCAATGAAACAATCTTAGGTTTAACCGATGGTGCAACTACATTATATAGACACGAAAAAGGAGCAAACGCAGATGGAGCGGCTATGGATAATTATATAACTTCTGGAGACTTTGATATTAAAGAAGGGGATGAAGTGTTTTTATGTTCTAGGGTTATACCAGACTTTAAACAACAAACAGGTAATGCAACGGTTACTATAACTTTTGCTAATTACCCGGCAAGTACCAATACCAGAACATTTAACTCTGTTGTTACTTCTTCAACTAAGTTCTTCTCGACAAGAGGTAGAGGGCGTCAAGCTAATGTAAAAATAGGTAGCAACGAAGTGGATGCAGATTGGAGATTTGGAACAGTGAGAATGGATATAAGACCGGATGGTACGAGATAATGGCAAGAATTAATATTACAAGATTACCGTTGCCTCAAGAGGAGTTTGATAGACAACAACAAGATATTCTGATAAGAGAATTAGAGAGTATTATTAATCAATTAAACTTTACTTTTCAGCAAGATGTTAAGGACGAGTCAGCAGCTAGGATGTGGTTTCTACAATGAGTGATGTATATAAAAATTCCAGTGTCGATTTAACCTCTACAAACCAAACAGCCATATATACTGTACCTACAGCAGATGTATCTACAACACCTGCTCAAAAACCTGTTCAATCATTAGTTAGTTCTATAAGAGTGTGTAACGATTCTGGTGGTGCAGTAACATTAACCGTAGTTAATTCAGACAGAAGTTTAGGTCCTGCTGATATAAAGATTACAAACGCTCTTTCTATTGCTGCTAATGCTGATGTAGAGCTGTTAGAGAAAACTATAGTATTAGAGGATGGAGATGTTCTTAAGGCAACAGCTAGTGGAGCCAATGCATTACATATAATAGTATCTGTTTTGGAGATAACTACATGAGGAAGATACAAGACGCTAAAATACTTGGTCATCAGTCTATTGAAGGGAAAACTGTCCCTATAGTACAACCAGAGGTTCACGAGAGAATTTATTGCAAAAATTGTGATAATGAGGTAGATTCAGATGAAGAAGCAACGGGTACGTGTTCGGATTGCGGAAAACCATGGGACGTACACAAAGCTCGCGATATACAGGTAAAAGTCGTTCAGATACCACTAGGATCTGGTACAGGCTAACAAACAAGACTAACCATCTTGCGATAAAATATGGATGATCTATTAGACATCATAGAGCTATATAAGACGCATTATCCTATGTGGCACGAAGATACTTTGAAAGACATCTATTATCACATTTATCCCTCTCTAGTGCTGAAACAATATGTACTCAATCGTGATGATGAAGGTAAAATATTTGGTTTCACAAACTGGGCTCTTCTTGATGAAGAGACCGAACAAAAATTTTTAAAGGACCACTCGTTAGGTTTTTATGATTGGAATAAGGGAGACAAGACTTGGATAATAGATTCAATTTATACAAAAGAACATAATGCTATGAAATTTAATAAAACATTTTTTACACATATTTTAGGACCAGGTAAATTAGTACAGTGGTTAAGACTAGATCCAAACAATGGTCTGCTTAGAAAACATTTCAAAATTATCACAAAGGAACATTGGTTATAATGGGTTCGATTAAGAAAAAACTAAACAAGGTAGTTAATAAAGTAGCCGATAAAGTAATGCCTAAGGAGTTAGCTCCTTTCTTACCTATTATATCTATGTTTGCTCCAGGTTTAGGTATTGGTTCCTTACTAGGCAAATTTGGTATGACAGGTTTAAACCCTACTATGATGAGATGGGTTATGCCACAAATAACTAATGCTTTAGCTTCCGGTAAAATGGGTGGTGAAGTTGATTGGAAAGGAGCTGCAATGGCTGCAGCTGCCAGCGCGCTGCACGGTCCACAGTCCCAAACAGAAGCAGAAAAACAATTCTTAAAAGACAATAAAGTTTTATTAGATAAGTCAAGTGATGCTGCATTAAGACAAGCTAAACTTGATACAGCGGAACTTGTTACAGATCCAAGTGCTTACTATGAAGAACTACAAAATATGCAAAATAGTTTACTTAATCCTGAACAAATGAGAATGCAGGATAATACATTTATGGATAGTCTTAAGGATTGGTTCGTGCCGGATGATGTAACGACGTTTGGACATAGGTGGGGACAAGATGTAGAAGGTTCTATGTTTGCAAGAGATCCTAAACATTTTTATAAATTTGATGATGGAAATGTATTTGCCGTAGATCAAAACAATTTGTGGGGAATAGGTGAGAACGCCCGCCTT
>Ga0209404_10000717_pt1 | contig 25372 bp, 19 predicted proteins | sample TroAtlMetagenome_2_FD_187447 | JGI IMG/M metagenome (GOLD analysis project Ga0209404, IMG submission 187447) | Marine eukaryotic phytoplankton communities from Atlantic Ocean - Tropical Atlantic ANT8 Metagenome (SPAdes) (version 2) | ecosystem: Environmental > Aquatic > Marine > Oceanic...
ACCACAACAAAGCGTTCTCGCTTCTAAATCATGAGAGCAATAGATAATTTTTTTTCTACACTTATCTAGATATTCACTAAAGACACTTCTAATTTCTTCAATTCCATTTTTATAATGGTCCAAATGATCCTCTTCAACATTTAATAGTATTGCATATTCGGGATCATAACTCACTAAAGTTCCATCACTTTCATCACCTTCTGCGATAAAATAGTCACCCTCACTATCCCATAATGCATTTGTTCCAAGTATTGGAACCTCTGCCCCAACATAGTGAGAAGGTTTTCCTTCCCCAGCTCGAAGAACTTTTGCCGCTAAAGATGATGTCGTTGTCTTTCCATGAGTTCCAGCAACTATTATACTTTTTTTTGTAGCCATTATTGCAACAAGAGCATCCGCCCGTCTGAGCATTGGTATACCCATTTCAATTGCTTTATCGTAAACAACATTACCTGGCTTAACTGCCGAAGAGTAGATAACCAACTCCACATCACTTACTTGCTCTGGGGAGTGTGCCCCATAAAAATTTAGACCTAATTTAATAAGCCTTTCTGTTTCTTTTGTGTCTGCCTTATCAGATCCGCTAACCGTATGGCCTAAGTTCAATAGAAGGCCTGCGATCCCACTCATCCCAGAGCCAGCAACCCCGATTAAATGTATTTTAATCGGATGTTGAGATCCTAAATGCAAACTTTCTGACCAGTTCTCTTTCAATTACAATAATTGTTTATTTTTTCGCATATTCTTTCAGCTGAATCGATAACTGAAAGGCTCTGCATAGATGACTTCATTTTCTTATATTTTTGGTTATTTTCCTCGAATAGTTGATCCAATATTTCAAAGAGTGAATTTGCATTGAGTTTATTTTCAGGCAAAAGGAAAGCCGCACCATTTTTAACATAGTGATTTGCATTTAAAGTCTGGTGGTCATCAGTTGCAAATGGGTAGGGAACCAAAATAGACGGTATCGCATAAGCTGATATTTCGGCTAAGCTTGATGCACCTGATCGAACAATTGCCAAATCTGAAATACTGTAGGCTAAATGCATTTCATTACAGAAAGGAATAACACATGAAAAATTAGGAATCTTCTCATAATGTAACTTTACCCTGTCAAAATCTACAGGACCAGTAATATGTAAAAGTTGAATACCTGCTTTATATATTTTTTCAAGATTTTGAATAATACTTGAGTTAAGTGCCTGAGCACCCTGACTTCCTCCCATCACCAAGATAGTTTTCTTATCTGGATGAAGTCCATATTTTTGTAAAGCTTCAGTTTTTTCATGCTGTTCTCTTAAAACTGATCTAAGCGGCGTTCCTACCACCTCAAAATTTTTATCTTTAAAAAAACTTCCACATGACTCCATCCCTAGAAGAATATGATCAGCCCAACGCGATGCTACCCTATTTGCTTTACCAGGAAAAGCATTCGACTCATGAATAAAATTTTTAGTTTTATAAGATCTACCTGCAAGCAATGGTGGCAAAGAAGTAAACCCTCCCATACCTAAAACGGCATCAGGCTTAAAACTCTTAATAATACTTTTACTCTTGCGGTAACTCACAAAAAAACTACTAATAAATTTAATCATTTTAGGAGAATATATCTTAGGCATCCCAATTGATGCTAAGCATTCATGATTAATATCGCTATGACCCTGCATGGCCAATGCATCGATTTCTTTTTTTGAAATAATGAGAAGCGGCTCCCCACCCTTATCAATTAACGCCTCAGCAACAGCAATTCCTGGAAAAAGGTGACCTCCAGTTCCGCCACATGCAATTATCAATCGAAGACTCATCAATTTATATCCTCGGGAGAGTTCTATGCCCTTCTAAAAGTTTACTGTCTGGATCAACAACAGGTTCATGACCTTGTCTATATATGTTAAGAATGATTCCTATCGCAGCCAAACAAAACAATAAATTTGAGCCACCATAACTAACAAATGGCAGAGGCAACCCCTTGTTGGGCAAGCATCCCGTGGTAACAGCTACGTTAAGCAAAGCCTGAAGCGAAATTAGAGTAATTAGGCCAAAGCCTAAAAGTTTACCGAACCTATCTGGCGCAGAATTCGAAATCGACACACCAATAACTAAAATAAGAACAAAAATCAACACCACTGACAACGTGACCCTAGCCCCCAATTCTTCGCCTATCATGGGAAAAATAAAATCTGTATGAGCAAAAGGCATATACATCAATTTCTCTCTTCCTTCACCTAGACCAAGCCCTGAAAAACCTCCCTCACCCATTGCTAGCTGGGCTCTCCATTGCTGCAATCCAAACCCAGTTTTGTGTGCTTCCAAGTCCAAGAATGCAATAAACCTCTCGAGTCTATTAGGATTAAACCAAACTGCCAATGCAAGAACAACTACAGAAGTACTCGCCGTAGCAATAAACATTTTCTTGTTACTTCCACTAACAAAAAGCAAAACGAGCGAGGCACAAATAAGCAATGCAGCTGTCCCCATATCTGTCTCAACAGCAATTAAAACAACAGGAATAAGAGATATTATTATGGGGTATATAAATCCATACTTAATTTCAGCAGCTCTTTCATGAAATTTTGAACACCACCCTGCCAAAACAAATATTAATGATATTTTAGCAATTTCTGAGGGTTGTATTCGAGCAAAACCTAAGCCAAAAGCCTCGAGTCCTATCCATCTTGAAGATCCATTTGCAGGTTGAGCTATAGGTGGAACAAAACATAAAATCAATGCAGATATAGAGACAATGAACCAAAACCACCTTGATTTATACCAAAAATGATAATCAATCAAAGCAGTTACAGCACATAAAACTATTCCCATTCCTAGCCAAATAGCCTGTCGATTGACATCATGGTAAATATCAGACCTTTCAGATATAAAGACACTCGTACTTAGAAGCATCACTATACCTAAGCCGAGCAAACTAATGATCGAAATAATGAAAACCGTTAAACTTTTCTCTCCCATTTAATACATGTAAAAAGCAATTATTTACGGCATAAGTAATGTTCTCCCTATACCTAATGTTCTAGGATTAACTCCAGGGTTCAGCTTTAATATCTGGTCTATGCTCACATTATATTTTCGAGCAATACCATAAAGAGTGTCTCCTGATTCAATAGTATATCTGGAACCAAGACCTAATTTTGCAACTGGTACACTACTAGCAATCAATGACGTTACGGGTATTTCTCTAACAACTTTAGCCGAGCGATACTCTGTTTCGGCTGATACTGGGATTGCACGAGGAATTATTTTATTATCTGGCTTGGCCTCTGCTTCAGAAAGTAACTGATAACCATCATTCTCCACATCAATTTTTTTACCAATTTCATTAACTTCTTTTATATCATCATCTAAAACATCCGGACTCGCGGTTAACTCCTCAATGGACACAAAATCACCCTCTGTACTATTGTCACTATTAACAACAACATCATCACCATTAATTGACATTTTTGGCTTTGGAATTCTTAGAATTCTTCCACTAACTAAGGGATGTGCTTCATCAATTAGATTTGTTTCTAATATCTCCGTCCTTGAAACCTTATAAGAATCGGCAATAGCTCTTATACTATCTCCCTTTTGAACAATATATTTTTCAAAACCTTCATTATTACCTGTTTTTTGAGTTGCTTCTCGACCTTCTTTTTTCTGAATTTCATCAACTACCGTTTCTTCCGCATCAACGCTAGTACTATCTGGTTTTATAGTAGCAACATTCGACTCATTTGATTTAAACATTTCAAAAGCTAAGATCCCACCAACTGCAACAATGTGGAGAATAAGAACCACAATAAAGGCTCTAGAGAGCTTTATATTTGGAACATCTTTCTTCCAACCTTCTTCCCCAGTAGAATTAGACCTTTGCGTTCTCGCAAAGACATCAATCCATGATTGCCTATCACTTTTACTATCTGTTTGCCTATTATTTTTACTCATATTTTTTCAGGTGATTAGTTTTATTACCGAATTTTTAAATGCATTACCGCGGTCCTCGTATCCTTCAAACATATCAAAAGACGAAGTCCCCGGTGAGAACAGAACGACTCCAGATTTATCCACAAGATCGAGAGCAACTCTTAGTGCTTCATTAAGGTCTTCTACCAGATGACATTTTGATAACGCCTTCCAATCTTCAGATATTTGGAATTTATTTTCTCCAAAAAGAACTACAGATTTTACATTTTTGGATACAGTTTCAGAAGCCCCCACATATGAAATACCTTTATCTTTCCCTCCTGCCACTAACACAATATCATGACCCTTAAATGAATTAATAGCACTAACCATTGCGTGAATATTTGTTGCTTTTGAATCGTTTATGAATTGCACTCCTTGGGATTCAGCAATCAACTCGCATCTATGAGGTGGAGCCTTGTAATCTAGCGCCGCGTTAAGTATCTGTTTATTTTCGTAACCTCTAATTTTAGCTACTGCTGTAGCTACCATTAAATTCTCAGCATTATGCAAGCCTCGCAACTTCGTCATGCTCTGATCAACTATAACCTCATCATCACTTATTATCTTTGAGTCACTAAGATAATAGTCATTAAATTCATTGTACGCAGAAAAGGTAACTGTTTTAGCCTTTAAATTCTTTGGCTTATCAATCCCATTTACAATGGCCCAATCTTCATCACCCTGATTTATAAAAATCTGCATTTTAGCACTTCGGTAATCCTCCAGCGAGCGATACCTATCTAGGTGGTCTGGTGCAAAATTTGTCCAAACAGCAATGTGAGGGCTAAAGTTTTTTATAGTTTCAAGCTGAAATGAACTTACCTCCAAAACTATGGTCGAATAAGATATATTGTCATTTATAATGTCAGCAAATGGTCTGCCATGGTTACCTCCAATGGCAACCTTTTCGCCGCACTCTTCTAAAATCTTTCCAATAAGCTCAACGGTTGTCGTTTTACCATTTGTACCAGTGACACCAATGATTTCTGAATCGCATAAACCAAATGCAAATTCAATCTCACCTAAAATATTAATTCCAGATTTTATAAATGGTTGTACAATTTCCCATTCTAAACTTATCCCTGGGCTCATAATAACAAAATCATAAGACGCTGGATCCTTACAAATTCCCTCCTCCCCCAAAGCGACACTAATTCCTTCAGCATTTAAGGCCAATACACTTTCTTGAAGTCGATCTGAATACCCAGTATCAAAGAGATTAACACTAGCTCCCTCAGATAACGCTAGCCTAGATGCGGCAATTCCACTTTTACCACATCCTAAGACCGCTATTCTTTTTTCTTTATACTTCAATTTTATCTTAACTTTAAAGTGGCTAATCCAATCAAGGCGCACAGGAGAGACAGTATCCAGAACCTAGTGATCACCTGACTTTCATGCCATCCTTTGAGTTCAAAGTGGTGATGAATCGGTGACATCCTGAACAGTCTCTTACCTCGAATTTTAAAACTTAATACCTGCAAAATTACCGAGGTGGCTTCCATTACAAAAACACCACCAATGACAATGAGTAAAATCTCATGCTTGGAACAAATGGCTAATGCCGCAAAGGCACCTCCAAGACCAAGCGATCCAGTATCACCCATAAAGACTCTCGCCGGATGACAATTAAACCATAAAAAACCCAGCCCTGATCCAACTAAAGCAAGACAAACAATGGTAAGCTCACCTGCAAAGCGACTATGTGGGATAAGTAAATATTTTTCTCCTAGTTGCTGATTTCCAACTAAGTAACATAATGCAGCATATGCTAGAGCAACAGAGATTGAACATCCGATCGCCAACCCATCTAAACCATCTGTTAAATTTACTGCATTAGAACACCCAACAACAATCAACACAAAGAATGGAATGCACATGAATCCCATATCATTAATGATTGGGTTCTTGTTAAATGGCACATACAATTTTGTAATAAATTCTGTAGTGTCTTTATTTAGATAAAGAAACAATCCCGCCACCAATGAAACTAGTATTTGTAACGATAGTTTTGTTTTCGCGCTAATGCCTTTTGAGTTTTTCTTCTTAACCTTTTTATAGTCATCTAAAAACCCAACAAAGGATAAGCCAATAAAGACAAATACAACTACCAACACAAAAGGGTTACTTAATCTAGCAAAGAGCAACACGCTTAACATAACCGATAAAACAATTATTGAGCCACCCATAGTGGGCGTTCCAACTTTACTATCATGCAATTGAGCTAGCTCATTGACTTCTTCTGCTGTTCTTAATGGTTGCCCAGCTTTCATTGCGATAAGTCTTTTTATTATCGGGGGAGCAACAATAAGACTGACCACAAATGAACAAACACAAGCCATACCTGCTCTTGATGTAATATACCTCAAAAGCTGGATATCATTACCTGTGGTTTCTTTTAAATAGTCGTATAGCCAGGGGATCATGATTTCTCTAATATTGTTAAAACAGCCTCCATTGCTGAAGCTCGACTTCCCTTAATCAAAACTACATCGCCAGCTCTTAATTCACTCTCGAGGAATTGTGCACAATTCTGATGACTATCAATATGTATAGCTTTCTTTGCACCTCCGGCCACCGCTCCGCGATTTAGCGACCTAGCATTCTCACCTACACTTATTATATATTCTATTCCTATATCCGCAGCCTCTTTACCCACACTCATGTGATAGCTTTCAACGTCTTCCCCTAATTCTGCCATCTCTCCAAGAACGGCAAACTTTCTTCCGTTAGACTTTACATTTTTAAGACACTCTAAAGCAGCTAGCACAGAATCTGGGTTAGCATTGTATGTATCGTCAATATAAGTAACCTTATTAAAATCCTTAATTTGCAGTCGACCAGAGCTCAATTCTGTATTCTGAAGCCCTTTTTTAATAACATCTACAGACATTCCCTCCCTAAGACCCACAGCAATCGCCATAAGAGAATTCAAAACCATATGTCTACCAGGGAAAGGCAGACATATTTCTTCATTACACCCCTCACCATTCAGTTTGAACCTTGTACTAAAGCCGTCATCTGAAATGATATCAGCTCTAACGTCTCCATAATCAAAACCAACCATGATTGTCTCCGCGCTAGTTCTCTGAGCGATAGACATACTATATTCATCTTCAGCGTTGAGCACCACATAGCCATTACTAGAAATTCTCTCTACTAGGTCTCCTTTCTCTTGAGCTATAGAATCCTTCGATCCCATATTTTCAATATGAGCAACTCCTATGTTTGTAATTATACCAACATCAGGTTGGGCGAGATCTGCAAGAAGGCCGATCTCTCCTGGATTACTCATACCCATTTCCCAAACACCAAAAGCATCAGTCTCTTTAGTCTCTAGCAAGGTAAGAGGAAGGCCTATATGATTATTATAATTGCCTTCTGTTGCACTAACAGAATATGACTGACTCAAGACAGATTTAATTATATCTTTGGTAGAAGTTTTGCCATTACTTCCCGTCACCCCTATACCTCTCACTTTAAGTGAACCCCTATAAGATCGTGCTAATTCTTGTAATCCAATTAGTGTATCCTCAACTCGAATTAGAGGTAAATCCTGATCAGCATCAAAGTGCGCTTCCTTCGAGACCATGGCGGCTGATGCTCCTGAAGCAATCGCATCAATTACATAATCATGGCCATCAAACCTTTCTCCTTCTAGAGCAACAAAAAGACTACCCTTTTCGAGCTTTCTAGTATCAGTAGAAATCGACCTTATAGCGCATGGATATTTACCATGATTGACGACTCCATTAGAAAAACTAGCGATTTCTTCTAGGGTTAATTCTTTCATCGTTTCTCCCTATCGACCTCCCCCCTATCCTGAAATCTATTTATTCTAGATGCCTCTTCTTCTTCCCTTAATCTTCGGCTCTCACGAACCATTTCATGCCGAACGTGATCCCTATCATTGAGCATTTGCCCTGTAATAATCCGATCATCAAACTCTATTCTTTCATTACCTAAAATTTGATAATCTTCATGTCCTTTACCTGCAATAAGCAAAATATCACCAGGAGCAAGATAAGAAACACCCTGAGCTATAGCTTCATGCCGATCTTCCAAAACCTCGTAATGGTCCCCCTTGTATCCTTCTACAATATCTTTAATAATATCAGAAGGAGGCTCGTTTCTCGGGTTATCAGAAGTAATTATAGAGTAATTAGAAATGCGAGATGCTACAGCACCCATCTTTGCCCTTTTTTCATCATCTCTTTCACCTCCACAACCAAAAACCAATATAATCCTTCTTGGATCTAACTCTTTCAACGATTCCAATGCTTTCTCTAATGCATCCGGTGTATGTGCATAATCAACGTACACTTCAAATGCCCTTCCAATTGAGACGCTTTCTAATCTACCAGGTATCTGAGGCAACTCCTTAAGATTTTTCGCAGTTTCTCTAAAATTCAAACCACTAGCTACGCACGAGGCTAATGCCGCAAGAGCATTGTAGACATTAAATCTTCCAATTAGAGGAATGGATGTTTTTAATTTTCTAGGCCCCGCCTCAATTATAAATTCAGTCCCCGTACGCCTTCTACTAATATCAACAGCTCTAAAATCCGAGCCATTACTAAGACCATAAGTAACCGTTTTAACTCCTTTACCTGAAAGATAATTCACCAATTTTCTGCCCCATTCATCATCAGAATTAATGACTGCGACTTTTCCATTATTCTTAGAATTATCTACTAGTTGATCAAATAACCCCCTCTTTGCTTCGTAGTAATTTGTCATATTCCCATGAAAATCCAAATGGTCATGAGAAAGGTTTGTAAAAACAGCCACATCGAAGTCAACATGAGCCGTTCTCTTTTGCACGATAGCATGTGATGAAACCTCCATTACGGCAGAGCAGCATCCATTTGATACCATTTCAGAAAGGAAATATTGTAAGTCTGGTGCCTCAGGAGTCGTATGCTTAACCTCTATCTCATCTTGACCCAATAAATCATATTTTATGGTTCCTATCAGGCCCGGTCTGCGGTGAGACATGCCCAAAAGATGTTGAATTAGAAAACTAGTCGTTGTCTTTCCATTAGTTCCCGTAACTCCAATTACTTTTAGTTTTTTAGACGGCGAATCATTAACCGCATCTGACATTGCCGACATCGCCTCTCTTGCATGAGGGACGCTTACCAATGGAACCTTAGGGTCAAAATCATCTTCATCAATTTCAGCCGCTACAGCTACAGCTCCGGCCTCTAGAGCGGAGTCGACATAATTTAATCCGTTGAAACTTTCACCCTTCAACGCAAAAAACAAATCCCCTGAGGATAGCTGCCTTGAGTCTAAGCATAACTTCTTAATTTTTGGATCACTATCTCCAGAGATAACTGCACCGTCTACAGCTTTAGTCAATTCACTCAGTTTCATTGGCCGCTTTAAAGCTAAAAGCTTTCGTATGCCCCTCCCCTAGCATTATCAAGTGAGCGTGTTGCTTTCCTATTAACGATCAATGGTTCAACTCCTAAATAAGGCATGGCAGCTTTGGCTATCTTTTGGAAAATTGGAGCAGCTACAGTGCCTCCGTAGATTGAGCCGTCTCCCCTAGGGTCATCAACAACGATAATTCCAGCCAATTTGGGATTATCAGCAGGTAAAAATCCCATAAATGACACGACATATCGCCCTCGGTGATAGCCTAAATTTCGAGGATTTCTAGGCTTCAATGCAGTACCCGTTTTACCGGCTACTAAAAATCCTTCTACAGATGCGCGAGTCCCAGTACCTCCATCTAAAACGACTGAAACCAAAGCATCTCGAACCATATTTGCTGCCCCTTCGTGAATGACTCTTCGAACTTTTTGAGTCTTAAATTCCGATATCGAAACCCCATCACTAGAAGAGATCCTTCTTATTATTTGAGGCTTCAGTAGAACTCCTCCATTCGCAATAACACTCAAAGCGCTTACCATCTGTAATGCAGTGACATCAACCTCATAACCCATGGCTATACGAGAAAGAGAAGTCTTACTCCATCCTTTTGAATCTGGCTTGGTTATTGTTCCAGAGGATTCAGCGGTTAATTCAATTCCAGTCTTATTACTAAAACCAAAGTCTTTGATGTAACTATAAAAAGAATGGCGTCCAAGTTTTTTAGCCAACATGTAAACACCAATATTACTCGACTTCGTCAAAATCCCTTGGGCCGTTAGATTGGTGTATGATTTGTGATCCTTTAATGTAACCCCTCTTTCCCTGTAGTAACCATTATGACAATAAAACATAGTATCCGGTTCCACCAACCCCTTGTCAAAAACTGCTGCTAAAGAAACAATTTTAAATGTAGAACCCGGCTCATAACGATCTGAAATCGGATGAATTTTTCTTACTCCCTCTCTTGTGGATTGATCCATTTGAGGTCTACTAGCCATCGATAAAACCTCTCCAGTTTCAGGATTCATGAAAACAGCCATAATCTTCTCTGGACTGTACTTACTAACAGCAATTTCAAGTTGCTCCTCAACTATATTCTGCAATCCCATATCGATGGTTAGCTCAATATTTGAACCGTTAATTGGGGCAACTTCTTTACTATAATTGGAAAGAACCTCACTAGAACGCCGGGTCCTTTCAAGGAGCCTATATCCAGGCACCCCTCCAAGCTCTTCATCAAACGTTCTCTCTACTCCTTCTCTTCCAATATTTAAGATATCTGTGTACCCTAAAACTTGAACTAGTCTATCTTCATTAGGATAATACCTTCGGGAAGAATCCTCAAAATGAAACCCTCCAATCCTTCGCTCCTCCATCATAACTTTAACCTTCTCGGCACTAACAAAATCAAGAGCCCTGTATACTACAACACGATCTTTATCTGAATCCCCGTAGACTAATTCATTCAGTGTTCCACCCGTAATACCTAACGTTTCTTCTAATAGATTTTCTGCTAGTATAATGAATCTCTTTCTTATTTCGTCAGGCTCATAACGCCTCGATATTTCCTTCACCGTAACACCTTCTGAAGCTGCCACCCCTCTGCGACAAACATGAATATCGGTTAAATGATACCTATCAGCAATAATATCACGAACAAACTGATTCTGAACTAGAGGCTCTTTATTTCTATCAAAGATCAACCCTCGAGACTGAGGTAAATCCTCACGTAACATTCTTTCGGCCCTAGCAAGCTCAGAAAACCTCTCATGGCCTACAATCTGAACGTATACAATTCTGGCAGACAGCGCACTAAAGAGCAGTACAAAAAGTACTGTCACAAAAAAACTGCGCTTATGTAACGAGGTGCTATCCACTAGGCCTATCAAGATCAATTATTGTTATTTCTCGGTCTGAACTCAGACCGAGCACTGTCGAATCTTCAAATTGAGTGTTTCCTTTACTCAGAGAATAACTGCTTTTAATAGGCACCAACTTTGATCCCCTATCTTTTAACGTTCCAGCTAAGGCCCTACGATCGCGCAATGTTTCAACTCTCAACTCCACTGTTTGAACTTTCTTTTCCAAAAGTTTAATTTCAGAAATTAAAGCCCTTCTTAAGTCACTTCTCTCTACATGCGCGTTTTTAATAATCACAAATGTGCACGCTACAACTGCGAAAAAACCACCAAGAAAAACAAATAAAAGTAATGATCTTACCTTCAGTCTTCGTTGATATTTTTTCCGCTTTTGATTCATATTAATCAGTATTAGAAACTTGCATAGGCAACCTCTCGGCTACTCGAAGCCTTGCACTGCGGGCTCTGGGGTTATCACGGACCTCATCTTTTGATGGAATCACACCTTTCTGCATAACTAATTTAAAACAGTAATCAGGATTCTTCTTAGGCTCAGGCCACTCAGGCTTATCAATAATCGAACGACTGCACCGCTTTAGGTACGACTTCACTATTCGATCCTCTAGCGAGTGAAATGAAATTATGACGAGCCTCCCACCTGGACGAAGCCACTTCGGAACTTCAGCTAATGCCTCTTCTAATACTCTTAACTCGTTGTTAACAGCAATCCTCAAAGCCTGAAAGACTCTAGTCGCTGGATGCTTCTTACCTCTCCTCGGAATAATCGACTCTACTAAATTCGCCAAGTCAGTAGTGCATTCAAAGAATTTATCTTTCCTGCGCTCAACAATGGCTGATGCAATTCTACGAGACGCCCTCTCCTCACCATACTCATAAAAAACACGAGCAAGCTCCTCTTCCTCGCAATTATTAATCAGTTCAGCTGCCGTTATTTCGGCATCTGGATCCATGCGCATATCTAAAGGCCCGGGCTTCGAAAATGAAAAACCTCGTTCAGCGTCGTCGACTTGTCGCGATGATATACCGAGGTCAAGAAGAAGCCCATCTAGACCAGTAATCCCTATAGTGGATAAAATTTCACCAAAGTCCCTAAAATTACCCTGTATAGCACCAAATTTGTCATCATAAGAACTCAGTCGAGACTTAGCAAAGGACAAAGCCGCAGGATCTTGATCTAATCCGATAACCTTGGCCCCTCTTTTTAATAATTGCTCTGAATGCCCTCCTCCACCGAGCGTGGCATCAAGAAATAATTTATCATCACCTGGTGCAAGATAGTGAGTAACCTCATTGAGAAGCACTGATTCATGATAACCTGAAACTGCCTTTCTTGAATGATTTGAATTATTTTGATTATCCGGTGACAAAGGTGCCGGACTCTTTCCTTGCCTCAAGCCTACCTGTTCTGGCACGCCCCTACAATCATCTTGTGGCCAATCACTCAAGTGATACAGAATGTTTGCTCCGCAATTTGCAGAGTACGAGTTGCGATTTAATAGAAGCCTCGATATGAGTTCCCTCATTTTCTACTTTGATTAGTTTAGTTAATATCAATGTTTTTTATTTTCTATTGAGGTTCCTATTTTGAGGGGGGGGTAATAATTGGGGCTATAGTCCGATTCTGTCGGCTGTATCAGCAAATGTGTTTTCTTCTTTGAGTTGGTTATCAAACCAATTTTTAGGATTCCATGCTTCTATACGCATGCCTCCTCCAGCCAGCAGAACTTCATTACTAAAGCCCAGACTAGAACACGCTTCATAAGGGAGGACGAGCCTACCTTGCCGATCGAGGGGACACGGGGTGGCTCTAGAAAAAAGTTGCCTAGCAAATTGGCGTCGCTCAAGAGGATCAATATCTTGATTCGTCTCCAAATCATTAATCATTTTTTGTAATTCGCTGCTCGGCAGGAGAATCAAGAACGGCTGCCTTGGATCAGGAATAGCAAAGAGCTCATTTAGACCTTCAAATCGCCAACGCGCAGGAACAGTCACTCGGTGATTGTCATCGAGCGTATGCTGAACCGTGCCAGCAAAAAGCTGGTCATTTGTACTGTTTTTTAAGTCTGCCAAGGCCTTAGGGGGACATTTATCCATTTTGCCCCATTTTGCCCCAATCTGCCCCTAAGTACTTATCTGGTCAACGTCAAATTTTATGGTTTCTAGAATAAAAATAGAAATTAATGGATATTTTAAAAAAATATCTAAATTTTAGCGAAATAACTGCTGTTATTTACATTTTTTTAAAAAAATTACTCTTTCCCGAGCAAATATCCTAAATTTGGAATTTAAAATTATGCATCCTGTGATGCTCAGGAAACTTAAATGGATCTTTCTAGGGGGTTTTTCACCCGATTTACAGGTAAAACCTGTCTTATTTTTCAGATTCTAGACTAGAATCAACCGAATCTCCGCCACTATTCCAATACTCTTCTGAAATTGTTTCTCCGTCTTCAATAATCATTTTAACCTTCATTTGGCCATTTTCATGCCAACTAAACCACTCCCCATCTGCGGGCTTTCCATCCTTAAAACTTGATTGCTCTTTCTTTTGGCCATTTTCGTAATAAGTGACAATTAAACCATCAGGTTTCCCATCCTTAAGATTTACCTCCATCCCCTTTTCACCGTTATCATGCAATTTGAAAACCGTACCAGTGTAAGGTGTATCTGAATCTTTAAGATATTGAACTCCTTCACGTATTTCTATTTCTTCAGTAGAAACATTATCTGGTACAGATAAAGGGCTAACAGGAACTTCCTCTTGAGGTTGAGGGTCAACTAAAGGCTCTTCAGTTAGATTACTATCTGGAGTATTCCCTGGAGTTGGAGCTTCATTAACAGGCTCTTCAATAGCTACTTCTGTTGGCTCTTCGGGTTTAGATAAAGCTTCTTTAACTTCTGCAGGCACCTCAACTTCTTCCTCAACACCGCATCCATTAATAAAAAGTAAAAAAGGGAGTAATAATAATGTCTTTCTCATAATCAAATTTTTAGTATTAGGCAAATCTTGACAGCTCTACACGATAGGAATTGTATGTTTATTCCTTGTTAAGAATAAGCATTATCAAATTAAGGCTGAAGTCTTCGAACCCTCCCATTAAAAGGATCTAGTACTAATGTGATAAAATCAGTGGCAGGCGAGAGTTCTTTATTTATATCTGATTCTCTCATCACTGTAAGAGTCCAATGAGACTCATCAACCGTAGCCAAATTTGTTGATCCATCTGGTCTGAATTCAAAAGCAATAAATTCAGCCAACTCCCGTCTTGGTATTTTTGTAGCGCCTTCTCTCAATGCATCAGATTCAACTAATGTACTATAGGACTTCTCTGCCAGAACAAACGGTTGAGGAATCATTAGAACCTCTTCTTCAGCATATTTTATGTCAGTGTGATCTTGAGGATTTGTAATAACCTGAGCTGCCTGAGTCGCACGAAACATAGGAAGACTTCCAGGACTCTCAGGATCCTCGAATTTAAAAAATCTAACTTCTACCGGCCTATTTTCAGTGATTGCACGCTGGTGGGCTCCCGCGAGTAAAGCCTCCATCTGATTAGCAGCTTGTTTTAACTTTGAGCCTTTGAGGGCTGGAGCCATTGCCGGAATAGTAAAAGCAACAATGACGGCAATAATACTTAATACAACAAGTACCTCAATGAGTGTAAATCCCCTAGTGTCGATTTGTTTTTTTCTAAGCATATCTGATGATTTATCGTTGAAGCGCTGAGTCACTAAACTTAGAAGCTCTGACTGCAACAGTTTCGTGGAAGACTCGATATTTAATATTTTTAGACTCAAGGATGCGTTTTAATTCATCCAAATCCTTGTCGTAATCAGTTACTTTCTGAAACAAGTTTTTTGGAACAATCTCAGTTAATTGCCCTCCTTCCCTCTGTTCATTTCTAATTGCTGACCCTTCATCAATAGCGACCATGGTTACATCAATTAATGGTGGTAATTGATGCTTCGTTGGGTCCTTGGGTTTTTTATCCTTCTGAAATCTTCTACTATCATATTCATAATCTGGGGCAAGCGAATTATCTGTTTCAGTCGTTGAAGTTGATTCTTTAGGCTCAATGATCAAAGCAACGATATTTTCTGCTATGGCTCTTGAAAAAGGTCTTCCTCCTGGAGTGTAAGCTTTTTGAACGACGTCATTTTTAAACCACTCAGTGTTGTATCGAGTCTTCAAGTCACTGGAGTAAACCTTAAAGTTTTCAGTGGGCGGTCTAAACTCCATCAAACGATAACGCTCTTTACCCGTTATTGTTTCAAATCCAGAAAGGAATTCCGGAATCTGGTCTTCATCAGTGTTTCTCTCAATGTAATAACCCCAACTATTTAATAAACTTCCAAAAGACTGATTACTGGGGTCTAAAGAAAAACTCAGTGGCGCTTGAAAGAAAATACAGTGAGTGGGAAATCGTTCTGATTCTAATACATCTTCCGATCTTCCACTTATAAAATGAAGGTCTGACTTCCGCTCATAACCCGTCGGCCTTTCGTTCGGCCTTGGTACTGCAGTTCTGTATTTATAATCGAAATACGTATTAAGCATAGCTTGACTCATACGTCTCGTTAATCCTTCAAAAGCAACACGGGCCTCCTTAAAAGTCTGAACTCTCTCAGTGGACTGGCTCCAAGCCTTGGTTGTTGTCTCCAACATGTTGAAAACAACAAGCATCAACAAAGCAAGAACCACCATAGAAACCATGAGCTCAAGTAATGTGAAACCTATTATTCTACGGAAGAATCCTCTTTTCTTATGCTTCATGTAATAATGTAATTAAATTTATGTCTTCGACAGATTTTAATCTCTAGAATCTTTCTTAGTATCCACAATATAAGTCCAGTAAGACCTGTAATCTTTTTTAATCTTTTTCGTTTTATCTCCATCGGTAGAAGGATCAGTGAAATCTGGTTCCACCCCACCCATGTATCCGGCAACTTTAACAACAACTCTCCTTAAATATTTATTCTCTTTCTTTCCTGGAAGCTCTGGATTCTTTTCGTCCACTTCTATTCTAGCGGTATAAATTCTTCTGTTTTTTGATTCTTGGTCATTCTTTATAAGCTGTGTACCCATGTCATCGAAGTAATATTCTTTACCATTCCACTGCTGTATTTTTTCATAATCAGAGAGCTGTACCTCACTAACTAGTTGATTGGCAATTCTGGCACCAACAGTGTTAGTTCCAGCTTCCTTCATAATATCCATTCCTGTTGGTAGCAAAGCCATCAGAGTGACCATAACTGTGGCGACAATTCCTAAAGCAAGGACAGTTTCAACCAAAGTGAATGCTTTTTCTAAACTCTTGATGATTTTAGGCTTCTGTTTAATCTCAGACTTCATAAATAATTCTAGGAGGATATTATGGCTTTTAAGACAAATCGTTAAATTTACAGCTTCGTAAAAGCTTTCTTTTCGAAAGGAATTTAAAATTTACAATGCATATACGCAAGAAATTTCACAACGAACATAATCCGTTATATTTTATATAGTAATTATTGATTTTATGATATTTTATCTTCCTATCTGATAATTACCTTATAGCCATCGACTTTTATCCGCCCGAAAACTATAGCCTTATCATCAATTGGCCTATCATAGCGAGCCGTAATAGTCACTGTGCCATCATCGTTATTTTCAGCGTCGCCGATCTGCCTAAATGTATCAATCGCAGTTCCATCGGCCCAAGTTTCACAATTAAAGGAAATCTGAGGAATATATTTAATATCCCTTACGATAAATCCACCAACTGGGCTGGAAAGGGTTCCTGAAGTGGCGTCATCCGCTTGGCGCCATATCAATTCAAACCAAGTAAGACCACTCTCTTTAACTATTCTAGCCTGAGGCATTATAGGGGTCCCATTCACTGACAATTTACTAGGCACTTCTGGATTACCACCAAAAGCATATTCTAGTAAATTAGAAATCCCATCACCATCAGGGTCCGCAAAAGGAAGTCCTTTCTCATCGACCTCAAAAGGCGTATCAAGTTTTATCCAAGAAGGATAGGAATCAACAACTAATGGTGTGCCATCAATTTCAAAATTATCAAAAAATATGGACTCAGTGTTCTCATTGCATTTTGCCTCGTAGGCAAATGTATAACTATTAGCTGAATCAGGTATAGGAAAAGTGTATTTGTAGAAAGATCCATTAATACCTCTATTAAGATCATTCAGGTTTTCCGGAGGATCATTCCTTGGAGCAAGTTGATCAGTCACACCTTCAAGTTGGCATGAAAACAAGAAATCGGATCCACTCTTTCCTTTATTAAGTGCTTGGATCGCAAGTATATTTTGACCAATCTTAAGTTTATTAAGATGTTGATTCAAAGAGTAGTCTTTCATAGTCTGAGCAATTGAATCACTATTACTCGCCGTCGCTTCAGAATCCCATTGCACCGGATCAGGGGCTTTAAAAGATTGAACCAATTCTCCATTCAGCCACGCAACGAACCCATCGTCCGTTCTTGCGCCAAGGACTAGAGATTTAAATTCACTTAAGTCTTCTACCGTGAAAGGAATTCTCAAATAAACTGAAGCGTTAGTTCTATACATTTGCTCTTCAAGGTCGAGAGCGATGAACGGATCAAAGGGATCAACCCTAGTACCGGAGCGCGCAAATCCAACTCCACCTCGTACCGTTGTGAATCCATCTTCGGCAAGCTTTTCAACATCCATCCAAGAAGAATCATCATAATCCAAATTAATCCAAGAATTTCCAATATCCTCTGTCGGGACTATAGCTTTTTTGACTTGATCCTCCGCAACTAACATTGCAGTAACTTTTTCAGCAGCTCCTCCCCCACCTTTAAGGTTAAGCTCCTCTTTTTTACTGTATTTGTCACCATCAATACTTGTTAAACTGGAAAACTTTATATAATCACCAGTTTCAAATCCATTTCCAGCCTTGAGGCCAGCCTCGGGCCAACCTCCATCATAAGTTCGAACATCGAAGGATACCTTTACATCCACATAGTTTCTTAAATCTATACGATACCTGAGTTTTTCATCGCCCGGGACCTGACTGTAAACCTCATGATGATCATTGGATACAGCAAAGCTCCGCCCCTCAGCAAAACCAATACCCGTATCAGCTAAAGGTAAACCAGTCAGCCAATCAAAGTCAGCAACACCTCCAATAACACCTCCTCCTATACCGTTACGATCTCGACTAGACCAACCAAGATCATTATTAACATCAAAGCTTGGAGTGAAGTATGTAGAACCTTCTCCTGCATCTTCAAAAGTAATCGACTGTGGCGGAGTAAAAAGCCCGTAACCTGGAGCAACGTTAAAAGCACTCATCCACATATTAAAACCAGCATCAGAACTACCTGGAGAAGACTGATGAACTTCAACGGCCACGACGTTCTTACCAGCAACTAACTTTCCAGTTCCTTCTGGTGAAACCTCAAAAAATTTAGTCTCAGAAGTTCCACCGGCTGAACCTGAAGCCAATGTACTCCATTTAATTTCACCTGCAGGCATATTATTTCGGTGAAGCTCTTGACCATTAATATAAATAACGGCTCCATCATCTCTCACTAACCCTATCAAAATCTGATAAAATGGATCGTCTCCCTCAAGGGAATTAAGTTGGGCACTTGTCACGTTAAACTCTTTACGGAAATAAAAAGTAACATTTCTTGCAGAACTCGGACCACGATTCAAAGTCGTTAATATTCCCCTGTTTCCAAAACCAAGACCAGCGGGACCGCTCTCCCAAGCAGAGTCATCAAAATTACTCTCCCTCCACGCTGTTCCAAGGTCAGTGCCATCGTCTAAGTACTTCCAGACTCCATCTTGAACAACGAGAGGAATTTCTTCATCAGCTGATGAATTGGAAATTAGATTTAAAACGAAAAGAGAGAGGAGTATATTCCTTAAAGAGGTTCTCATAACATTATTATTGGTGGGGGTTGATGAATCATCATTATTATTAACAACTCAACTATAATTAATAATGACACTATCGGAGCAAGACGCAAGATCTTGAGGAGCGATTCCGCTTCACGAGAAGCAATTTATTAGGCATAATGTCCTTTAAAGGCCCTTTTATGAATAAATTCTAACCTAACACGGGAACAATGAACAAAAACTTCCTCATTAAAACCTATATACTTTTAGCAATATTAATCCTTAGTCCAGCCTCAGCCCAAAGGCCTGAGAGGCTAAGTTACAATGGCAATTCATACCAAGTCGCTGAGGTCGTTGAAGTTAAGGGAGAAAATGCCACCCTAAGAACCACCAAAAACAAACTCATCACTGTTCCAATAAGGTTCCTGAGCTCTAGGTTAAAAGTTAAGGCTGAAAATATAGTAAAAAAATCAAAGTTAGGCGCTGAAGGTAATAAAAAAACTTCATTATCAGTCATTGCGGCAAATGCATCAGATACAGAAAAAGCTCTTCAACAATCCATAGTTGAAGGAACTCCATTAAAGCGCTGGGTTAACGGGACCGTTTCCAATGAGCAAGCCGAGGAAGGCTTACTAGTTGTCTCATCCGTGACCGCTCTTGATATAAAACTTGATAGGGATGGAGTTCCTCTACCCCCTAAAAAAGTTAAAGGGAGTGCGATTTTTATCAATGGACTTGTCATGATAGAAGGTGCAGGCAAGAAGGCTGAAAATACGCATGTTGAATACATGGCTTGGGACACTGGAGAGACGATAGAATTCCGAAACGAAACCATCCCTAAGTTAACACTGAAAAAAACTGAACCCCGACCTCTTGTTAATGAAAGGACATGGACAAACACAGATGGAAAGACTTTAATTGCTTTACTCGCCTCAGTCATTGATGGAGTAGGAAATTTTGAGGGTTCAGATGGAAAAGTCTTCAAATATCCAATAGAGAAACTTTCAGATAAAGACCAAAGCCTAATCAAGGAAACTATTGAGAAGCGATACAGGGAATTACGATCAACTCTTTAAAAAAGCCTATATATTATAATTTCCATAACATTTTAGCCTTTATCTGACAAAAAACCGAATTGACGCTCGTGTATATCAATTGTAAATATATTGAAGAACGCTAATTTAATCATTTCCTCAAATTAAATGATTTTATTAGAATCATTTGTTATATACCAACAAGGTCAATTTTGACCGAAATTTTCCAATAATTTATCTCTTAAAGCTAAATCTATCTTTCTAGTAATGAAGACAAAATCAATACAAGAACCCAAATCTTCGAACAAACATAAATCAAAGAACCGTGACAAGGAAAGCGGCATAGCAATTGTGACCGTACTTTCGGTTCTGATGATGATGACTCTCCTAGTCTTTGGATTCTTTTCAGCAGCTACAGAGGAACTTAAATCTTCCACCTACTACGGATCTAGTTTGAAGACCAGACAACTAACAGATGTAGTCACCAATATGGTTATTGCTCAGGTCAGAAAAGCAACCGGCGAACAAACAAGTGAAGGTCAGCGCTTTACTTGGGTTTCTCAACCCGGATGCATAACCACTTTCTCAAATAGAGGATCAGATTACGACACTCTTTCAGTGGCAAAGTTTAAACTCTACTCTTCTGAGACGATGGAGGAAAATGCTGATGACAACATGGTCGATGACATTCAGGAAGACTGGGATAAAAAGCCTCACCATTACGTCGACTTGAACGCTCCTCTTTATTCAGAAAGAGAAAATGAGTTGTACTTTCCAATATTGGATCCTCGGGCTAGAAGGAGTACTAATGACACTAATAAAGATAATGTAGAGGGTTTTAATTACACCCAAACTACTTCTACTGGAACCCAAGTCCCAGGAGTCGTCCTCCCTGGAAGTGATCCTCTCTCTCAGCGTGTCCCAATGCCCGTCCAATGGTTATATATTCTTGAGGATGGAACCATGGGACATCTCGACAAGTCAGATACTTTTGTACCTGGTTCTGGTATTGGAAAAGCCTCAATATCCAATCCAATTGTTGCAAGGATTGCGTTTTGGACCGATGACGAATGTAATAAGGTTAACGTTAACACCGCATCCGAGGGTGTTCATTGGGACATTCCTCGTTACGATTCAAAACAGGAACGGGAAATGGCTGTAAAACAGCCTGTCCAAAGGGAAACCAGTAGATTCCCTGGACACCCTTCGATGGTTTCTCTTTCCTCTGTTCTTTATCCTCATGAGGACGTGAGCCAAGATAAAGCAAAGCTAAGAAATATTTATGATCTTGTTCCCAAAATTGAATATAAAAACTCTTCAGCCTCAGGTTCAAGTTCTACAAAAGGCGTCACATGGGATACTGACCGATTATACGCGACTTACGATGAACTTCTTTACAAGCATGAAAGGAACCGTGGCCTCGATGAGAGGCAAGAGTCTAATACTTTCAGGAATTCTCAGATAAGTAGAAGAAAACTCGAGCAATCTCGTTTCTTTCTTACTGCTAACAGCATAGGACCAGAAACTACATTATTTGGCACACCAAAAATGACAATGTGGCCAACCTATACAAACACTGGAAGGAATACCTACTTTGATAATTTAATTAATTTCATTTCAACTATCGGTACCAAGAATAGAAAATACTATTGGCAAAGAAACAGTAGCGGCAGTCGTCACAATGAAATTTATGGAAACGCTAATGGCGCCAACCTTCAGTTATTGGACAATTACCTAATTAACTTGATCGCTCCTAGTAACCAAATTCCAGGCTATGGTGGATCATTAGGAAGAAAATACGGTTCAGGCCCCTACCAAGACGGCAAGCAAATCCTAACTATGATGTGGGATTATATAAGAACAACAAACCTCAACGATCCCTACAACAATGATCAATACACGGCTCGAGGAAATGCCTCAGGTCATGGCCAAGTTGCTGGGTGCTGCCTTTGTGGAGGAACTTCTCCTCACCAAATTAGATGGGATAAGCCTTACTTAAAATTCCCAAGAGGATTTGGAAGATTACCCACACTAACTGAAGTTTCTTTGGTCTTCAAGGCAACGGGTCAACGATCAGAAGACGGTTCAGCTCAAGGAAACAGTCAAGGCCTCCCACCTGGCGGTGTTAATGTTGAAGTAGGACTTCTTCTTGAAACATTCTGCCCCAGCCATGGTTTCACTAAAATGGTGCCCAAAACATCATTGCAAGTTGTTGGTGGACGATTTGGTAATCAGAATAAAGAACCTGCCTCTATTAGTATTAATGGCGTAAATATTGGTAAACTTGTTCCTAATAACAAGGCACTTTGCGAAACATCAATGAGTCTCAAAGGATTCAGAGGTTGGGGTGCCCATGGAGGCCCTCGTCAGCACGGAACAACACAGCCAGTTTACTGGACACCTTCAGGAGGCAATGCTGGAGGAGGCGTGCCAGCCGGAGGCGGTGGTTTACTGCGAGTTAAGATCGAAGGTGGCGTAGACCGACAACCCGCTTCAGAACCTGATATGAGAGTCGTTCTCTACGATGAAAGAAACAGCCAAGACGTCAATAACCTGATTCAAGTGTTTGAACTTGATTTTCCTAATGAATTCACTATCCCAATGCCGAGATATGACAATAGAGATTCTTGGAAACAAACCGTCTCAAAGGCGAGGAACAATCCTCAAAACTTAATTAGCCCCGGCACGGTCGTCAGATCTTTGGTTGTGAGTCACAGTGACTTTAGATTATTAGGAGCTAAAAGAGTTATTGAAAACCATGTTTTCCAACCACATCCAAAGTTTAACACTAATGATAGACAGGCTCACAGCCTAGTTGATCCTGATGGCTACAAATACACTGGCTTTGAGAATGAAAGAGAGTTCATCGTAGGAGCAGATTACACGAAGACAATTGAGCCTGACTTCCCAATCTCACCTGAAAACCCAAATTTCTTTGTAGACGTTAGAGGCAATCCCAGAACAGACTACAAATTCTCTGTAGATCCAATGATCACAGGAGACTGGGATAATGGAATCGCCATGCAAATGGATGGTCCCTACGTAAACCGTGGTGACGATGGCAACAGACCAAGCGGAAATAGAAACCCATACTTTGATGAAAAGGCCCTTACGGCTGCAGACGTTACCTCACAGGCCTTTTTCTCACCAAACAGAGTCATTTGTGGTCCAGGAATGTATGGTTCCATGTCAAGTGGAGTCCAAGCAGATATTCCATGGAGAACATTACTATTTAGACCTGATCCAGAACACTTTGGTGCTGCAGATCAGCCTAACCAAGGTGATCCCCCTGACCACCTTTGGATGGATCTCTTCTGGATGCCAGTTGTGGAACCTTACGCAATCTCTATGCCGGCAGCGACAAGAGGTAAAATTAATCTTAATACTCAGATTGTTCCCTTCGATTACATTAAGCGTAACACCGCAATGCATGCATTAATGAAGGCTGAAAGAGTGGTTGCTATACCAACTAATGCTGGCGGCAAATACAAAGAACAAAACGGTGGCTCCGATTCTTGGAGGAGTAAGATTGATGCCTACGAAACGATGAAACAATGGGAAGATAAGTTCAAGGAGAATGAACTCTTCAGATCTCCTACAGAGATATGTGAAATGTATCTTGTTCCAGAAGGAGAAACCTTAGGTACCAGAAGCGGTAAAGACTACCCCAAAATGCGTAAGTTCTGGGAATCTAATAGACTCACTGGGGACAACACCAAGGAGAGACCATATGCTAATATGCAACCGAGACTAACAACAAAATCAAATGTCTATAAAGTTCATATGATTGTTCAGACTTTAAGAAAAGCAAGGAGCACTGATGCTGATAAGGTGGATCCAGAGAAAGATAAGCCTATAGGCACTTGGCGCGGCTCAGCCTTAATTGAAAGGTTCATTGATCCAAGCGATAAAAAGATACCTGATTATTTCAACGATCCAAACATGACTAACCAGTCACTAGAAAAGTTTTATAATTACAGAGTCCTACATATTAAGCAGTTCGCTCTATAATTTCTTTAAACAATCAACAAATTTAAGAGGGTCGTCAGAAGGCGGCCCTCTTTTGTATCAAGAACTCAGTTCAACTGAAGAAGGGTTAGGCTCCAGAAAAAAGCTCCAACTCTTTTGGTATTGATTATCAGTCCCCTGCTTAAATCCCACTAACGGTCTCCAACGCGGTGCAACCGGAGGGGTAATGGGTAACATTCCACACTCACGAGGTAGCTTATTACCTTTTCTAGTATTACATTTAATACAAGAAGTCACCACATTTTCCCAATTAGTCTCACCGCCTTTATCTTTTGGGAAAACATGATCAAGATTCAAATCCCGAGGTTCAAATTTCTTCTTACAATATTGACATACGTATTTATCTCTCTGGAAAATATTGTCTCTGGAGAACTTAATTTCTTTTCTTGGTAACCTATCAAAAGTAATAAGAACAATAATTGAGGGCAGACAAAACTGACATGACACACCACCAACAACTGGCCAACCTTCGGGCCGGTCCTCTACATTTAACCAAGATTCAAAATCATGAGTGGAAAATCTCTCATCTCCAAACATACCAACGGCATGAGCGTGCCCAAGAAATAGTAGGCCTATCGCTCTTTTGGCCGAGCACATATGTACAGGCTGCCACAATCGATTAAGTACAAGCACTTGATTCTCTATTGCGCTTTTCATTCGTTAGATATTAGAAAATACTCAATATTTATCAATTTCTGCAATCAATTTATTGTTAAGATAAGTTTATTATTAACTTAATTTTTTAGTTTTTTGATTTTGTTTTTCTATTTTTTTAAAACAAATTTACAGATAGCCTGTATATTTACTGGTAACTTAAAATGTCTTATCCTTTGAACTTAAAATTTTCCAAAAATATTTTAATATTACTTTTGGCCTTAGCCTCAAGTTTTATCATTCAAGAATCCAACGGCCAAGACCCTGGAACAATTTATCTCGAAGCCTATCTGCAAGTTGAGGATGCAGAAAAACTTGAGAAAGAATCAAAGTTTGACGAGGCTCTTCGCAAGTATACTGATGCGAAAAAGATACTTGATAATATCGCCCGCGATCATCGGGGATGGCGACCTGAGGTTCTTGATTATCGTAGAAGAAAAGTTAATGAAGCCATTGACCGGTGCAAAAAAGTTCTCCCGAAAGATGAAGCGCCCAAAGATAACATTCCTAACACTGATAACAAAGTCAATAATGACGGTACCCTCTTAGAGCAGAGAGATG
>Ga0209404_10000718_pt1 | contig 25368 bp, 20 predicted proteins | sample TroAtlMetagenome_2_FD_187447 | JGI IMG/M metagenome (GOLD analysis project Ga0209404, IMG submission 187447) | Marine eukaryotic phytoplankton communities from Atlantic Ocean - Tropical Atlantic ANT8 Metagenome (SPAdes) (version 2) | ecosystem: Environmental > Aquatic > Marine > Oceanic...
TCTGATATGTTGGAAACAATTCAAGCCCAGCCTTTGGTGCTGATTTAAAGGTTTCTACCTGCTCCTCACTCAGCATTGGGGAAAATGGTAACGGAAGCCACCTTCGGTTTTTATAATGATCCATGATTCGTTCATTACTTAATGACCAATCAGAATTATACATCTTCTTTATATGGTTAATCCGCTCATTAGCATAACTCATAACTTCTGAGGCTTTAGCCTCTTTGAAATAGGGAAACTTCAAGGCAACAAAATAACCTAACTTATTTTGGGCCAAAGGATCCCCATTTCGGTCTGTGATTTGTCCCCTGGGAGCTGGAACTTTGAGCGTTAACGTTCTGGCTTCTGTTTGAGTTTCCCAGGCTGCTCTGACATCTAGATTTTCTTTTTCTAGCTCTTTTAAAATATTATCTTGAATAGGAGGCAGTGGAGGCAACTCAAAATCCTTGGGAGGCTCCTTTTTCTCAATCGGGTTATCCTTTGCATCATCAGTTTCTTCAGATTTATTTTCTTTATCGTCAGAGCCTTTATCATCCTCCTCATTAATTGGGATGGCCTTTGGTATGACAGGGGCCTCGATGACTTCATTATTTTGAACAGGTAAAGCCCTAGGAATTTCAGTGAGCTCTTCATCCTCAACTTTTGGTACTGGAATCGCTTTTGGAGCCGGCTCCTCTTTGGGAGTTGCCCCATCCTCTACAGCATAAACCGATGAGAATAAAATACAGGCTGCCAGCAAAAAAATATGAGAAATCACTTCTTTAAAGTTCATACAGTTACTCAATAAAATTCTTATCTGGTTCTCGTAACTTTAAGGAACAACAAAGGAACTCTCAAATTAATTCAGATATTCCTTTATGTGCCTAGCATTTTGAGGACTAATCCCCTTGATTTCTGCAATTTTTTCAATTTTGGCTCTCCTAAGCCGAGCAACTGAACCAAACTCTTTAAGTAATATCTTTTTACGGTGCTCATTAACACCTGGGCACTCATCAAGAATACTCTCCTCAATTCTTCTCTTCATGAGTAATTGATGATAGCCATTCGCAAATCGATGAGCCTCATCCCTTATTCTTTGTAATAACTTTAATGCTCCAGTTTCATGTGGAATTTGCAATGGGAACGAATTTCCCGGCATAAAAACCTCCTCATTTTTCTTTGCTAATCCGATGATAGGTAATTCCTCAATACCTAGACGACGCAACTCATTCAAAGCACTAGACAATTGCCCCTTACCACCATCTACAACGACTAAGTCAGGCAACTTCACTGAATGTGCCTTTTTACCAATCCTTTTCAAGGCTTCGATAGGAGCCTCTTGATTATAATCTAAAATGTCTCCTGAGCTTTTTTTTACATCAAGTAAAATCCCCGAATACCTTCGTCTAACCACTTCAGCCATACTTGTAAAATCATTTTGTTTCTTCACTCCCTTAATGCGATAACGACGATAATTAGCATTGTCTGGAACTCCATTTTCAAATCGGACCATTGACGCAACAATATGAGTCGAGGATATATTTGATATATCAAAACATTCCATGATCCGTGGAACACAGCTCATCCCAAGAAATTCTTTTAATTCATTGATATCGCTCAATGGGTCGATGTTGGGGCTAGGCATGCCTCTACCTCTGGTAAATTTCCTTGAAGGCTCTAATGTCTTTCTAAGACTAAAAATCATGTCCCTATAATTAGCGGCCCCCTCGTAGTCACTATTTTGAGAAGCCCTCTTCATCAAGCCTTCAAATTCTGAGACCCTTTCTTTCCAAGCACCTTCTAAAAACTGACAAGCTTTATCAACTTGTATTTTATACTCGTCCGCATCAACTTTTTGTACGCAAGGTGCAGAGCAATTGCGAATGACATCATCATTACAATGTTTGTATTGAGATTTGCCGGGCAATTTTGCACGACAAGTCCTCAAACCGAAATTCTTATTAAGCCAATCATAAGTAAATCGTAACGCACCCGAGTGAGGAAAAGGCCCATAATATTTAGCCCCATCATCTTTTCGAACCCTTACCAACTGAAATTTAGGCAATGAATCCGAGAGGTTGATTTTCAACATTAAAAATCTTTTATCATCTCTAAAAACGACATTATATTTTGGCCGGTATTCTTTTATCAATTTTCCCTCCAGCAATAATGCCTCTTTCTCTGTTCTAACGGTATTAATTTCAAAATCCCAAATACTATCAACTAAAGCCCTAGTCTTGATATCTGACCTGTTTCTTCGGGATGGGGTGAAATAATTTGAGAGTCTTTTTCTTAGATCTTTGGCCTTACCAACATAAATCACTCGACCAATTCTATCCCTCATCAAATAAACCCCAGGCTTATGCGGAACCTCTTGCACCTTCTGCACAAAATTTATTCTCGTTCGCTGAAAGTTTGCTGACACCGTAAACGTATTCCTAAATATTATAATTAAACGTAAAATATAGAATTGAAGACCTAATCTTAATGTAACCAAAGTTTGAAAATCGACCAGAAAAGGTTCATCTTTCATCTAGAAGTCAACTAAATGCAGATTTAAGTTAACATGAATATAAACATTAGAATCATTCTGATACTATTTTTGACGTCTGGAGCCCTAAAAGCACAGGAGTCAGACGCATTAAATCAGGACCTCACTTTGTTACAACTTGTACAAGAAGCAGGCTTTTTGGCTTGGCCACTCGCGGCTTTATCAATAGCTGCCGTTTTCCTCATTATTTTCTATACTCTTACGGTTAGAAAAGGCGCAGTCGTTAGTAGCCGTTTCATGAGATCTGCAGATTCACTTATCAGAAAACAGGACTACATAGGCTTATTGAAAATATGTAACCGTCAGGATCAATGCATTTCAAGAATTACCGCCAAAACCGTAGAGTTCGCTACTAAAAATCCACTAGCCAGTTTTGAAGAAGTGAGAGAGGTAACCGAAGCTGAGGGATCCAGACAGGCAAGTCTATTACATCAACGAATCCAATACCTTGCTGACATAGGTGCCATAGCACCAATGGTGGGACTACTTGGAACAGTAGTAGGAATGATTAAAGCATTTAGAGAAATAGCACAACACAGCTTTGTTGGCTCCAAACAGACTGGGCTCGCAAGCGGCGTTTCCGAAGCTCTTCTCACAACCGCAGGGGGATTATGCATCGGAATTCCTGCTTTAATATTCTATTCTTTATTCAGAGGAAAAGTACAAGGCTTAGTTGCAGAACTTGAGGCCGCCTCGACTCACATCATGGCACTCCTAGCCGCTCAATATAAAAGGGCAAGTGGAGCTAAATCAAGAGCTGTTAAACAAAAAGCTGAAAACAATAGACCCGCAGACATTCGTGGAATTTAATCGAGCCATTCGATAACTAATGAAATTTCAATCACAATTCGGATCAGAGCGAACAGGCATACAGCTGGCTCCAATGATTGATGTTGTGTTCTTGCTATTAATATTTTTTATTGTCCTCTGGAACTACGCACGATTTGAAACAGAAATCGATATTAGCGTCCCGGCTGCTTCTGCGGGCGAAAACCCTGAAAGAACAATTGGTGAAATTGTTGTAAATGTAAAAAAAGAGGGGCAAATAATAATAGAAGGCGTTGAAAAAACTGAAACAGAAACCCTCGAAATGTTTAACAATATTGTGGCAGCATATCCAGACCAAGCACTTATCCTAAGAGGAGACAAAGAGGCTTCATTTGACCACATAGTTAAGATTTTAAACCTGTGTAAAAAAGCCAATATTTGGAATATATCTTTCGCCACTTCACAGCCTGAGAATCCCCAGAAATGAAAAGATTCAAGGCTTTAACTACAATTATTATTATATTAATCACTCTGGAAAACAGAGTAATTCATTCTCAGGATAATAGCAGTGACCCTGGAAGCCCAACTCCTAGAGCTGAGCCAGTCTCACCCATTCCAAGAGCCGAGCCTATAGGCCCAAATGAACCAACCCCTCGGGCAGAACTCGCTATTCCAAAGACTTACCCAAAAGCTGTACCTAAACTTGAATACACTGAGGAATCAGATGAAAAGCCATCAGCTCTAATTGATTATGCAAATTTTGTTTATAGCCAAAAGCAATGGACTATTGCATCAACTTATTACCTGAAGTTTCTAGAAATCAGTCCTAATAACATTTTAGCACCATTAGCCACTTACCGATTAGCTGAAACATATTTGAAACAAAAAAACATTAATGATGCAGAAAAATTCTACCTCAAAATTTTTGAAGATTTCACAAACTCGGAATACCTAGGGCCAGCCACTTATCGATTGGGTTCAATATATTATTCTAACAACAAATTCCTAGAAGCGGCAAATTTCTTTAATACGGCCAAAGAAACCCTTGATAAAAAAAGCGTACAACTTTCAGCCACATATTATCATGCTCGATCACTAAATGAAACAAAACAATATACCAAAGCCCTATCAGCATTTGAAAAGCTAAGCATCATTGAAAATGAAAATCCTTACCGCGAAGCAGCTCTTCTAACAATTGCCAGAATATATGCAGACAATAATGAAGAGAAAAAATCAATTAATGCTTTCACTCGGCTTATAAAGATTTCAGAAAAAGAAGATATTCAAGCGGAGTCCCTCGTCAAATCTGGACTCATGAGTAATTCTTTAGGTGACACCCAAAAGGCTAAAGACTATTTTTCTTCTGCTCTGGCACTACAAGGAGGAGAAGAATGGAAACCTGATGCACAATTCCACTTAATAAAAATTTACTACCAGGAGAAGAATTTCCAAAAGGTAATAGACACTTATTCTGAAGGAGCATTTTCAATGTCAGATGAAATTAGACCTAAGATGCTCTTAATGGTTGGTAATTCATTTCGGCAAATGGATAGGCATAAAGACGCAATAAGCGTCTATATACTTTTGAGAGAGCATTACCCAAGCAGCAAAGAAGCCAGTGAATCTGAGTATAGAAAGCTACTCTCATTATTCAACCTTGGTAATAAAAGCTTACCCAGATACGTAGATCGATTTTTAGAATGGCAACGGCCCAGAAACCCAAATCATAAAAATATTGATATGGCAATTCTCATAAAAGCTGAACATTTTTTTGAAAGAGAAGACTTCATTAGCTCTGGAAACGCGTATGATGAAATAAGACTATCTAATGTCCCTCAAGAATTAGCTTCATCCTTGCTTTACAAAAAGGCATGGTCTCATTCAGAGAGCAAAAACGCAACGAAGGCAATTACGTCATTTACTGAATTTATTGAGTCTTACCCTGAAGACAAAAGAATCTCAAATGCGCTAGCTAAAAGAGCGCTAAACTATAAATCTATCGAAGACTACACTTCCGCACTTTCTGATCTTAAGAAAATCATAGAAAAATTCCAAGAAACAGAATCCGCTGAACTTGCTTATCAGCAAATTGCACTCATTGAGGGACAAAGACAAAATTACCCAGCCTTAATTTCAAGTTACCAAAAACTTCTTGAGAAATACCCTTCAAGTAAAGCTTCAGCAGAGGCATATTTTTGGATTGGTTGGGGACAATTTGAATTGAAGAAATTCAAAGAGTCTTCAGCAGCCTTAAGAGAAGCCAGAAAGTTAGACAAGAGATCATACCATGAACGTGCCACACTAAGAATAATCCTCGCTGAATATTCGCAGCAAAGAGTAGAAGCTGTCCAAGATGAACTTGAATCACTCAGACAAAGTGTAAATAAAATAATAATACCTCCTCAAATTTACCTTTGGTTAGGGGTTAATCTCTTTGATGGTAATAATTATTCTGAATCTTCTTACTACCTGAACCTTGCATGTAATCCACAAGACCCTGCAAGCACACAGGCTGTCGTATGGAGATATCTCGGACAAGCAAGGCTATTTACTGGAGAATACAAAAAGTCCATAGAAGCTTTTGATTTCTATCTCAACACTCCTCAACCCTCAAATAACAAGGCTAGAGTTTTACATGATAAATCCACAGCGTTATTAGCCTTAAAAGAATTTAAAGAAGCCGAAAAAATTGTAGAAACCGCTTTATCACTTCAACCTCAAAGCCGAATCTATGGTATGCTCTGTTTAGTTTGGGGAGAAATTGCACTGCAACAAGAAAAGTACGACGAAGCAATTAAAAGGCTAATTAAGCCAACTTATGCTATTGAGGACAATAATATAACGCCTACAGCGATTTTGAAGAGCTCTTTTGCACATGATAAAATTGGAGAGACCAATAAAGCTGAAGAGCTATTATCAAAACTAAAATCAAAATATCCAAAATTTAAAGCACAAACAATAATTCCAGGAACAAACGATTCTACCAGTGCGGCAGCTAATTAAATTTCTAAAATGACCAAACGAAAAGAAGAAGAGAATCCACTATTAAATATTTTCGTCAATGTGCTTCTGCCCATAGTCGCTCTGAGTCAATTAAGTAAAAGTGAAGGAAAAATTTGGCATGTAGGCCCCGAGTGGGGAATGTCCGTCGCCGTCGCTTTTCCATTTCTTTATGGTTTGTTGTTCTTTTTCAAAAATAAGAAATTTAATTTCTATTCAATTCTCGGGATAGTGAGTGTTCTTCTCACGGGCTTCATTACTATTCATGTATGGAACGAAGATGGCAGTGTAAAAGACAATGCTGATTTACTTTTTGCAATCAAGGAGGCGGCAGTACCTCTCATGCTCGGTGCGGCAATGCTTTACTCACACAAAACCAAGAATCCACTAATTGATGTCTTCTTCCTTAATCCCGATATTTTTGATATAAAAAGAATTGAGGATACTGCCAAAGAAAAGGGAACATTTGAAGATTACCTAGCATTCAGGCTGAAGCTGACATGGTTGTTCGCTAGTAGTTTCTTGCTAAGCTCAGTGATGAACTTTTTCTTGGCAATGCACCTTCTAGATGGAGCCAATGATAAAGAAAGTTATAATATAGGAGTAAGCAAAGTCATGGGCATAGGCTACCTTGTCATAGGAATACCGCTAATGGTAATAATGATTGGTTGCCTATTCTACTTGATAAGAACGATCTCAAGGTTAACTGGCTTGACGAGAGAAGAGTTCATGATGCCAAGATAAATAAAGGTTCTATTTTTTTCTGATATAAGCAAGCAGGACTAAAGCACCTAAGGCGGCACCTGCCATGGGCGCAATATCGCGAAAGAACCTCATTAATGAATCAATTAAAAAACCTCCAGCCAATCCACCAATTGCTCCAAAGATAATAAACTTTAGTATACGAGGCACATCCTTACCCATTGCCCAAGCTAATAGCCAGCCCGTAGCTGAACCGATGATTGCATAAATGATGAATTTTTCCACGGGTTCTTCTTATTAACTCTTATCTCTATGAAATTTACACTACCAGCATTCAATTGTCCACTTCATCAGTGACCAGTTTTGTCGTTACAATATAATTTTGATACCTTATATGAGAACAGTTGAGAGGCGCTTATAATCATTTCTGCATGGAATCAGAATACTTATAGATAGAGGGGCATCCATTATTATGAAATTAAGGTGCAAAGACTGATACTCTTCTACCAGAATGCTTAAAAGAAATTGGGGTCATTCCAGCCAACTCTCCATCCACTTCAATTGGAACTGGAGATTCACTTTGCACATGAATCTCCTTACTTTGAAAATATTTTATACCTTTAGCTTTGTCACCTACTCCTAGGGCTATACTTGATACATATTTAATTATTTCGGCAGGGTTCTGTTTATCAAAAACCATAACATCAAGTAATCCATCATCATTCTTTGCATTAGAGAACACTTTTAATGCCGGACCATACAATGCCCCATTACCTATTAAAACAAATGCACCCTCAACGAACCCTCCATCAGCAGACTCCACCCTAATACGAGGAGCTTCCTGAGATGCAACATTAAAAGCCGATAATAAATAGCTAAATCTTCCAAATCTTTTTTTATTTTCCCAGCTCGTCTCTTTAATAATTTTTGCATCAAAACCAACGCCTGCAACCTGAACAAATATAGAATCTCCGGCTTTAAAAATATCAATTTTCTTTGTTTTTCCGTTATCAATTACTTTCCAACAATCCTTAATATTGTTTAATGGCAAACCCATTTCACGAGCGAATAGATTCATTGTTCCAGTTGGAAAAACTCCTAAATTTATTTCTGTTCCTAGAATAGAATCTATGACCGCATTAATCGTACCATCTCCACCTGCAACACAAATGTTTTCAATGCCATCAGTTACACAACCCTCCACTAGTTCTTTGAGGTGATCAAAACTCTTAGTCTCTATCAATTCAATATTTGGTGAAACCTTCGTGATTTCCTCGGCCAATTGACTCCCTTTATTAGCGTGAGCCGAAGGATTAAAAATTAGTGGAATTCTGTTAAACATTTGATTTTAGATCACAATCATAGATTAGATTCAACTAACATAACCCACTCTTCTTCCAACTGATTAGGTGATATTGGTTCTCGCCCTGCCCTATTATACCAATATGCTGCATTACCCAGATCTCCTTCTATTACATGCAAATGAGCATGGATCCAGGATCCCATTTGAGTCCCGATATCACTGACTATATCGTGGGCCTTATCCCAGTTTTCTTTTTTCGTATACCAAAGCGCTATTAACTCTAATGAATAACCAGAAGGCGGCACATCATCTTTCTCAACTGACTCGAGAATGTCATTTAGAGAATACTTACCCATAAAAACAATAATTCTTTAATGTTCCACCCATTACAATAGAAATTTTACGCTCAATCCGATTTGTAATATCTGACGTTATAATACTAAATCTTGATAATTCTCGATTTAAATACGAAAATCCTTGCGAAATTTCCTACAAAGTGAATCCTCATGTCAATAATTTGAATTCAACAAACCAGACATTTCAAACTTCTAATAATGATCAGGTTCCAGAGGAACTTGATTTCCCATTTGAATTGGCATCACAGCATCTTCTTAAAGTAGATGAATTTATAAACAGCCAAGCAAAATCCTTTGATCCTAGCGTGGAAGGTTACGTGAATTATGTTTGTGAAATTGGCGGCAAAAGAATTAGACCTGCACTAGCTATAATTACAGGAGGATCATTAGGCGAAATCAATGATAATCATATTAAAATAGGTGCCATCATTGAGTTAGTTCACTTAGCAACTCTAATCCATGATGATATAATGGATGAAGCAACCATCCGTAGAGAGATGCCAACAGCCAGCGCAAAATGGGGTCCATCACTTAGCGTTTTATTAGGTGATTGTCTATTTGCAAGAGCTCTCGAATTGGCTGCAACTTTCGATGATCCCAAAATATGCAGAGCAGTGGCTGATGCAGCATCATCAGTTTGCCAAGGCGAGATAATTCAAACTCAAAGAAGGTTCGACCTCACTTTAACCAGAGAAGAGTACTTCAATATAATTGAATTAAAAACGGGAGCTCTATTTGCAGTCGCCTCTCAACTAGGTGCCAAGCTGTCCAACGCACCAGAAAACATAGAGAATCAATTAAAGGAATTCGGATTAAAGATTGGTACGGCTTACCAAATATATGATGATTGTATTGATTTGGTTGGAAATGAAATAAACGCAGGAAAGACCCTAGGCACGGACTTAGAGAAAGGTAAACTTACTCTTCCCTTACTAAATCTAATTTCTTCTGGAACTGATACACAGAAAGAAAAGTTGAATGAAATGATACTACTCAAAGAGCCTATAAACACCAACGTTCTTGCGGGTATAGCAGATTACGATGGAGCAATAGAAAGGGCGTTAAATACAGGAAAATCGCTTATTAGTGATTCAAGAAATCTATTAAACCCTTTAGATAATTCTCCTTACAAGACAGCTCTAATCCAAATAACAAACTATTTGGAAAAACTATTCTCAGACTGTCATTAGTGATGCTTATTTGCATCAAAAAAAATGGGAATGATTCACTCCACAGCCATCATTGATCCCAGCTCCAAAATTGATCCTTCAGCAGAAGTGGGAGCATACGCTATAATTGGTCCCGATGTGCAAATAGGCTCAGATTGTTTTGTGGAACCGCATGCTCAGATCTGTGGTTCGGTGAGGATTGGAAATAAAAATTCTATTGGCAGAGGGGCAATTATAGGTGCAGATCCTCAAGACTTATCATTCAACAAATCCACACCAAGCAACGTTATCATCGGAAATGAAAATACGATTCGGGAACTCGTTACAATTCACCGAAGCATAACTAGTGAAGGATCAACTTTTATTGGCAATAACAACCTATTAATGACTGGATGCCATTTAGGACACGACGTAAGCTTAAATGATAACAACATTATCGCTAATGCATGCTTGCTAGGAGGGCATGTCACTGTTGGTGATAGCGTTTTTCTTGGAGGTGGGGCTGTTTTCCATCAATTTGTTAAAATTGGCAACGTGGCAATAGTTCAAGGTAATTCGACTATAACTCAGGACGTTCCTCCATTTTGTACAGCTCATGGAAGAAATTGCCTTGCAGGAATAAACACAATTGGTCTCAAACGAGCAGGTATTGATAATTCTTCGATAAATGAAATCAAAAAACTTTATAAATACCTTTTCAAATCAGATGAACCATTTTCAAAAGCACTCGAAAAGGCAAATCTCAGAGAATTCCCAAAAATAATTTCTAAGCTACTAGATGCACTTAATAATCCAAGCCGAAAGGGAATATGCCATCCCTCCAAACATAGGTAAATTAGCTCAATTTTCACTCAGAAGAGAAGAATTGGCAAAAGTTTGTAAAATTATCCGGTGAATTAGCAAAAGTTTATTCAATTTACATTGCTTAACTATTAAATTCGGCTAATTTTTAAAAAATTTCCGGAGTTCAATCTTTTTTCTGTGCAAAAAATTAAAAACATCCCCTCGAAGGTTTCAATCTTGGGAATTTTGACCCTTACTTCCTTTTTTTCTACAACAATATTAGCTGCTATTAACCCGCTGGATATAAAGCTTGGGGACAGCGTGAACATTGAAGGAGATGATACATCTTATAATAATGTAACGGGAGTGGCAAAAGCGGTAGGGAATGTCAGAATTAATTGCGGTAATACTGACATTTATGCAGGTAGAGCTGAATATCACAATAGTAGTGGTGATATCTTTTTAGAAGAGAACGTCTCCATATTTCAAGGTGAGCTGGTTCATAAGAGTTCTGCTGCCATTTATAATATTAATAACGGGGAAATCACCGCCAACATTTTAAAGAGTGGATTTTCACCGATCTTCTACAGCAGTAAAAAATTGCAAAGTGAAATCGAAGAACTCGATAAAATTTCAATGCAATCTCCTGTTATAACAACTCATGACAGTGCCAATCCAAATTATAAAATAAGTGCAAAAGAAGTAAAAATTGTTGGGATCAATGGACCTGAAAAAAATCGCCGTATAATTTTCAACAATATGACAATTTTTGCAGGTAAGGTACCAGTTTTCTGGCTTCCTTATCTATCTCAACCTTTGGATGCTGAACAAAGTTTCCGCTTTCTTCCTGGCTATAAAAATAACTGGGGAGCTTTTCTAATGAATCAGTATGGAATGATGCTTGGTGATAAGACTCTAGCAACATACCATCTTGATTTTCGTTCATCCAGAGGAATCGCTGGTGGTCTGGACTTGGATTTTAATAATGGAGATAACAGCTTGGGTGATGAACTAGGGTCTTTCAAAGCTTACTACGCTAATGATCAAGATACTACCCTAACTCATAATAATAGAAAAAGGGAAGATCTCATCAGCACTGATAGGTACAGGTTAAATCTTCATCAAAGAATCCCAATTTTTTCACAGACATTTGAAAACCTTTTCTTGGACTTGGATATTAATAAATTAAGTGATCAATATTTTTATGAGGACTTCTTTCCCGAAGAGTACCGCTTAGACCCTAAGCCTGATAATTTTATAGGCCTTCAGAAAACTTTTCCAAACGCGGTCGCTAGTATTTGGTCCAGATTTCAGGCAAATGATTTTTACCGAACTGATACGAGACTCCCAGAAGTAGCACTCGAATTATCGACGACTCCAATCGGAAACACTGGAATCTATTATACTGGAGAAACAACTGCAGGTTTATATGGCAATGATCTAACACGCAAAGAACAAGAACAATTACAAAAACTAAAGGGAGCAGCATCTCTAACAAATGATGATATAGAAAAAATTGATCCCGATCTACTAAATGGCTATGGCAACATTTTGGAAAGACTAAAAAATGGAAATCAACTAGAAACAGATTTCACAAGAATTGATACGTACCACGAATTAAAAATGCCAAAACAATTATTTGGCTGGCTTAACTTAACACCTAGAGCAGGGTTCAGAGCAACTTCATATTCAAAAGTAAATGGCTCTGATAATGATGACATGAGACAAGCAATTCATGCGGGAATAGACTCATCTTTCAAGTTATCAAAAGACTTTGAAAATTTAAACATTCCTCAAATAGGTTTATCTAATGTTAGGCATGTCGCAGAACCCTTTATAAGGTACTCATACGTAAGCACTGACGAACTCGAGTCCGATATTGGAAAAATTGATAGATTAGTTTCAACGACTAAACTGAGACCGATTCATCTATCAGAGTTTACTGCAACTGATGAAATTAATGATTGGAGTATTGTCCGTTCTGGTATAACCAACCGGCTCCTCACTTCTAGAGACGGAAAATCTCATGAATGGTTAAGACTAAACAGTTACCTAGAACATTACATTGATGATCCTGAATTTGATCGAGATTTTTCAAACATTTATAATGAAATATCACTAAGCCCTCTTCCCTGGCTCTCAATGAATCATGAAATATCCGCACCTTTTCTGGCTGAAGATCCTCTCGATTACACTGAATCAAATACAGGGCTCACATTCATGCCAACCGAACACCTTGAGTTCACTGTCGCTCATCGCTACTTGAAAGATCACCCGATATTAGAAGAATCAGACCTACTTGATTTGAGAACCTATTATAGAGTAACTGATCGCCTAGGACTTAGTGCTAGACAACGCTACGAATTTGATGACGGAACACTAGAATTTCAGCAATATTCTATACACTACGACTTAAACAGTTGGACCGCAGGTCTAGGCGCACTGATGGCTGATCATAGGTCCAATGAAGATGAATTTGGACTAGTTTTTACTCTGACATTAAAAGACTTCCCTTCCCTAAGCCTCCCAGTTGGAATAACCCCATCCCATTAGTAAAATTTGAATCATCAGGTGATTTAAAAAAGTACTAAAAAGAATTCAAATCTGATACCTAAAAGCTAATTCGATGTCAGATATAAATGCTCGTAAACTTTCTTTAGCAATTCTTCGAGAATGGGAGGAATCGAGTAAGTTTATTGATTCAGTTATTGAAAGAAAATGCCAAGCAACTGGATTGAATGGACGTGACAGGGCTTATGTTCAAAATCTTACACTTGGAGTTATCAGAAATCTTTCTCTTCTCGATGACTTTGTGGAAAAACTAAGAAAGGGGAAAATAAGCTCAGAGACTAGACGCCTGCTTTACCTTGGAATCTTTCAAGTCCTCTTAATGAGAACGCCTGATCACGCAGCTGTTAATGAGACAGTAAATCTCACAAAAGGTAAAACTAGAGGGCTAGTTAATGCCATCCTCCGTAGGTGCGTAAGAGAAAAAGAAGTATTTTTAAGAGATCTTGATTTATTGCACCCAAGTGATCGGTTCTCTATTCCAGATCATATTTATTCTAAATGGGAAAATCAATTTGGAGAAAAAACTGCTGCACTAATAGCCGCTCATTCAAATAAGCCTGCAAATGTAACAGTTCGCTCAAATCCTCTACTAGGAGGTCTTACAAAGAAAGATTTAAGTGAAGTTAATGCAACGCAAATAGATGGCTACGAAGATTTTTTTGAGGTCCAAAAATTACCTTTAGAAGCCTTAAATTCTGGACGTTGTTATGCACAAGATCCGTCAACCTCAATAGCTCCTTGCTCATTAAACCCTCAATCAACTGATGTCGTTCTCGATGCCTGTGCCTCTCCTGGAGGAAAGACTGCAATCATTGCCGCAAAAATGTCTAATCAGGGAAAAATCATTGCTGCTGATGTTGACGGCCCCAGATCGGATCGGTTAAATCAAAACTTAGAAAGACTCGGAATTGAAAACACTGAAGTCATAAGTGGCGATCTGAGAGATGAAGAAAACAAATTAAAGAATAAAAAATTATTATTTGATAAAATTCTTCTTGATGTCCCCTGCTCGAACTCTGGCGTTTTTAGAAGGAGACCCGATGCAAAATGGAGATTATTACCTAACTCCACAAAGGATATGACAAAACTTCAACTGCACTTAGTGAATTCAATTCTTCCACTATTAAAAAAGGGCGGTCATTTAGTATATAGTACATGTAGTATTGACGAAGAAGAAAATACTGGAGTAATCTCTACATTACTTGAAACACATAATTATCTGAAAAAGTTGGATGAGGTACAGTTACTTCCCTCTGAAAATAATGACGGTGCTTATGCTGCCCTTTTAGGGTAATTTGTTTTAAAAGTAACCAAAATTTATTTGAACCTCGATGGGGAAATTAATTTCACTACTGACAAGTATTGCGTTATTGGCAACAATAGTGACAAGCATACTGATTTGGGCATTGAACAAATCAACTGTTTACGAAAAAACTCCCCTAAATGAGATTCCGAAAATGACCCAAACTCCTTAATTCCAATTAAATGAAAATGAAATATTTAAAGATGGCGCTCCTTGGAGCGATGCTCGGCAATTCAGTAACTCATGCTGACAATCATTCAGCAATAGAACTGAAAAAAACTGAAGGCAATAAAATTTCCGTCAAAATCAAAGGTGAACATTTCACTACGTATCATTATGGTAAAGAGAGAGCTAAACCCATTCTGTATCCAGTCCTTGGTCCAAAGAATAAACGTATGGTAAGGGATTGGCCTATAAAAAAAGATTCACCAAATGAAGCTCATGATCATCCTCACCATGAGTCAATATGGTACACACATGGTGATGTAAATGGAATTAGCTTTTGGCATGTTGGTGAAAAGATGGGAAAGATTCATCATAAAAAATTCCTTAAATCTGGTAAGAATGAAATAATCACAGAGAACGACTGGATCAGTCCAAAAGGTGAACTACAATGTTCTGATACGACCAGTATAAAGTTCATGTCTCTCCCTAATGGAGGCCGTGGAATTGATTACACAGTAACACTTAGAGCTACTAATGGAGATGTGAAATTTGGGGATACTAAAGAAGGATCAATGGGAATAAGAACTCACCCAGCTTTACGAATGAAAGGCAAAGTTGCTACTGGAAAAGCGATTAATAATAATGGCGTTTCAGGAGGAGGAGTTTGGGGGAAATCCGCAAAATGGCTATATTACTGGGGGGAAGTCGAAGACGAACAAGTCGGTGTTGGCATTTTTGATCATCCATCAAATCCAAGACACCCAACCACTTGGCATGCCAGAGATTATGGTTTAATTGCAGCCAATCCATTCGGATACTCGTATTTTCAAGGGAAACCTAGAGGAACTGGAGACTTAATCTTAAAAGATGGTGAGAAAATCACATTCCGGTATGCTTTTGTTTTCCTCGGCGGAGATAATAAAAGTTCAAAAGTCTCCGAGATTTATAACGACTGGATAAAATGAATTTCTAACTAAGTAATTCATCAAAGACTTCCACAATGAAAACAATCAAATCAATACTTAATTCAATATTGATAGGTTTGCTTTTTGTCACTACTCCATTTTCTGCAGCAGACGAAGGAATTGATATTGATTCTATAAGTGGAGATTTTTTAGATTCTCACCACAGCATCTCAATGATTAGTGGAGAATTTCTCGAGCAATCTATAATGCGTGAATTATCTGAATCATTCAGAGCTATCTCCAACATATCTATCTCTGATTCCGTTGATTCAGGTTATCTTATAAGAGGAATCAACTCCGAAGGTAATGGTCTTTTATCGGGCAAACCTCTTTCACATATTTATGTTGATGGAATTAGTCAATCACTTGAAGGGGCAAGACGTGGTTTTCTAGGAACTTGGGATATAGACAGTATCACATTAATGCGTGGGCCTCAGGGAACAGCAGGTGGCCGCGTTTCTACATCTGGGCAAATCAATATACAAACTAAAGATCCAACTTTTGACGAAGAAGGCTCCCTACTTTTTGGGTTAGGGGAAAATAGCCTTTATGAAAGCGCCTTGATGGTATCTGGCCCCATAAATGAATACTTAGCGGCAAGATTTACTGCGGAAATACTAGACCATGACGGTGAATTTAATTACCCCCTGTCAGAGGGATTGCCCAAACTCTCAGAGAGAAAAGAAGACAAATACTATCAACTAAGAGCTAAAATCCTCTATCAGCCATCTGGCAAAAATGGACCAAGAGCAAAACTCACAGCATCACATTCATATGATGCTCCACAATATCAGGATGTAGATGGCCCTTCAGCCGGTGTTGATTGGCAAGACAGAATTTGGGGCCTGCAATCTCTACCAGCTTTTATCCCAGCTATCTCTACTGAGGTTTCTCAAGCAAACCTATCAATTTTTAAACCCATCAATGAATATTGGAGCATAGAAAGCTTAAGCGGTATTGTGAAAACTTACACAGAATTACCCTCGATAGATTTATCAAAGAACGGTGAAATTGACGACCAAACTATTTCCAGACAAATCAAAGGAATTTACCAAAATGGACGAATAAAAAGCAGTGCAGGAATTTTCTATTTAGATGGTGAAACGAGTCATTCCTATAATCAGAAACTGCCTTTTAATGATTTTAGAAGCAGTAACAACGAAAACGTTGAAATTGAAAATCTCGCAGTATTTGGTGAAATCGATTTTCAAATTCTTCCAAGGTGGTCATTATTTGGAGGCCTTCGTTATGACCATGAAAAGTTAGGATACTCAAGAATTTATCGTGATATCAAAGACAATGAAATTATAAATTCCAAATCCATTTCACAATCTTCATCCGCTGATGCAGTACTGCCCATGATTGGGATAAACTATGAAATAAACAAAAACAATACCATCGGTCTCAAATCTCAAAAGTCATACCGTGCAGGTGGGGTAGAATATGATCTACTCAATAACACTGAATATAAATTTAAAGATGAAACCGTATGGAACTATGAACTTTCATTATCGGGTAACTCACCAGACAAAAAGATTAATTACTCCGCTAACCTTTTTTACATGGACTGGAAAAACCAACAGGTAAACATTCCTCAAATATCAGGAGACTACAGCACTGGAATAATTTCTAATGTTAATGACTCTCAGGTCTACGGAGGCGAATTAGAAATACAATCACAAGCAAATGACAACCTCAGACTATTCGCATCACTAGGTGCTGCAGTGACTGAATTTGAAGATTTTAAATTAAATCAATTCAGATCTGAAACAATTCTTTCAGATGAAAAATTCCCCCGAGCTCCAAGTTTCACCGCTGCAGCAGGATTTGAGTATCAATTTGAAAGTGGTTTTTTTCTCGGTGCCGACATGAAATATACTAGCTCCAGAATTTCAAGGTCTATCTTTGAAGGTTTAGAAAGAGACGATCTTCCAGCATATACAATATTCAACCTAAGACTTGGCTACAGGCAAGACAATTGGAGCATCACGGCTTTTGCAAGCAACTTGACTGATGAAGAATACTTTCTCTATCGATACGACACACCCAAACTCCAGGTAGGAACAATAGGGCTAGAGCGTTTCATGGGTCTCAGAGTTACCTACAATTTCTAAGAAAAAAAGAATTCCTATTTCTGCATGGAACTCGCCAAACATAAAAATTTATGTTATCTATAACGATCTAAATGATGGTTTACCGCTTAACTATTTTTTTGGTGTTTTTGTTACACTCTCAAAGCTTTGCTGAAAAAATTCAGTTCAATAAAAGTATTAAGCCTATACTCTCGAACAACTGCTTCTCATGCCATGGACCTGACGCTAAAGTTGTCAAAGGAGACCTTCAGCTTCACCTCAGAGAAAAGGCAATCTCCGAATTAGAAAAGTCAGGCGAACGGGCAATAGTTCCTGGGAACCGAGATGAAAGTAGCCTTTGGCACAGAATCACTTCAACTGATCCTGATGAAAAAATGCCACCTCCTGAATCAAATCATAAACTGACTAATGAAGAAATTAAAACAATAGGGCAATGGATTGATGAAGGTGCTGAATATCAAGGGCACTGGTCATTTCAACCAATCAATCCTAAAGATGGGGACATTGATGATTTCATAAAATCGAAATTAACCGAATCGGGATTAAGCCCTTCGGCAACCGCTGATCCTCAAACATTAATCAGACGCCTCAGTTTGGACCTTACAGGACTACCTCCTACACAAACTGATATTAACAAATTCATCAGTGACAAAAGCATTAATGCATACGAAAAAACAGTAGACCGGCTACTTAGTTCACAAGCTTTTGCTGAAAGGCTAGCCGTGAACTGGCTTGACGCTGCTAGATATGCAGATACCAACGGATATTCAATTGATGACCATAGGGATATGTGGGTGTGGAGAGACTGGGTAATTTCATCTTTTCTTGAGAATAAGCCTTTTGATCAATTCACTCTTGAACAAATTGCAGGCGACTTGATACCTAACAATACAAATCAACAAAAAGTCGCTACTGGATTTCTTAGAAATGGCATGAATACACATGAAGGAGGAACCATCGCTGAAGAGTATCGCGTTACCTATACTGCAGATAAAGTTGATACAGTTTCAACGGTCTTCATGGGAATGACCATGAAATGCGCTCAATGTCATGATCATAAATATGATCCAATTTCCCAAGAAGAGTATTACAAATTCTTCGCATTTTTTAATACATCTAGCGAGCCTGGTAACGGAGCTATAAATGCGAACACTGCGCCATTAATCGAAGCGGAGTCACCAATCTGCTCGATCGATAGAGTCAAAAAAGACGCAAACATGAGAATAAACGAACTTCGGAAAAAACGTATCAATCCGGAACCAAATTTAGCAAAAGAAAGAAATGAATGGGAAAATAAAAAACTAGAATCCTTAAACAAAAAGCTGCCCAATTCCAAAAATAATAATGCTCAATTTAAAATTGACGATTCAGTCAAGTGGATCTGGTCTGAGAAAGATAATAAATCTGCAAATGCAGAGTTTAAAAAGACCTTTGATCTAAAGGATGTACCATTAAAAGCTTTCATTTGGTTCACTTGTGACAACGAATGTCAAATCAAGATCAACGACCAAAATATCGGAACGAACGAAGACTGGACTAAGCCTAAACAAATAAGTGTACAGAATTTATTAAAAGGACCGAATACAATCCACGTTCAGGCTACAAACCAAGAAGGCTCGGCGGCTGGATTCATATTAAGCATGCGCGTCATTCTCTCCTCTGGAGAGAAAATTAATATAGCTTCTGACTCAAGCTGGGACTCACGCACAAATAAGCTCGAGAATGAAAGTTGGACCAAAGCTACTAGTATTGCCAATTACGGAGAGGGTCCTTGGGGAAAAATTTATCAAAAAAATACTCCAGACGGATTTGATCAAGATCTTTATTTAGCATTGAGCAAAAATCGGTCCGTGAGGAGCAATGAAGATTGGAACAAGATTAACAACTCATTTTCTTCAGTCTCAGGCACTTTTAAAATTTACATAAACCAATTAAACCTTGAAGAAAAAGCCATCAAAAAAACTGCTAACACTGGAAAATCAACGGTGATGGTTATGAATTACAAACCTAGAAAAACTCATATACTTATCAGAGGCGCATATAACCAACATGGCAACGAGGTCAATTCCGGAACCCCGTCTGCAATCAAACCAAAAGAAACCTCATCGAATAAAGAAGCAACAAGATTTGACTTAGCAAAATGGCTTATCAATCCCAATAACCCACTGACTTCAAGAGTCATTGTGAACCGTTATTGGCAAATGCTCTTTGGCACAGGACTCGTCAAAACTTCAGAAGACTTTGGATCTCAAGGAGAATATCCATCTCATCCTGAACTACTCGATAGACTTGCAAAAGATTTTGTCACCAGCGGCTGGGACCTTCGAAAAATGATTAAAAGAATAGTCATGTCGGGTACCTACAAACAAAAATCAAACTTAACTAAGAACGCAAAGATAAAAGATCCTTACAATAGATTATTATCTAGGTCTCCAAGATTTAGAATAGATGCAGAATTCGTGAGAGACTCTGCACTCTTTGCCTCTGGACTATTGAACCGTGAGATCGGTGGACCAAGTGTATACCCTTATCAACCTAATGATCTATGGGCTGATGTGAGTCATTACGGTTACCCCTCTGGATTTACTTCACAAAAATACTTACCAGGTTCAGGCAGCGCTAATCATAGAAGAAGTATGTACACCGTTTGGAAAAGGACTTCGCCTCCACCTTCAATGATTATATTTGATGCTCCTAATAGAGAAACCTGCACCGTAAGAAGACTTCAAACCAATACCCCTATGCAGGCACTCGTCCTCCAAAATGACCCTCAATATCTTGAAGCTGCAGTATCGCTCGGCAAGATTATGTCATTAAAACCGACTCCTCAAGAGGGCATAGAAGAAGGCTTTATCAAAACGCTTGGAAGGAAACCAAAGCAAAAAGAATTAGCAATTTTGATGTCATCTTTGACTCATTACCTATCAACCTACAAATCTCGTCAAAAAGATGCTATTTCTTTACTAAAAGCTGGCCAGTCTGTTGAAAAAAATTCAATAGCTGCAAAAAAGAATGCCGCTTGGACCTTAGTAGCAAGCACCTTATTAAACATGGATGAATTTGTAACTAGGCAATGAACATTTTAGATCATATTAATTCATCAGCTAATATAATTAATAGGCGCTCTTTGCTTGGGCAGTCCGGCATTGCTCTGGGCTCCCTTGCTGCAACATCAATGCTCAAAGGAGAAACACCTTCGCCAATAAACAAAGGTTTACCCGAGCTTCCTCACTTTAAAGCTAAGGCTAAAAGAGTGATTTACATGTTCCAGTCCGGCGGCCCATCCCACATCGATTTATTCGATCACTCTGACAAGATTAACGGCCTTCACGGATCAGAATTGCCTAAAATCGTGAGAGGTAGCCAAAGGCTAACGGGCATGACAGCAGGCTTAAAAAAATTATTAGTTTGTGGACCAGTATCTCCAATGAAGCAGAGGGGAAATTCTGGTACATGGATGAGCGACATGGTTCCTTACACTGGAAAAGTTGCAGATAAAATCACGGTGATAAACTCCATGCACACGGAAGCAATTAATCATGATCCTGGAATTACCCTACTAAACACAGGATCACAAATACCTGGCAGACCTAGCCTTGGCTCATGGGCAAGTTATGGACTAGGCAGCAGTAACTCTAATATGCCGTCATATATTGTTTTGATATCCCAAGGAAATGGAAAGAACCCAGGTCAGCCAATTTTTTCTCGTCTGTGGGGTAGCGGATTCCTACCCAGTCAGCACCAAGGCGTCTTGATGCGAAGCGGTAAAAACCCCCTACTCTATCTCAATGATCCGCCAGGTATTGATCGCTCTACGAGAAGAAGGATGTTAGATGACCTAGCGTCGCTCAATAAAGAGACCTATCAGGAGTTCGCGGATCCGGAAATTGAAACTAGAATTGCTCAATACGAAATGGCATTTAGGATGCAAACTGCAGCACCTGAAATTGTCGACATTTCAAAGGAACCAGAAAGTACATTCAAACTTTACGGCGAAGATGCTAGAAAACCAGGAACCTATGCTTACAACTGTCTACTCGCTAGGAGACTCGCCGAACGCGACGTTCGCTTCATCCAGCTCTTTCATAGAGGCTGGGACCAACACGGCAGCTTAATTCCTCATCTTACCTCGCAATGTAAAGACACTGACCAGCCCTCTGCGGCTTTGGTCACAGACCTAGAACAAAGAGGACTATTAAAAGACACAATTATCATTTGGGGAGGCGAATTCGGTCGCACAGCCTACAGCCAAGGTTCATTAAGGAACGGAAGAGATCATCATGGTCGTTGCTTTAGCATTTGGATGGCTGGAGGTGGAATCAAACAAGGACACGTCCATGGAAAAACTGACGACTATTGCTATAATATTGAAAAAGATCCTGTCCATACTCATGACATGAACGCAACGATCTTGCACTCCTTAGGTATTGATCACGAAAAATTTACATTCAAATTTCAAGGTCTAAACGCCAGGTTGACTGGAGTAGAAAAGGCAAAAGTAGTTAAAGGAATTTTAGCTTAGAGATTCTAGCGGAATATCATTTACGCTTTTTGGAAAACATCCATTTGTAAAATTCCTCAGATGATAGAACTAGCCTCTTTGCTCCGTGCCCTTCATTGGGATAAACCTTAATCTTGGCTAATTTCCCTCCAGCTTTTTGAATCGCAGCCACCATGCGCTCAGATCTTTCAGCAGGAACAACCTTATCCTTGGCACCGGCAAATGCGTAGACAGGCACCTTGGCCAAATTTTTGGCCCATTCATCTAATTCCTTGGTAACATCTTTTGGCCCACCTGGTCCAATACCGCCTACTATAGGAGCAATGGCAGCAAAATGTTCCGGAGAATTACCACCCCACAACCATGACCCGTATCCGCCCATGCTATTGCCAGTAAGATAGATTCTTTTCAAATCAATAGGAAGAGTAGCTTTAAGCTGATTAAGCCATTCATTAAGCTCTTCATACTTCCAACCACCTCGGCCACCACCCCGGGCTTCCCGTAAACATTGCGGAGCCACCACAATACATGGAGTATCTATATTTTTGACTATCCCTCTCCATAGGGGTGCCACTTGTCCAGTTATCGATTCAATATTATTTCCTCTACCTCCTGCGCCATGCAAATATATCACTAAAGGAACTTTTTTTGTTTCCTTGAGATTTTTTGAAAAGACTAGGAAATCTGAATTAATCGATTTGGCTTTCGCCCTTATACCAACGTTTAATTGATGAACTTTTTTAATTTCTTTAATATCAGCTAAAGATCTTTTTTGAACTTGAGCCAACGAAATCAAATTAAGGGTAAAAAATAGAAGAATAGAAACGAGTGTTATTAAGAAACTTTTTTTCATTTATTTGCCATTGATTTTAAACCTATTTGGAACCAGTGCAGTATAATTATACTCTGATTTTTAGAAAAAGACTAACTTCAGTCTGTAATAATAAGATAGAGAAAGAAGCGCGCCCGAGAGGAGTCGAACCCCTAACCTCCTGATCCGTAGTCAGGCACTCTATCCAGTTGAGCTACGGGCGCTAATTAAGTAAACCCAGAGAAGGATTTTGCTTAAAGTGGGGAGAAAACTACCAAACCAGAGATTATGCGCAAGGTAAAGTTTTAGTGATTATTAGGTTAATCACCTTAAAAAATATGTATATCTAATTTTCTGGAAACCGATTCTCAATTATTTGCAGCACTACATTTCCAATAACCTCTAAGCTCTTTGATGAAAGAGACGCCAGATCATCCCCTTCTTGGTGCCACTTTCTCCCGCTGATGTAATTAGAATCAATAATATCCAACGCAGGAATACCTGCTGCATTTAATGGAACATGATCATCAGTAATGGGAGTTGAATGAATACCAAATAAAGATTTTTTGCCTATTTGACTTGCAGCCAAATACAACTCCGAAAGCAGATGCGCTGGCGAGTCAAAGGGCGGATCAATTGTCATATTTTTGTCTCCAACAAGATCTAGCACATAGGCTGATTGTGGTTTCTTATCTTTAGGTGCACTTCTCCAGTACTTGCCATAATATCGACTACCATATAAGCCATCAGTAGCCGAAAAATCTACAACTGCTTCTTCCCCATCAAAAAAAACAAATTCAATTTTCTTAGCGCGCTCAGGATCCTTTGAAAGGTTTCTGGCCAATTCAATCAAAACTCCAGTGCTAGATCCTCCATCATTCGCTCCTACAAAATTAATTCCTTTAATAATTTTTGTGTCATAATGTGAACAGATCAAAAGTTTCCCCCCCCCATCCTTCCAATCTAAATCATCACCATTTGGAGAAAACCGTGCCCTCAAATTCACGAACTTCTTTTCCCCTATCGGAGTCTGATCACTAAAGCTCTGACGAGCAACTTTCCAGCCGTACTTATTTAATATCGTCTCGATGTAATTCTGAGCCTTGGCAATAGCTTCAGACCCTGGTTCTCTAGGCCCATAACTAACTAACGATTCAATATGTTCGTAAGCCATTTGACCTGAAAAACCTTTGTCGCCACTTTTGCGACTACATCCAGTCAGTACTAGCACTGAAATAAATGCAATATAAACAGAATAAATAAGAGATCTGTTTCTCTTACTCTTAATCAACATCATCGATTCCCATAAGCTCTAGTAATCGCTCTAGGTCTTCATTATTGTAATATTCAATTTCAATTTTCCCCTTAGATTTACTCTGATTAAGGTTAACTTGAGTAGAAAATCTTTCACGAAGAAGGTCCTGAATCCTGGTAAGAGCAGCTGATAATTGAGTATTAGATTTGCCTACACTAGAGCCTTTCTTTTTTGAAGTAGGATTCAGATGCTCATTAACCAGTTTTTCAGCCGCTCTGACCGTTAACCCTTCTTTAACGATTTTAGCTGCGATCAAAGTCTGATCACTCTTGGATTTTATACCGAGAACAACCTTGGCATGGCCAACACTAATTTGTCCTGCCACGAGCTGTTGTTGCACTTCAGTTGATAGATCTAATAAGCGCATCGCATTAGCCACGGTCGCACGATTTTTACCAACTCTTGAAGCAATCTCTTCTTGAGTCATTCCGAAATCTTTGGCCAATCGAGTATAGGCCTGAGCTTCCTCAACGGGATTTAAATCCTCACGCTGAAGGTTCTCTATTAAAGCCATTTCTAGTACATCTCTATCACTCGCCTCACGGTAAATCACTGGAACAGTATCAACCTCCAGCTTCTGACAAGCTCTCCACCTCCTCTCACCTGCTATTAGCTCAAGCTTACCTTTAACTTCACGAACAATTAACGGTTGAATAACGCCATGCTCTCGAATCGAATCAACAAGATCGCTCAATGCCTCATCACTGAACTGCTTTCTTGGCTGCAAGGGGCTTGGAACGACATCGGATAAAGATGCCGAAACGACACGATCTCCTGGTCCCGGATCAGTACTAACCGGTACAGGTTTTGATGTATCCTTACTAACTTTACCTATTAGCGCGCCTAATCCTTTTCCTAAAGCCTGTTTAGCCATAATACGAGGCTAGGCGATCCTGAGCTAACTGACAAGACAAGCCGTAAGAAAAATTTTTGAAAGAAGAGCAGTAAGAAACCAAGCCAAACAATAGCTCCTAACCCAGGCGATAGGTAATTCGCGCTTTATCAATGTCGTAGGGAGAAACTTCAAGCTTCA